>Ga0078972_1012170_pt1 | contig 14947 bp, 12 predicted proteins | sample YelNatPaOPGAMG01_FD_67568 | JGI IMG/M metagenome (GOLD analysis project Ga0078972, IMG submission 67568) | Hot spring thermophilic microbial communities from Obsidian Pool, Yellowstone National Park, USA - OP-RAMG-01 (SPADES assembly) (version 2) | ecosystem: Environmental > Aquatic > Thermal... | reverse complement strand
GATACTCCTTGGCTTTTCCCGGCAAAGGAAGAGGGCCTTTATCGCTCATATTTACACCGATTTGGTCTTTTGCTTGAGCAAGGTACTGCCCCGCCTTAGGTATGAAACTCAATAAATCCCAGAGATTATAATTAATATCTACCCAAGGTAGCAAATCATACGTCCCTACCCCAGGTATATCTATTGCTAATATACCTACTTGCACTTCGTTAGGAAGATAAAGCCCGAATCCACTCGCAAAGGTACTAGTATTACTTTCCAAAAAAGATGGTTTTATCTTAAGTCTTAAAGTCTTTCCTGCTTTTGCCTCATTGGGGTCATATTTAAAATTTACCTGTACGGAATCTTTAAGTGAGATAGTGCCCTCAGAAATCCGGATACCTACTTTAAAACGCACCAGAACATTAATAAAAGGTAGATAAGGCGACCAATGCGTCTCCGGCACAGGTTTACCGGGAAGACTCCATTCTACAGCATTTTCGAAATTATGCACCATCTCCATAACTTCTGCATAACAAAAATTAGTTCCGAATAAAATTATCCCTAAAACTAAAAGGAATTTTATTTGGGACTTAGACATTTTAACCTCCTTAGATTTAATTTTGGGGACGTAACTTTTTGAGGAGTTTTTATGTCACTAAAAACAATTGGTTCTTTTTCACACATTAAAACTTAAATAGTTTCTAAAAAAATGGATTATCTTTTCTTATGTATAAAAGTTTTAAACCTTCAGGAGTGTCTTTGAAGCAAAATTCAGAACTTCCTTTTGACTTTTTAAATACCCCGGAATTATTAATCTCTTTTTTAAACCAGTGAAGTTTTACCAAAACTTTATCTTTATCTACTAAATAGGTATCTAAGATAAGATAAAGATTTAAAAATTTTACCGAGAGAAAATAGTTATCTAAATTAGAGATAAAAGTTAGGCGGTTTTCAAAATCATTATCTAAAATCTGGGAAAATTCCTGTGTATTTCTCTTCTCATAAGTTGACTCAATCAAAGATAGGATATTTTCAACCAGAGATTTTTCTATTTTAGTTTTTGGTTTAATTTTTGCTTCCAAGCCAGATGCAGAAAAAATAAGAAAAATTAAAAATATGCTCAATTTCTTACAATCCCAATGCCTTAATTTGTTTTTAAGGTAACTGAGCAGAATATTCATTGTTATTTTCATTCGTTTCTGCAATAATGTTGTCTTCATCTACCACCACCTTTCCTATTGGAGAAGACCCATAACCACTATAATAACCTTGATGACTAATGGTTGTTTGCGTGCCGGGTGCAAGTGAAGAAATAGTTGTTGAATAGAATAAAACACTGTTAGAATAAATTTTTACGGGAATATTATAAGCGGTTGTTGAACCATTGTTTCTAATAACAGCACTCAATGTTGGTGGAATAAGGTTATCGCTTGTAAGAGAGATGGGTTCTAAATCAGCTTTTGCCAACAAAGTTGAACCAAATATAGTATTTCCTCTTAATCCCGTAATTAGCCAATTTGCTCCTTCTTTCTCTAAGCGCATGGCGATACTTGCCGAATCACTATAGGAATTACCTTCTCGGTCATCATATTTTCTTTCCCAATAAACATCCCAGATTGCTCCTTTGTAATCGCTATCAAAAGTCTTTCTATCTACTCTGTATCTTAAACGGATATTTTTGTAGTTATAGAAGTCGTTCTGGATCGCCTCTTTAAATTTTATCCTGTCAGGATAGTTGAAAGAGAATAAATCCATAAATCTATCAATGTTTTCTTCTTCATAGAAAAGTTTCATTTTATCTAAAACTAATAAAACCGCATCATCGGGTTTTTTCTTCTGATAAACTATTTTTACATATGGCTTATATGTTCGTAGGCTTCCACTCTCTTCAGTCAAAATAAATTCAGGAAGAATCTCTTCCTCGACCAGAGGACGATATTCAAAAATAAAATATTCTTTTTCTCGCGTCATTTCCTGCCAGGTTTTCCCTTTGTCAAAAGTAATTTCTGCCTTTTTTAAATTGTCCGCTCTCAAAGAAAAAACAATTTTACCGACAAATAAATCCTCAAAGAAGAGATTAATTGTTTCTCCCTCTTCTACCTCCTGATTATTCACTCTGAGAGTTTGTGCATAGAGAGAAATACTTAAAACAGAAAAGAGAATTGTTACTCCATAAAATAATTTTTTAAACATTATCCCTCCCTCCTTAAAATTTATAACTCAATTTGCCTTTCATAATTTCTTCAGAATAGTTGTTATCTCCATCTACATATCCATATCCTTTATACTCATAAGTGATATCAAAAGAAAGATTATCCTTTAGATTGCGGGATATAGAAAAATAATAACGACTTGTATTACTATCTGTATCATTTAGGTAATAATTATTGTCTCCCAGACTAATCTTTGCATCAAAGGTAAGGGTGGAAGGAAAAATCGCTTTTAAACCCAAACTTGTATTTAGAGAAGTATCTGCCTCATTTACTTCCTTGTAATGGTCATGATTAATGTCCTCAGAAATATTCCAGGAGAATCTTACCTCTTTAATATTAAAATCTCCATCAAGACCCAAAGAATAAGTATCAGTTTTTCTTTCTGCAGAAGGACTAACTTCATCGTTAACAATAGTGCGGGAATAGCCGAAGGTAGAATAAAAGATCCTAAAATCCTTATTTATATTTAGACTATGAGTATAGGTTTGGGAATTAACAGATTTATCCGTAGAAAATCTTTTCCGCAAATCTGAACCTAAATCTAACGAAATATCTAAAGGAAGCCTTAAAGAAAATTTTCCTCCCGGATTTATCTGCTTGGTAGTAGTAGTTTTTGTATCCGAAAGATTATCTCTATCTAAATGTAGATAATGAGTGAATTTTATATTTAAAGGCATAAACCACATCCCATCAAAATTTAAAGTCTCCAAATCCTGAGAAGAGAAACCACCTGTAGTATTGAAATGATTTCCCAATCGACTATAAGTAGAAGTAAGATTGTAATTCTGATGATTAAAATCAAGGGATGTTTTTAAAGCGTAATCAGATTTTGTATCTACCTCATCAAGTCTTATATTCTCATCTGTAAAGCTTTCCGCTATCTCAGAGGTAAGGGTAAAATATTCATTAATGTTATATTTTAAATCACTGCTGAAAACATTTACCTGCATAGGAGTGGCTGACGAAGAAACATAAGCTAAATCATCCCTTGCCCCACCATAATTAAAATTTAAAGATAATTTTTTATCAAAAAAACTGTTTTCTAAACGTGCTCCCCAGACATATTTACGGCTAGCGGAATCATCCTGACGCGTCTCCCACAAATCCTCCCATTTAGAAAAATCCATTCCCCCCACAAGTATAAGTCTTCTTGTCTGTTCATCTCCCAAAACAATCTTTAATCCTTTCAAAGCATTACCTAAAGAATATTCAGAAAAATTGGCATAAAAATCACCCAATAAAAATTCCTTTGCCTCTCCTCTTAAACCCATATACATCCTCTCAATACTAAAATCCTGAACATCTACCAAGCGGTCATCGGTCGAGCGATATTCAATATTTCCAAAAAATTCATAATCCTTATAAGGATTTTTAAAATCAATACTCCCTTCATAGAGATAATCTAACTCAAAAGCAGGATAAAAAGACCTCTCTTTATTCCCTCTCACTTGATAATAGGTTACCGTGAAATCCTGATTAGTATGAATTTCAGCAAAAACAGAGTTGGGGAAAAATAATAATAAATATAAAACTAAACATAAAAATATCTTTTTCATATACCACCCCTTTCTAACATAGAAAGTTTATTTTTTACTAAATCGGCTACTTTTTTAGAATCTGCTCTTACTCCCACTTCGGCTAAAACTTCTTTCATTACCCTTCCCATATCTTTTAAGGATAAAGCCTGCAGTTCAGAAATCTTCTTATCGATAATTTCTAACAGTTCCTCTTCACTCAGGGGTTTAGGAATATATCTATAAATTAATTCCAATTCTTTTTCTATTTTATCCATAAATTCCTCTTTCCCGGAAAGAGAAATAGTCTCTTTTACCTCTTCAAGACGCTTCTTTTGTTTATGCAAAACAGAAATAACCTCTTCATCAGTTAGTTTATCCTTTCTTAATTGGATAGCCATATTTTTGAGTTCAGAACGAATAAAGCTTAGGAATTCTATCTGATGTTTATCTCTATTTTTTAAAGCAGACAAATAATCTGCATAAATTTTTTCTTCTAACATATTTTTATAAAATAAAAAAACAAAACTTACCCTCTTTTCAAAGTTGATCTGGAAGAAATAAACTACCTTACTCAAACTTTCTTAGAGATTTTTTTCTTCCTCCGGGAGAGGAATCTGCGGGCTAAATTTAGATCGATGGGCTTTCGATGGAAGGTTGCATAAGCAATTAGGTCTGTAGAAATTTCTTCCAATTCTCTTACGTTTGCATCCACCTTTTCCGCCACGAAGTTAATCACCTCAGGAGGCAAATTTAGTCCGGCAATCTCTGCTTTAAGTTTGAGTAATTCGGCGCGTAAAACAAAATCTAACTTTGCCTTCTCACCTCCTTGAGCATCAATAACCCTTAAAAGGCTATCTATTCTTGACTCAAGGGAGGTCTTCATCATCACCTCCTTTGTCGCTCACTTACGCTCGCTCTTGTCTACTTCTTCCTAACTCCTGATTATATTTCTTTTATTTTTTCAAGTAAAGCAAAAAAATTTTCTCTCGGCTCTCCTTTACAGAATATCTCACTCCCCACACAGGCTAATTCTACCCCTGCTTCTTTTATTTCTCTAATATTATTAATTTTAATACCTCCATCTAACCCAATCAAGAATTTTCTTTTTCTTATTTTTTTTAAATAACGAACTTTTTCCAGAACTTGAGGGATAAATTTACTTCCATAGAAACCAGGATTTACCGCCATAATGAGAAGAAGTTCAATCCTTTCAAAAAATTTTTCCACAAATTCAATCTCTGTTTCCGGATTAATGGCTAAACCCACTTCCATATTTTCTTTTTTTATCTTTTCTATCACTTCTTCAGGATTTTCTTTGGCTTCGAAATGAAAAATAAACCTTTTTACCCCTGCTTCTTTAAAAGGAATGATTTCACAAGAAGGATAATCAACCATAAGATGTGCTTCTAAGAAGAGATTTGTTTTTATCTTGGATAAATCTTTCGCAGTGATACTTTTTGAGGGAACAAATTTACCATCCATTATGTCAATCTGAGCAATATCGGTGAAGGACTCTACCTGGCGAATCTTCTTCTCTAAATCCTTAAGCTCATTAGTTAAAATGGCGGGAACTATTTTCATAAAGATTTTAATTTAATCTTCTTTAGTTCTTCTTCAGAAATGGTAAAAGAGTGCTCCTTATCCGGGAAAATTCCCTTTTCTACCTCTTCTTTAAATTTCTCTATTGCCTCTACAATCTTTGGACCTAAATTAACATACTGCTTAGCAAACTTAGGCAAGAATCTTTCAAATAATCCTAACATATCGTGAGTAACTAAAACCTGTCCATCGCAATATGGACCCGCTCCGATTCCAATGGTGGGGATTTTTAACTTTTCTGTGATAATCTTTGCTACCTTATCCGGAATACATTCTAAAACAATACTGAAACATCCTGCTTCCTCAAAAGAAAGAGCTGTTTCAATTAAAGCTTGGGCAGTTTGTGCGTCTCTTCCCTGAACTTTAAATCCCCCCAATTGCATAGCGGTCTGAGGAGTTAATCCAATATGTCCCATTACAGGAATTCCTGCCTGAACTATTGCTTTTGTAATCTCAATTACTCCAGGATAATATTCCAATTTTACCGCATCACAACCTGCTTCTTTAATAAATCTCCCTGCATTATAGATGGCATCCTCTTTACTTTTATGGAAAGACATATAAGGCATATCTCCAACCAATAAAGCATACTTCACTGCCCTCTTTACTGCTTTGGTATGATGAAGCATATCTTCCATAGTCACAGGAATAGTATTCTCATAACCCAAAACAACCATCCCTAAAGAATCTCCCACCAAGATTATGTCAATCCCTGCCTTATCTATGAAAGAAGCTAAGGGAAAATCATAGGCAGTAAGCATAGTAATCTTCTTCCCCTCAGACTTCCTCTGTAACACATCGGGAATAGTTAGTTTTTTACGTTCCATGGTAACCTCCCATTAGTCAAAATTGGTTAAATGGTAATTGGTTAAATGGTTAAATAAAAAATAATCCATTTAATTTTTAACCTTCTAACTATTTAACTATTTCTTACATCCCTTTAAATATGAATCACAATAAACTGTTTTATTTAAGAGTATTTCCGAAGTATGTATTACTTTCATCAACTCCTCATCTAAGGGATCAAGTATAGCCGTATCTAAACCCGCACTTATTGCCATAGCCAGATAGGTCCGATTTATTAAAGAGCGGTATTTTGTTCCCTGAGAAACATTACTTAATCCTAAGATTGTTTTAGGAGGAGGCTGAGAGAGTAATTTTATCTGACGGATTGTCTCCAAAACTTCCACGCATTGTGCCTGAGCAACCTTTACCGGAAGAATTACTGCATCGATATATAAATCTTCTATATTCATCCCATTTTCTTGCCATTTAGTCAGAATATTTATGGCTAATTCTAAACGAGAATTCGCATCGGAAGGAATCCCTTTCCTGGAAATGGTCAAACCAATCAAAGAGGCATTATATTTCTTTGCCAGAGGAATTAGGGCGTTTAATTTTTCTTCATCAGCAGAAGAAGAATTTATTATTGGTTTAGATTTACAGAACTCTAACCCCTTCTCCATCACATTTAACTTTGTCGTATCAATTGCCAAAGAGACATCGGTCACCTCAGTAATTGTCTTTACTAACCACTCCATCGCTGAAACTGGCTCATCTACAGCAGTCCCTACATTAACATCTAAAGCATTTGCTCCTTTCTCTATCTGTTTTAAAGCCAAATCCTGAATAAATTTTTTATCCTTCTCCTTAATTGCCCGCGCTACATCTTTAAACATTCCATTTATTCTTTCCCCAATGATGAACATCTAATCTCCCTTTTGTATTGGTTAAATGGTAATTGGTGAATGGTTAAATTATTTTCCTCTCCTTTAACCCTTTAACCTTTTAACCATTTAACCAAATTAAACGGTCATGAGCTCTTTTATTGCTTCTTTTACTAACTTAATTGCTTTGGGATGATTCATCACCAAGATATCTGTTCCTGCATTGAGAAAAGCAACCGCAGTAATTGCTTCCCAAAAAATAGCTCTCTCTTTCTGTTTTCCCAAAATGGGCATTTCCTCTTCACTCACCTTTGCCTCTTTTGCCCGCCAAGCCTCTTGCCCTACAAAGTTAATCATCGGTTGAGAAAGCATCTTATCTCCTCCCAAACCCGCAAGTTTTGTTCTCTCTATTACCGAATAAGTATATTCAAGACCATAACCTAATCCTCCTGTAGCATGATGAATAACTATTCTTTCCGAAGGGAAACCCATATCAGAAATCAAAATATTTAACTGTTTTGCTAAATTAAGGTCAATAGGAGTTTCCGCAATTAGAGAATGTCCTCCACTTAAACAGGAAGCGACCATAGTCTTATAATTCTCTTGCACAGCAATCCCTAAGAGTAAATTTTCTCCTTTGGCTACCTGAGCAACCTCTAACATAACTTCTCCATCTTTCTGAACATAACCACTTCCCGTAATAATTAAAGGAATATCTACATTCTTTAAAATCTCCTCTACAGTTTTCGCCGCTTCCTTAGGAGAGGTATCCTGGGCATCAGGATGGGTACTAAAGAGTCGCAAACAGATTAAATCCATTCCCCATTCTTCAACCGACTTTTTCGCCCAATCAACAGGATTTTTAAAACAATTTTTAAATTCCTCCTTTAAAGTTTCTGGCCAATTTTCCGGCTCCCTATCCCAAACCTCTATAGCTACTACCGGAGGATTGATTATTTTCCCCTCAAAATGTAAAAAGGGTAAGGTATTTTCTCCACCCACCTTTACAACTTTTCTTCTCGTTCCTCCCTCTTGGGTGGTTGCTCCGATGGTTAGCTCATTTATCTTACCTAACCATTTTTCAATCGGTTTTTCCATAATTTTTATCTTAGTATATTTATTGCCCCCTCTAAAAGCTTGCTTAAATTCTGATAAGCAACCGAATCAGTTAGCTCAATAAGTGGCTTCCCGCTTTTCCAAAAAGAATTTATTTGGGAATCTTCAGGTATAACTCCTAAAAGCTTAAATCCCTTCTTATCCACCTCTTTTTCTATAGAAGAATATTTAGAATTGATCCGATTTAAAATAAGATAAATATTTTTTATCTTTAATTTCAATTTTTTAGCAATCTCTTGAGTCCGACAAGCAGACATAAACGAAACAGGATCATCGGTAGCAACAATAAATAAAATATCCAAATCATCAGTAGTTCTACGACTTAAATGCTCCATCCCTGCTTCTGTATCCATAATCACTACTTTGTATTGAGAAGAAATCTTACTTAAATAATCACGCAACAGATGATTTACTGCACAATAACAGCCTGGACCCTCAGGTCTTCCCATCGCCAATAAATCTATACCTTCTCCCTCTACTAAAATCTCATTCAACCGACGGAAAACAAACTCATTTTTTGTCTCACTTCTACTTACTTTCCCTTCTAAAACATCTTCCCTTACATCCGCAATTGTCTCCTTAAGCTCTAATCCTAAAGCCACATTTAAATTGGAATTGGGGTCTGCATCCACTGCTAAAATGGGGGTTAATTTTTTTTCTATAAAAAATTTTATTGCCAAAGCAGATAAAGTAGTTTTACCCGAACCACCTTTTCCTGAAAAAGCTATCCTCAAGGACATGTTGTATGTTCTTTATAATATCAAAAATCAAAAAGTAAATATCAAAATTGCAAATCAAAATGCAAAATCATTTTCTTCCTTTAAGGGTCAAAATGCTTGAGGCAAAAATGTTAGAAATTTCATCGAGCTCTTTTAAGAACCAAACCACCTCGCCATTTTTTTGCATTTTAATCTTTAATTTTTAATTTTACTATGTCATTTTGATATTTGATTTTTGATATTTGATTTAACTTATCTTAGACAATATTTTCTTCACACTTGGAAACCTATCGATATCCGTATGAGGCAGAAATAAAGAAGCACTATAGTTATTCATAAACTCAGGATTTGTGCTTAAATCGATATAGGTCATTTTTTTCGCAATCGTCTCCACCTCCTCATAAGCCTCCTGAGAAAGCAGGCACATCTTTGCTCCCGTAATGGAAGAATTCCCGATAAAGATAAATCTCTCCCGAGGCAAATCAGGCAATAGCCCAATCATGATTGCTTTTTCAATATCTAAGTATGTCCCCAATCCTCCGGAGATAAAGAAATATTTCACATTTTTAAAAGAAAGTCCCATATGTTTTAATAAAACATCCGCTCCTGTATATATCGCTCCCTTAGAATGGATAACATTTTTTATATCTGCTTCCGTAATAGTGATATTCTGCGAAACCTCTGTATCCTCTGCATAGGCAAGAATAAATTCTTTCTCCTCCTCATTATAAACTATGCGTGGATTTTTATCTACGATAAACTTTCCCGAACGCTCAAGCAAACCATTTTTGAAAAGTTCTCCCACCACATCGATAATCCCTGAACCACATATTCCCCGCGGTTTAACATTTCCGATAGTAGAAAGCTTTACTCTATTCTTGTCGATCTCCACCCTCTGAATTGCTCCTTTCATCGCCCTTATTCCCCACTTTATTCCCCCTCCTTCAAAACAGGGACCGGCAGAGGTAGAACAACAAACAAGCCATTCGCGATTACCCAAAACAATCTCCCCATTTGTCCCCATATCTATAAGCATAGAGATTTCTTTTAGCTTATTCATCCCTGAAGCAAGCACTCCCGCAGTGATATCTCCACCAACATAACTGGAAACTCCGGGAATACAAGAAAGTAGTCCGCGGGGATGAATTTTAATTCCTACCTCTCCTGCCCGAATTACGGGAACAAAATTTGCCGTAGGGACATAAGGTTCTCTTCTAATATAAGTAGGATCAACCCTAAGTAAAAGATGTATCATCGTAGTATTTCCTGCGCAGGTAACCGCATAAATATCATTGAGATTAATCTTATTTTCCTGAGCTAACTTCTGAATCAACTCATTTATTGTATCTACCACCGCATGATGTAATTTCTCTAAACCATAAGGGTCTTCCGCAACCATTATCCGAGAAATAACATCCTCCCCAAAATCTATCTGTCGGTTATAAGAAGCCTTTGCTCCTAAGACTTCTTTATTATTGAGATTGACCAAATAAGCAACTACTGTAGTTGTTCCAATATCTAAGGCGATACCGAAATTTATAGAGGTAGTATCTCCCGGCTCAATGACTACAATTTCGGTAGTGCGATTACGATTTCCCAGAACTACAGTAATTTTCCAATTACTTTCGCGAAGAACTTTCCCTAAATTCCTTACATTTGCTAAACCGGTTTGCATGATGGGAATTTCCCGATTTCTGCGCAATTCCCGATAAAGTCTTTCCAAATCACTTATATTGTCTTGCAGTGTGGGAGGGGGAAGTTCTAAATAAATTTTTGTAGAGAGAGGACTATGGGTAAAGATTCTTTCTTCTAAAGAAGGAATTCTTTCTATCTCTTCAGCAGGTGTGTATAGACCTAACAAACGCTCCCTCTTTAATTCCGCAGTCAAAATCTCTAAATCTTCAATCCGTGATTCGGGAGGAACTTCTACTACTAAATCAGTTTTGGGAGTAGTTCTACAGGCAAGCACATAACCCAATTTCCTCTCCTCTCCACTGATCCTTCCACTCCATTCCGTATTAAATTCTCCCTTTTTTATAATCACCTTACAACGCGCACAAATTCCCTCTCCTCCACAGGAATTAAAAATCTTAATTCCTGCCTTTATTGCTGCGGAAAGCAAATCTGTGGCTTTCGATATTTCAATAGTCTTATTATAAGGTAAAAAGGTTACTTTACAAGTCTCCATTACTTTATCCTTTACCGTTTACCCGCTCCTCACTTTGCTCGTCATTACCAAGATGAACATAGATATCACCCATATCTGTGCCCATCTGTGTTTTAAATCTGTGTCCATCTGTGTTCTAAATCTGTGTCCATCTGTGTTTTTACAGTTGTCTCAAGAACTTCGGAATCCCCGAGGCTTCTTTCGGTCCCACAATCACCTGCCATCCTGATTCCTCTTCCAGCTTTCCACTTAAAACTGCCACATAACCGGGAATAATAATTCGCCGATGGCTCACCACTTTCTCCACATTACTTTCTCTCATTGCCTTAGAAATACTCTCCGCAGTAAATTTTTCGGCTGCCCAGGCAGTTAGAACCGACATACCCTCTGTATCCACTACTAAAAGATAAGAGGGAACTTTAGAGTTTTCTATTTCCGGAGTTACCGTATAAAAGGTTAAAGAAAAATTTGTGGTTACTAAAAGAGGAGAATCCTTATGGGGAGTTCCAATCTCATAAAGTTTTGGCTCAACTGTGACGGGTTTCTGAGGGTCAGTAAAAATATTCTGTCTCAGAGTAAGTAAAGCCAAATGCGCCTCCCTATCTATAAAATCTACGACCACAATACTGGCATATTTTGCAATATAGGTTCCTGTTTCAAGAACTGCCCGCTCTTTCTCTCTATTTTCTACAAAACAGACAACCGGAAAGCCTGCAGGACGGAAATTTTTTAAAATAGCCAAGCGTCTTAAAATGGTAAGATTCTGTAAAGTCTCTCCCAGAGAAGAACCAGTTGCATCCAAAATCAATTCTTTATAATTCTTTTCTATAGCCTCCTCGGAAATTTTTAACGTATCCTCCAGATCCTTTCCTCGCACAATAAAAGGAAGATTTTTATCCTTAACCAAACTAAGTATTTCTTCTAAATTTTTACCTTCTTTTAAATAAATAATTGGTCTAAAGGGAAGGGTTAAAGAAATAGCTTCTTTTAAATTTGCAGAGTCATGAGAAATAAGCATAAAACTGGCAATTTTACTTTCTAAGGCTTTTCTTACCAAATTAAGAAATTTCTCTTTATTTTGAGAATCATTAGAAAGAGCAAGCATATTTATTTCTAACCTTTGCCCTACCCTTTCAAAATAGAGAGAATTAATCTGAGCAATTCTTTCCTCTATCTCTTTTGGAGATAAATCATCGGACAATTTTATCGCTATACTTGTAGGATGATAGAAAGTCTTTTCGTGACGGAAAAGAACCGTTTCTCCTCCCAGCTCTATCTTTTTCTCTTTTCCTACCGTAATTGTTCTAATCGGAGGCTCAGCTGCCTGCGCAAGAACTCTCTTTGCTTCTTCCGAGATATAGGGACACTCTTCAGGAGAAGCCTTCTTAGTCAACAAACGCATCGCAAAGGCAAGACAGGTAGGAGAACCGCACTTTTTACAATTTGTTTTAGGTAATAATTTATAAATATCTAACGCCGTAAGAGCCATATATTTAATCAAAATTTAAGAAAAGATTCAATTTTACTCTCTAATCTTATCAAAATTAAGCGCAATTATCAAAAAAAATCTCCCCTCCTTAAACTCTCTACTTAGCTTTGTCTAATGATTGTTTTTAAATTTTATCAAAAATTTATTTTTCCGCAATACGATTTCTTGGTCAAGACAAATTACCTCTCTGCAGTATTCAAAAACTCATCCCCCTTCCATCATAAAACCCCAGAAGTCCGGAGGATTCATAATAATCTGAGGCGTTTCTATTTTTCAAAAATTGGAGGCGGGTTATTTTAGTTTTCAAATTCAGACACTTATAGCTTATTGGTAGCAATAAATAATTCCACAAGGAACCGGTTTCTTTTATATAATTAAAAAACTCCAGCAGGGGTATAATCTCGATATAGTGAGGCTGCTTGTTCATAGACTAAATTAGCAATCTGTTCTGCTTGCTCAACTATGATATCATTTTTTAGTAGTAAAATCTTTACATTTGCCCTTATCCTTGATTTAATAACTTCGTTGTTAGTCCAATCTATCGCTAAATCCCTTCTTATCATTTTAACTAACTCACGGACCAAATTTTTAATCTCTTCATCTCTCAAAGCCAGCTTTCCGCTCGAGGCAAGTGCATCATAGAAAGCAAGTTCTTCCTCGCTTAGACCTAAACTCATACTTTCTTTTTCCTTTACCTTTATCTCTTTGGCAAGTTCAATTAACCTTTCAATTACCTTTGCTGAACTTATAACCCTATTTTCATAATCTTCGATAATTTTCTCCAACAATTCTAAAAGACTTTTAAATCTAAAAGGATTCTTTCTAATTCTTAAAGTAATTTCATCGTGTAAAAGTTTCTTTAATACTTCTATCGCCACATTTTTATATTGTATCCTTCTAATCTCTTCTAAGAATTCTTCATTCAAAATAGAAATCTCTGCTTTTTCTTTGCCTTTTAAAGCGAATATATCAATTACACCTTCTGCGGTTATGCTTTTAGAAATCAACTCTTTAACCGTAGATTCAATATCCAAAGGAAAATCTTTTATCCCTTTAATGGAAATTCTTTTTAACAAAGCACTTCTTACCGCTTTAAAAAACTCAATATCTTTTCTTATGTTATAGGCATGCTGATGCGGCATTACAAAAGCAAAAAGACGAAGCAAAATTTGAGATTCTTTTAAAAATCTTTGTTTTCGTTTCTCATCAGGCAGACCAGTTTTAGGCTCGGTAATTACAGTATTTATTGCTTTCTGCAAAAGATGAGTTATCTCTTCGCCTTCAAGATACTGCCACTTAGAATAATCAACTCCATTTAACATAGATTTAACAATATCATACTTTTCCAGCATCTTGTTGATTATCTCCTCAAGAGGAATCAATGCTTCCTTTCTAATCCTTCGATCATAAACACTCAATGCTTTCCTTAAATCATCCGCAATCCCAATATAATCCACAATCAAACCCGCTGGTTTATCTTTAAATATCCTATTAACCCGCGCAATTGCCTGAATTAAACTATGATTTTTTAAAGGCTTGTCAAAATACATCGTATGAAGACAAGGCACATCAAAACCAGTAATCCACATATCGCAAACAATAACCATTTTTAAAGGGTCATCGGGATTCTTAAATCTCTTCTCAATCTCTGAAGGACGAATTTCCTCTTGTATCTCGTTTTTATATTCTTCTGCTTTTGAAATTACTACCGCTACCTCCGGAGCATTCTCTATCTTTGAAATCAATTTATACATTTCAACTGCCACTCTTCTGCTGATAGTCACTACCATTGCCTTGCCTTCTAATCCTCTATTATTAAAATGCTTGACTATATCCTCGGCAATTTGTCTTAATCTATCTGGAGCGCTTACTGCCTCTTCCAATCTGGCAAATTTTCTTTTAAGTGACTCTTTTGTTTCAAAGTCTGTCTCGGCTAATAATTCATCAAATTCCTCATCAATCCACATATTAGTCAAATGTAAAGGCACCAATCTTGCTTCATAATAAATATTAACTATTGCTTCATCTTCTATACCCCGGCTCATCGGATAGATACTTATGTAATCCCCAAAAACCAAACGCGTATCCCGATTAGATAAACTTATAGGAGTAGCAGTAATTCCCATAAAGAAAGCATTGGGCAATGCCTTTCTGGCATTAGCTGCCAGTTTTGCATATTGGGAGCGATGCGCCTCATCAGCAATTACAATAATATTCTCTTTCTCAGAAAGAACCTCAAATTCTTCTCCAGCAAATTTCTGAATGGTAGTAAAAATCAATTCTGCTCCTGCAGTTTTTAACTTTTCTTTTAAATCCTTAATTGTTTGCGCCTGTTTTGCCAATGCCTGATAGCCAGTGCGCAAAAATGTCTTATAAAACTGGTCATCCAAATCATTCCTATCTGTCAAAAAGACAATTGTAGGGCTATTTAATTCCGCTAATTTCTTAACCTTATTTACATAAAAAACCATAGAAAGG
>Ga0078972_1012169_pt1 | contig 14948 bp, 8 predicted proteins | sample YelNatPaOPGAMG01_FD_67568 | JGI IMG/M metagenome (GOLD analysis project Ga0078972, IMG submission 67568) | Hot spring thermophilic microbial communities from Obsidian Pool, Yellowstone National Park, USA - OP-RAMG-01 (SPADES assembly) (version 2) | ecosystem: Environmental > Aquatic > Thermal... | reverse complement strand
AATTTCGGGTCAACAACCTATTTGCTGAAGCTCGTCTGCAGCCCTTGACCATTCTTCGTAAAGCCCGTCGAGGGTCTTGCGAAGTTCTTTTGCCCTCTGGGTCAAGGTGATTGCCCTTTCTGTGTCTTTGTAAAGGTCGGGCAAAACAAGTTCTGCTTCTATCTGTCGAAGTTCTTCCTCGGTGCTGGTTATCTTTGCTTCTATCTGAGCTACTTTTTCTTTCAGTGGCTTCATCATGGCATAAACAAGATTTCTTCTTAGCGCCTCCTCACGCCTCCTTTGCTTTTCTTGTTCACGGCGCATTTTGGCGCCGCCCTCATCACCCCGCTTCGCCTGTGGGGTTTTTGTCTGGACACATGCGATTTTGGATGCATAATAAGAATAGTTCCCCTCGAACCTCGTAAGTTTGCCGTCCTTCAGTTCCAGAATGCATGTCGCTACATTGTCCATGAACTTTCTATCGTGAGATACGAAAAGCACAGTGCCCTCGTTCTCCTTGAGCGCAGTTTCCAAGACCTCCCTTGATGCGATGTCCAGATGATTGGTTGGTTCGTCCATCACAAGAAGCCCTTTTGGTCTAAGAAGTAGCCTGGATAGCGCAAGCCTAGCCCTCTCGCCCCCAGAAAGCACGCACACCTTCTTGTCAATGTCATCATCGCCAAACAAGAAAGCCCCAAGTATCGGGCGCACAAACGAAACAGTCTGGGAATCTGCAACCTCCATCATGGTTTCAAGCACAGTGCTGTCGCTTCTAAGCACCTCGAGCTGGTCTTGCGAAAAATATCCAACAGACACATTTTCCGCAAGCACTCGCTTCCCCTGGCTTGGCGCCACAACCCCTGCGCAAATCCTTAGAAGCGTTGTCTTTCCAGCGCCGTTCACCCCAACTAGCGCAGCCTTCTCTCCCCGCCTCAAACTCAAGAAGATGTGCCTGAACACCCATTTGTCCCCGTATGCATGCCCAACATCTTCTAGGCTCAGCACTATCTCGGGTGCTCTAGTGGGTTGCGGGAACTTGAACTTCACACGGCGAACAGGCTCTGGTGGTTCAAGCCTTTCCATCTTTTCTAACATCTTGATTCTGGATTGCACCACCTGAGCCCTGTCCTTCCTTACCCTGTTTCTGGCGATAAACTCTTCGATCTCTTTTATCCTCGCCTGCTGTTCCTCGTATCTTTTCCACGCAAGTTCAATCGCCTTTTCCCTTTCTTGCTTGTATCTGTCATAGATGTTCTCGCCAGAGCGCCCTTTGTATGTGACAGCGCCGTCCTTCGTAACCTCCACGACCTTCTGTGCAACCCTATTTATGAACTCTCGGTCGTGCGCAACAAAGACCACCGCACCATCGAAGGAGCGGACAAAATCTTCCAGGAAAAGGATGCCTTCCAGATCGAGATGGTTCAAAGGCTCGTCAAGAAGCAGGCAATCTGGGCGGTCGAGCAAGAGCCTTGCGAGCTCAGCGCGCATCAAAAGCCCACCAGAAAGCGTGCTCGTAGGACGGCGCAAATTATCCGAAGAAAAACCAAGCCCAAGCAACACCCTTTCCGCTTCCCCCCAAATCTCCTGAAACCCTCGCAGATTCAAGGCGTCCTCGATCTCTAAAATCCTTTCCATCTCGCCCTGCATTGCCCCACCCTGCGAAACCTTGTCTTCAAGCATGGTCTTTTCTTCGAGCAGTGCTCCAATCCCACGAGCATTGCGAACGCAGTATTCAAGCAAACTAAAGTCTGAACGGGCGCTTTCAAAGACCTCCTGAGGCAAATAGCCTATGTTCAACCCCTTTTTCATCTCGACTCGACCGCTATCAGGGCTAATACTGCCAACGATTATGCTGAATATCGTGCTTTTTCCGCACCCATTAGGACCCACAAGCGCGACCCTCTCCCCTGCGCCTATGCGCAAAGTGAAGTTTTCGAACAGTTTTTTCGACCCAAAACTTTTTGAAACTTCTATGAGCTCGATCATTCGTTCACAGATGACTGTTCTTGAGCCTCAGCCTCCTCGAGGTAAAGAACCCCTGATTCGTCATCGTAAGCGAAAAGTTCAGCATATCTTCCCCAGTCTATCGCAGTGTCCAACTGCCTTTCTGCCTCTTCTTCTGTGAAATGGTTCTCAAGAAGTTCAAGGAAAAACTCTTCTCGCATCCTCTTTTTGGCGGATGTCTTCAAAGACTGGACGATGGTGCGAATCAAGACGACATTATTTTCCACAGCCTGCCTGAATATCTCTTTGCTTTCAAGGATGTCGCTGGACACGAATGCCTTGCCTGTCTCGGTAAGCAAGATGTCGCCTTCGTAAACCTGGGCAAAACCGAGGATGGCAGCGGCTTCAGTAAGTGGGACGAGCTCATCCGCCTCGAGCCCAAGTTCAGCCTCGAGGGCATAGATGTCAGACCGCCCGCCCTTTTCTTCAAGCAACTCAAGTAATCCTGACAGCGCACCGACATGGACATGGGGCAGTTTCTGAAACCTTCTCAATGTAAAGGGCTTCAGTTTTGACGCTGTCTCGACCTCTGCCTGCCTTGTAATCACCGTGTATATGCGGTCAACATAGCGCTTGAACTCTGGCGACTTCCTGTCTCGTGGGTGCGAAAGCCCAATCTTGAATTCGTCCGCAATACGCCCTGGGTTTTGCCACAAGACCACGACCCTATCAGCCATGTAAACCGCTTCTTCTATGCTGTGAGTCACAAGAAGCATGGACAAAGTCGGGATCTTCCTTTCTAGCCACAAATCAAGGAGCTCCCCACGCAGGTTTTCTGCTGTCAGCACATCCAGACCCGAGAATGGCTCGTCCATGCACAAAAGTTCTGGCTGCATCACGAGCGCCCTTGCAAATCCAACCCTCTGCTTCATGCCCCCCGAAAGTTCCCTTGGCAAAGCCTCCTCGAACCCGTCGAGCCCTATCATGTCTAGCGCAGAAACCGCCCTTTCCCTTGCCTCCTTTGGGCTTACCCCACGAGCGATAAGCCCGAGCTCCACATTTTCCACGACCGTAAGCCATGGGAAAAGGGCAAACGACTGAAATACGAGGGCGCTTCCACGATTCAACCCAACAAGCGGGCTTCCACGATAAAGCACCTCCCCAGAAGATGGCTTCACAAGCCCTGTGATGATGCGCAAAAGCGTGCTTTTGCCCGACCCAGAAGGTCCAAGGATTGCAACGAACTCGTGTTCATTTACCTGCAGGTTTACATTGTCTAGGACAACGACCTTTGCGCTTTTCTCTTGCACTTCGTACCACTTCGAAACCCCTTTGAGCTCTATGATGGGCACGGTTTTCTTTTGCATTCTTTCGTTCATCTTCTAGGTCTCCCCGCCATATCTGGTTATGGCATAGTTGTAAAGAGGTCGCCACAAAAGCCTGTTTGCAAGGATAACAAATGTGCTCATAAGCACAATATTCAGGATTATCGTTGGCCAATGGTTAGATGTCGTGGCTTGCGTAAACTGAGCGCCAAGTCCTTCGCACTCGAGCGTTTGGGAGCCAAACTGCAAGGTTTCCGAGATGATGGAAACATTCCACGCCCCACCAGCAGAGGTTATCGCACCAGTGACCCAGTAAGGAAAGATGCAGGGAAAGATAAGGTTTTTGACCTTCTGAGCAAAGGAAAGCCCCATGGCTTCGCTTGCCTCGGCGAGGTCTCGAGGGACTGACACAGCCCCCGCAATGACATTGAAGGCAATATACCACTGGTTTGCAGCAAACATGAGCACCGCACTTCCAAAGGTCAAGGGGATGCCTAGCGCAAGGAAAGCCATGACTAAGAGAGGGAAGAAGAGATTTGCAGGGAAGGACGCACCGAACTCGAGCAAGGGACGCAGTTTCATTGCAAAGTCAGGATGCAAAGCGACATAAAGAGACACGGGCAGCCACACAGCCGACGAAAGGACGACGCATGCAAGAACTCGCAGGAAGGTGAAAAAGCCCAATCCAATCAGACGAATGACCATTTCTAAGGAAATCTCTTTGAGCATATCGGCGAGCGCTAGCGCGGCTTGGTAAGCCAAAATGGCGAGCAAAACAACGAGCAAAAGAAGCGCGAGAATAAGCAAAGTCCTTCGCAGGCGAGACGATTGTGCGACAACGGGGAGGTTTGGGGGCTTGGTCATCCTGAAAAACAAAAAGTTCAAAAATGGCACTAGAAGTTTATCCTTTATGATAGAGGCGAGGCGGGAGCGCCTTAGAGCGAGAAGGACAGCGGATTCATAGTTTGCTTCAAGGGCGCTTCCCTGACCATATCTTTGCGCCCATGAAAGAAGCGGTCTGAAGAAGAAAAAGTCGAGGAGTGCGATAAGGAGTATCATTGCGAAGATCGCCCATGCTATGGCTTGATAGTCCAGTTGTTCAACAGCGGTCGCAAAGTAAGAACCCATGCCTTCGAGCCTTATGTCTCGACCAAGGACTGTGATGGCTTCGCTTGCGGAAAGGAAAAGGAAACCGCCTCCGAAGGACATCATGGTGTTCCAGACGAGCGGGACGATTGCAGATGGGACTTCCAGTTTGAAGAAGCGCTGAAGGCGGGACAAGCCCATTGTCTTGGCTGCTTCTTGCAGGTCTCGAGGGATGGAGCGCACCGCCTGATAGAAGGCATAGGTCATGTTCCAAGCCTGACTTGTAAAGATTGCAAGGATTGCAGAAAGTTCGAAGCCCAAGGCGGTATTGGGCATCAACACAGAGAGCGATGCGACGAAAACCGAGAGGAAACCTAGGATGGGCACGGACTGGAGCACATCTAGAAGAGGACCTAAGATCTTTTCAGCCCTTCTGCTAGAAGCCATAAGCGAGCCATAAAAGAATGTGAAGACAAGGGAAAGCCCGTATGCAAGGAACATGCGCACGAGCGAGCGAAATGCATAGTAAGGGAGTTTCAAGGGGGAAAGGTCAATCGCCTGCGCTTCTGGCGGGGGGGGCGATGTGATGGTGCTAGCAAGGTGGACTAAGGTCGCAATGACTGCGAATATGAGGACAGCAACAGGGAGGTCATAGATAGTCAGCAAAGGTCTTCCGCCAAGGTCTAACCTCCATTGCCACCTCTGCGCCATGCGGTCCCCGCCAAAAAGGCTTGCCAAGTCTAGCGTCAAGGGGCGCTCGTGTCAAAGGGATTGTGAGGGGACGGGAGAAAGTTTTTCGGGCTGTCCTTTTGCCCGCTTTTTGTCAATGGTTGACTAGCTTGGGCTATTTGGGTGATACTATGGCTGTCATTTATGGGACAGGGGAACAGAGGCGTTTTGTCAGCCAAAAAAGACACATAAAGCATGGAACAACCTTTTGAAGCACCAGTTCCAAGTGAACAAGAGGCAGGTAGCGAGGGCTTAGCGCTATCGAAAGAAGAGATGCTGGACCTTATAATGGACATGTGCGTGATGACGAACAAACTTTGTGGTTTCAGCCGAAAGAGCGCAGAGGTCGTGCTTAGCGAAAGAAAGAAGCCCACAAACCTTGGGAAACTTTTGTTCTTTCTGAAGTATTTTCGGGAGTTCGTGGGGGTGGCAGAAGAGATGATCTGGGCGCCCAGGAAGGAGATAGTTTGGGAAAGGCGCTTTGTTCCTTTGTTGAGTGTTTCTCGAGCGGACGGCGCAACTGCGACCGAGATGATAAAGCGGGGATACCCCAAGCGCTTGCCACAGCGGATACTTTGCGGGACAAAATCTACATCCGTGGATACATACGAGATGCGCTTCCTCTTGTGGTTCGTTCTAAGGCTTGTTGAGTATGCCAACTTTGCCTTGCCAGAGCTCCTTGAGCTTGGGCAGGATGACGAGGAGGAAGCGAAATGGTCAGCCTATGTTCGAAACGAGGTTCAGGGTTCCAGACAGCGCTTGCTTTTTTTGCTTAGACGCTTGGAAGACATGGGCTTGACCCCTCTCTCCTATCCTGAAAACGCTCCGCTTTCCTTTTTGCTCCATCCCACATATTCGAAACTATGGCGCCTGTATCGGCAGTTTGAAGGCATGATTTTACCTAAAGACTTGCAGAGCCAGATTTTGAAAGTTTCAGAGTGGTGGCGGTTGTATGAACTCTGGTGTTTTTTGAGCATAGTGTTTGCGCTCAACGAATATTGGGTAGAGGACACACCCAGGCAACTTGATGACTGGCTATGGTCTGAAAAGGTCTTTCCCCGACCGCACGAAACAAACGAATCCGTCGAAATTCAGATGAAGGGCTTCTGGATTTATTACCAAGAGCGCTTTAACTATTACGAGGGCGAGAGAGGCTTAGGTTCTTTGAGCACGACAGTGATTCCTGACATTTGCCTCATCTCTGATGACGCAGAATCTGTTTTGATCTTCGATGCCAAGTTCAAACATTTCATCGACCTTATCGGCAGGCAGGATGGGGCTAGCTCATTCCACGACATACACAAATATCGTGATGCCATTGTGCGCAATGGCAAACCTTGTGTCTTTGGCGCTTTCCTCCTAGCCCCTCACGCAGGCAAAGACGGTGGTTTCAAGCCATTTGACTGGGAATGGAAGACAAGGCACAGGTTTGGGGCGGTAGAGATGAGACCGAGGAAGAAGGGCGAATCTCGCGCAGAAATTGCGCGGATTTTTGACTCCTGGATTCAAAGGAGGTGACAGAAATGACTGTACCCGATTTGGAGGACTTCCTTACGGACATGGACGAGGCATGGTTCGCTGAACGACTTGAGGAATGGGGGCCGGAACTGTTGGTGCGCGCTTTTTTCGAAGACCCTCGTCACACCGCACTGGACACGCTTTACCGGTTTCTAGACCTGGTCGTAGCGGAAGAAGTACCGGCTGACGTATGGTGGCGCCTCTATGAGCGCGCTGCAAATTACCTTCGGAACCCCCCGTACGACCTCCCGGAGTACCGAAAAAGAAGGATAGAGATCGTCATGGGGAGGTTCCTGTTGGCGATGAGCACCATAGCAGCGGATCTGCACAAGCGTGAAGTGCGCCGAACTGTGCTTGAGAGACTTGAAGAGATACAATCCGACCGAACCACCTCCGAGGATGTCCGTAGGGACGCTGAAAATTGTTTCGCTGAGCTTGTCGGCCAGTGGGCCAAAAACGATGAAAGCCTTATAGACGCAGCGATTGTCAAGCTCCGCGGCTACATACGATGCGACTGGAATCGCTGCGACCTCGTCCGTGCCCTTATCCGCTTGAATCGCCGTGATGACAAGATCATCACACCTATCCTCGAGGGTCTTGAAAAGGTCGGCAGCTGGGAGCAGCCTGACCTAGTCAAAGAGCTGCTTGAGCGCGTGGAAACAAACGATCGCCGCGTGCTTTCGTGGCTAGTCAGACAACTGCGAAAGGACTTTTCATCTGGGGTTCAGCTTTTGCTCTCCCAGCGCGTGCGCGAGCAGCTAGGAGACGAGACGGTATTTGCTGTGCTAGTCGAGAGTCTCGAGGACGCAACTACGCCCACGGCATCGGTCAGAGGCGGGGTGTCGGAGCTCCTGCACGGGTTCGGACAAACCGTGCTAACCCAACCGGACGGCAGGCGTCGCTGGGCGCGATTTCTGATTTCGCTTGCCGACCACGGTAACGCGTACGCTAGGGAGTGGGCACTGAATGAGCTCGTAGAGTTAGTGCCCGACATGGTGCAGGCAAACGAAGACATAAACGAAATAGTTCAGACCGTTCTGAGGCACGCCGGACGCGAGCGAGACGACCCTCGGCAGGCTCCAGCAATCCACTATGCACTCAAACTCGCCCGGATGCTCGGAGACAAAAAGGAAAACATCAAAACGATAGTCGAGCGATTGATGGGTTTTAGGGTCGCGATACTCGGGCCATCGCAGGTCGCTCAAGTTCCGTCGTTAACTCGCCCCGATTTTGCCATGATTCGTGACTCTTTCAACTCCCTCTCCCAAAAGCACGCTCTCGTTTACAAACCCGAAGACCTCGAGAGGTACCACAATGCATTGTGGGCGCATGTTGGGACGGGGAGTCATAGGCATTTTGTGATACTCGCTGGTCCATCTGGGACCGGGAAGACGAAGATGGCTCAAATTTATGCGGCGGCGGTTTTAGGCTTTACGAATCTAGAGGAACTGAACGACTCGAACCACTTCAGACTTGTGTCTGTTCGACCAGAATGGACAGATGCACGAGACATCATGGGATACTACAATCCGCTTGCGAAAGAAGGGGAAGGTGAATACATCGCCACACCTGTGCTGGAACTGGTTCTGGAAGCGAACAATCAAAAAGATGCTCCATTCTTTCTAGTGCTCGACGAGATGAACATAGCCCATGTCGAATACTATTTCTCGGATATTCTAAGCGCGATGGAGTCTGGAGCACCAATCAAACTGCATAGCAAGACCATAGAGATAAAGAACGAGCGATCTAACGAGGTGCTAAGAGCAGAAAATGGAGAGGTTACTATCCCTGAAAACCTATTCATCACTGGCACGATAAATGTGGACGAGACCACGCACGAGATAAGCCCAAAGGTGCTAGATAGAGCCTATGTCCTAAAACTTTCATGCGACTGGGAACTGTTTTACCAAAAATCGAACCTCAAGGACCTGTCAAAAGACAAGTTTGAAGAACTTTTTGGTCAAAGTGGGGTCATCAGGAAAACAGCAGAAATCATGGAAAAGGCAGGGCTTGCCTTTGGCTATCGCACAGCAGAGGACATATTCAGGTATCTCTTAAACGGGAAAGCGGAAAGCTCGGAGCTCGATTGGCTATTCGAATCGAAGATCCTTCCGAAAATAAAGGGGTCAGACACAGAAAGACTCAAAGAAGCGCTCGGAGAGCTTGCAACCCTCGCCAAACAGCAAAACCTTACAAACACCCTCCGCCATCTTGAGCAGATGCAAAAAGACCTCGACCAAAAAGGCTTTGTGAAGTTCGTCCCGATGTGAAAGTCATGGCTATTTTGCGGTGACACACGAAGAGCCAAACAACGACAGAGGAGGCGTGCGAAACTTGTGGGGTAGCCCGATAATGCGCTCGTGCGTGCCAAACCCGAGCGCCACCCATCGGTCGTTCGCTACTCCCACTTGTCCTTTGCCTTTGCCTCGGACTCAGTCTGCCACTGCATGTTGCTTGGGGAATCCGCACCTCCGTGCTTCAGTGCCTTGATGTGGTCTATGACATAGCCTGGGCACGGTCCTGTGGTCTTCCCAGTGGAAGGACACGGGTGCGTCTTCCTGAAGGCGTTCCTTGCAGACGCACTTCGCTTGATGCGACCGTGGCTGTCCCGTTTCACGGTCGCCTGAGTGCTGGACTTGCTTTTCTTCTGATAGTTCGAACGACCTTTGTGGTGCGTGGATATGTGATGCGACTGGTTAGACGCTCGGTGCTCGCGCGCTGTCGCTTGGACTGGCATGGACGAGGACATGAGCGCAACAACAAGCCCAATGCCGACGCATCGCAACATGGCGGATACTTTAAAACCCTTGTGCGTGAATAAAACTTCACCCATGAATCAAACCCCGAAGCAAACCATTTGTAAATATAGCCAAGGGTCCCAAAATAGTCAATTTTTTGTTTTAGTCCAGTAGGTCTGGCACTCTGGGTAGTATTTATTAAGCCACTGGATGGGGGAGAGGAGTTCTATACTGTGGTGCGGTATGATGGTATTGTATTTGATTAGCCATTGGGCTAGTTTCTCGTTGAATGCTTTCAGGTCTGAGAATAACAGGTCCTCGTGGAAGTCTATGAACATCTCTTCGAGCGTCCTGTTGAAGCGCTCGCAGTGGGAGTTCATCTTTGGGCGTCTTGGATAGGTGAAATAGTGCGTTATCCCGTTTTGTTCCAATGTCTTCTGGAAGTCTTTGAGAAACTCACTACCGTTATCTGAAAGCACCGCCAACTCCCTAGCCCTTGGATTTTCCAAAAATAGGGCTTTCAAAAGGGCATTCAGAACAATCGAGGTATTCTTGCTTGACTTTGTTGGGGTGGCGAACGCCAGACCCACTCTGGACACAGGGTCAAAGAAACTTACGACATATCTTCTTATCCCATCTCGTATCCTTTCTATTGTGTCAACAGCCCAAAGGCTTAGTGGGGGCGATTTGAGGTCTTTAGGTTTCCTAAGCCTTTTGACTTTCGTTACAGGCTTTACACGCCCTCTTGAATCGAGTCTTTGAGGTGTAACCCGCATCTTGTCTGGTGCCCTACTGATAATCCGCCCTATTGTGGATTCTGAAGGACAATGTATCCCCCTTTCCTTGCACCATGGCTCCAATAAGACCCGCACCTTCGCTTTGCCCAAGTTTGGAAACTCTTCCCTCAGTTCTCGTATCCTTTGAATCACGCACACAGGCACCTGTGATTGCCTACGCCTGCGAGGTGCCCTTGACTTGGGAATCAAAGCCCTAGGGTCGAAGTTAGACTCCTTCAAGAGTTTCTGAAGCCTGAACAGTGTCCTCCTAGAGACCCCAAATGCATCCATGGCTGCTTTTACTCCATGCTTCCTCATAAACACCACCCAGTGATAGCGGGTCTTAGCCTCCTCAGGCAGTGACCCCCACATCTCCTCTAGCTTAGCTACCTTCTCTAATCCCCATACTTCTTTAGTAAGACTTATCACTCTCATTTTCTCCACCTCCTTCTCTGATTTGTTAACTTTCTTCAAACTCATATGCTTACCCAGGGGTGTTCGCGGAGGCCCGCCCACCCACCCCTTCGATTATTTTATTTTGTTTTTTTGTAAGTGCAATTTGTTTAGGAACTCATGCAGCTAAATTTCAGAAGAAAAGTAAGAAGTTGAGGGCAAAAGAAGCAAATAAGCTCTGGTGGCGCCGAAGCCCTTTTTGCCCCCAGCGCTAACTTATGTGAGCGCTTATAAAATCCACAACCGCCTTTATCACATCCTCACGCTCTAGGTCCAAAAGCATCTCGTGTCCGCTTTTTTCGAACCACTTTATCTCTTTGTTCTTCGATGAAACCTTTTCGTAGATAATCTGGGCGCTTTTGGGTGCGATGATCTGATCCTTCTTCGAATGCAATATCAAGATATCCGCCTTGACGAAGCTTAGAAGGTTCTGCACCTGCGAGGCATAGCGATAAAGCGAAGCAAACGCATCGGTTGCAAACTTTGGATAGTTGCGGTTCTCTTTCTTTTTCAGTTCAAGGTCATTGAACGAGTTTGGGCTGTTCCAGAACTTTACAACCTTGGACAGGACAGGAGTCAACACTGCCAGCGGGTCTTTGAACTTCAACGCAGCAGCCACAGTAACAACACCCGCTACTTCCTCCCTGTATCTACCAGCCAGCTCCAAAGCCAGTAACCCCCCCATGGATAGCCCAACAACAATGACCTTTTTTGCATCCTGAAGCAGGTCTAAAAGCGCATTCTCGGCATCTTCATACCAGTCCCTGTCTGTTGTGCCAACCATATCCTTGTAATGGGTGCCGTGCCCACGAAGCCATGGGAACCTGTATGGAACCCCAAGTTTGTCAAGAGGCTCTACAAGTAGATCCACGCAGTGGATGTCCGATGTGAATCCGTGCAAGACAAGAACGCCAATCGGTGCCTTTTCCTCGCCTTCATGCCTTTTCTCGTACGCATATCTTGGGACTTTTTCTGGCTTTGTCTTCTTCTTTGCGACCTGGCTCATCGGCACAAAACCCCTTTCGTGGTCAACAAGTCTAGATATAGCACGCATCACCTCTTTTGTCATCTTTTCAAGTTCTTCCTTTGTCGCTTCCTTCTTTTCAAACTTTATTGGCTCTCCATACCGAATGGTTATCTTGCAAGGCTTGGGGATAGGTGGCAATATCTCGAGTCTTGGATACATCTCGGGCGGGAACGCCTTCCCAGTTCCAGAAATTCCACATGGAATGATAGGTGCCCCAGTCATCAACTGAAGCCGAACAACCCCAGTCTTGCCTTTCAAAAGCAAGGTATCTGGTTCAACATCCCATCTTGGTATGTCCTCTTCGCCAGGGATCGTGCCTTCTGGGAATATAACAACTGCCTTTCCCTGCTTTATTGCATCCGCAACAGCCCTAAGCCCTTCATCGTCCCCACCTCGCCTTATGTAAAGGCTGTCAGAAAGTTCTATTAGACGGCTCAATATCGGCCATTCTCTGAATTCAGATTTTGCAATGAAATAATACCTTCTTGGCGATGTTGCAACTAGCACCTGCACATCCAGCCACGACTGATGATTGCAGGCAATGATACACCCCCCTTCCTTGGGCACATTCTCTTCTCCCTCCACTTCCACACCAAAAACTGACTCAAAGTTCTTCCTCAACAGCGCCCTGGTCGCCTCGTACCCCTTCTCTTTTGCTTGCTCGTAAAGCCCGACCTTTTTTAGCCCGTCCAAAAATAGCGCCATGGCGTTATCTAAAGGTGACGCCATTTTGTTTAGCATTTCATATCTTTCCATGTGTTTACTCCCTTCGAAAAAAGAGCCACCTTTATTTTCAGGTTTTGACGCATTGCGTCAAGCGAATAATCACTGTTTTTTGACACAAATTTTTTTGTGAGGTCCCGAAACCCAAACACAAATAAGATTTTTATAGGCATTTCCCTGCTTGTGCGCATTTTGATGTTTGTAACGGCTCTTTGATATGGTATTGTTTGAAGGTCTTTGCTTTTTTGCCGATGATCGAGCACAGCGTCACCGAGAAGATAGCTGAAATAGTCGGAAGCCAAAACTGCTCGCATGAAGATGTTGTCCTTAGATTCTATTCTGGTGACTTGTGGCCAAGACTTGGGGTTTATCGTCTTCTAGGTCAAGAGCCACTGAACCTTCCAGACGCTGTGGTTTGGCCTAGCAACGAAGAAGAGATTGCACAGGTTTTGAAGGTCTGTGCCCATGCAGGCGTTCCTGTGATCCCATTCGGAGGGGGTTCGGGGGTGTGCGGCGGGACTGTGCCTGTGGAAGGCGGGGTCATTCTGGACTTGAAGCGCCTGAACCGTATCCTTGAAGTTGACGAGATGTCAATGACTGTGCATGTTCAGGCAGGGATGCTGGGTCAGCACCTGGAATCATTTTTGAACGAAAGGGGCTACACACTTGGTCATTTCCCATCTTCCATAATGTGTTCTACAGTCGGAGGTTGGGTTTCCACCCGTTCTGCAGGGCAGTATTCCACCAAGTTTGGAAAGATAGAAGACATGGTTGTCGGTATTGATTGCGTGTTACCCGATGGCACAAGGGTATATCTCGACGCAACCGAGCCTCATCTTGGGCATCCATGCTATCTTAGGGCAATGATGGGCGCAGAGGGCACGCTTGGCGTGATAACCGCTGTCAGACTCAAGATAAATCCAGTCCCTTCTGTAAGGAGGCTGGCTGCTTTCAGATTTATGGAGCTCGGATACGGACTTGAGGCGATGCGAAGCATCATGCAGTATGGGCTAAAGCCAGCCGTGATGCGCCTTTACGACCCTATAGATACCCTGATAAACGGGCTTGCCCACGAAAGAGGGGGGTCGGAAAAGTGGCTCAGAAAAATAGGTCTTGGCACAGATTCAGGTCGAACAGAGGACTTGTATCGTGCTTTTCTTAGGTTTCCATGGCTTTTGCAAAAGCTACTGGGGCTTTTGCCCTTGTCATCCTTGCTTGTCATTGGCTTCGAAGGGGATGCAAACCGCACAAAGTGGGAACTCGAAACCGCAATGGAACTTATAAGAAGGGCTCAAGGCCGTTACATAGGCACAGCCCCTGCGGAAAAATGGCTTAGAAACAGATATTCCATCTCTTTCAAGTTGCCAAAGGTCTTCATGCTTGGGGCGTTTGCCGAGACGCTCGAGGTTTCTGCCTTGTGGCGTGACATAGAAAGGGTTTATACAAAAGCAAGGGACATGGCACTAAAGCATGTCGCTGTGATGGCGCACTTTTCGCATGCATACAGGGAAGGGTGCGCTGTGTATTTCAGCATTGCTGGTTATCATGAAGATAAAAAGGTGCTTTTGGAGCGCTACGACCGCGCGGTTAGTGCTTTGCTAGAGGCTTGCCTTGAAGAAGGGGGAAGCCTTAGCCATCACCATGGCATAGGGATGCTCAAGCAAAAGTTCATGCCGAAGGAAATCGTTGGTGGGGAAAGGGTATTCTGGGCGCTGAAGGGTGCGCTGGACAGGGCTCAGATAATGAATCCTGGCAAGGTATATCCTACGACCGTGCAGGTAAGGGCGCAGAGCGAGACAGAAAGAGGTCTGTCTGGGTTTGAGGCGATTGCATCCTGGTACCACAAGATTGGCGCAATGAACACAATCGTGCCAGAGGTTCCTGAAGAAATCAAAGAAATATTGAGCCTTGCAAGGGCAACATCCAAGACCATACTAGCAAGGAAGCCAAAATCAAAGGAAGAGGTCAGGGAGGATTGCTGGTATCTGGATTTATCCAGGCTCGACCAGGTGCTTGAAATGGACCCTGTCTCGGGGATTGTGACTGTTCAAGCGGGTATGACCCTTCACCAACTGGAAAACTACCTTTACGAGCGTGGATTCACGCTTGGTTTTGTGCCAAGGTCACGGCTTTTCTTGACTGTGGGCGAGGTGCTAGCAAATGCTGCGCCAAGGGAGGGAAGCCCGCTCTACGGAAGTATCCTTGACAACTGCATAGGTCTTAGGGTCATGCTGGCAGATGGAGAGGAGGTGGTTGTTCGCCAGGCACCTCGCAGGGCTACTGGTCCAGACATCATGCACTGCTTCCTTGGTTCTGGGGGGAAGTTTGGCATTATAACCGCTGCTTGCTTCAGGGTCCATCCCCTGCCTCAGGTGAGGGAGGCTGTAGCGTTCGCTCTGGATGACCCAGTGGTTTGTGTTTCGTCTGTCCGAACCCTTCTGGCACGCAATGTCACCCCTGAATGGGTTTTGGTGGTCGTCCGCTCGCCTTCTAAGGTTGACAGCCACAGAAAGGTTCGGCTTGTCATGCAGTTTGGCGGGACGAGAGAGGAGGTGACAAGACACTTGTCCCATGTGCGTGCCCTTGCAGACTCCCTGGCGATGGATGCAGAAAATGTGCGTCCAGAAAAGAGGGTGACTCCGACCATGAC
>Ga0078972_1012168_pt1 | contig 14948 bp, 16 predicted proteins | sample YelNatPaOPGAMG01_FD_67568 | JGI IMG/M metagenome (GOLD analysis project Ga0078972, IMG submission 67568) | Hot spring thermophilic microbial communities from Obsidian Pool, Yellowstone National Park, USA - OP-RAMG-01 (SPADES assembly) (version 2) | ecosystem: Environmental > Aquatic > Thermal... | reverse complement strand
CGTGTGCTTTCTTCCGACGAGGCTGTATATTGTGTCGTCGGGGTTTTGGACGCCCATCTCAACACGGGTGACACCCATATCAAGCATGTTGTTGACGTGTTTTTCCTTAGCCCAGTCTGGCCTAGTTTCAACAGTTATGCCTACGTTGTGGATCCTGCTCGTCTCAGCGTTTCTTTTTGCATCTTCCAAGTTTGCAGACTTCATGTTTGTTATGGCGTCGAGACAACGTTTCACGAACCATCTCTGGTATCTTTGGGGAGTCGCTGGGAATGTTCCTCCCATTATTATCAGTTCAACTTTGTCGACGTTGTGTCCTATTGCTTGCAACTGTTTAATTCGACTTGTAACCTGCAAATAGGGGTTAAACTTGTTCTGGAGTCCTCGCATAGCCGCTGGTTCGTAACCCGTGTAGCTTTGAGGTGCTCCAACGCTTGGTCCCCCAGGACAGTAGGCACATGGTTCAGGCTGTGGGCAAGGATACGGCTCGGTCATCGCCGCAACGACCGTCACACCAGAAATCGTACGGGTGATTTTCCTCTTCAAAATCCGCAGCAGCTTCTCCCGTTCCTTCTTCTCAAGCAAATTAATAATCTCAGAGTTGGAAGGTACTTTCTTCAAGTGATACTTTGCCGCAACGTTCATCTTGACTCGATTGACTTCAATGGGACTGGGACAAGGAATCTGCATCAAGGAGTCTATGACCTCTCTCAATGGTGAACGCGCGTGCAACTTGCAACAGCCTTCATAAACTAGAACACTGCACACAGATAAACCTCCCTAGAACGTGCTACAAAAGAGGTACAAGAAGAATCCGTGTTTCAGCTGTTCAAAAACACTTGTTGCACATACAAATTGAGGGTCTACACAAAAGCCGAGCTTCGCACAGATCGCGAACGTAACCCTGCTGATGATTGGTATAAGAGCCTGATGAATACAGCACGTTGGAACCGTTATCTTGACGCCTGAGCTACTCTTTCTATCTCGTGGCGTTTGGCCACAGCGAAGCTTTTCATGTCATTGTTGCCAGCCATGATCAACTCTTCTGCAAGGCATTCTTCAACTGACCGTGGGCTGTTTACTGCTGCTGCTCTCGCACCGTCAGTGATGTTTCTCAAGGCCAAGTCGATCCTTCTCTGCGGTGAAACATCTACTGACAAATGGTAAACAATACCTCCCATACTAATGCGCGTCGTGTCTTCACACGGTGCTGAATTCTCCACCGCCCTAGTAACAACCTCAATGGGGTTCCTGCCCGTACGCAGGTTAACAAGCTCAAAGGCCTGCTTAATCATATTCATGACTTTAGCCTTCTTCCCAGCGTTCTTCCCAGGACGCATTAGATTGTTCGCTAGGCGTTCCACGATGTTCACGTTTGCCTTGCGGAACCGTTTATGCTCATGCTTTCCCATACTATGGGGAACAACAACGGGTTTGAGGCAGATGTAACGTTGCAAACCTACATCCTTGACTTCGACATCCTTGAAACTCCATTTCCCAAAAAGCTTGATTTCGCTCTTCTCCTGCTTCTGACTCAAGATATTCACCGTGCTGGCTTCTGCTTCCTACCATATACGAGCTCGTTCAAAGACACACCGTTAATCGTAATGACCTTCCAACGCACGCCAGGAATGTCACCCATGCTCCTGCCACGTGAACCTCCAATGCCCTCCACCAAGACTTCATCGTGCTCATCAACAACGTTCAGTGCGCCGTCACCAGGCAAGAACGCCGTGATCAATCTGCCATTCTTAATCAATTGGGTCCTAACACACTTTCTGATGGCACTGTTAGGCTGCTTACTCTCCACACCGACCTTCTCAAGGACGATACCGCGACCCATGGGCGACCCCTGAAGGGGGTCAGCCTTAACATCAAGTCTCAACATCCGTCGGTTATAGTACCTATTACTCCAGCGAAACTTTTTACGTTTGTCGACTAACGCTCTGGCGGCAAATTCGCCTCTTGGAGATTTTGAACCCATGGAATGTTGTCCTCTCGCTACGTGTGATCCCAATTCGGATATTTAAACCTAGACCGCGAAGACGGGACCATGCAATATTCATATCAGGGTGTCCAACGGTTCGAAAACTATGTTCGTCGTCTTTCCCTTTGTAGCTTGCGGCACAGTCTCATACGAGCTATTTACTCCATTCTTTGCCCTTAATCTTCTTGTAGATGTTCTGTAGTACTCCGTCAGAAGGTGAATCAGGATCATAACCATAAACTTCGAAATACTCCTGAACAACCTCTGCAATCTGTGCAAGCTCCTCCTCTGAAAATTCAATTTTAGTTTTCCCTCTATCCTGAGCCAACCTTTCTGCACCAGCAACATGACACTTGTCTGAGGACAATGATCGTCTGCGGAACAGATAAGCTTTAAGATGAATGCTATGCTATCGTTCTAACGTGAAAGCTTTACGATGCACGACTGGCGCCGGAATGCGGCTTACAAGCATTCTGTCTTCGGGCCGTCTGCTCAGGCCTATTGGCTGAAGACTGGCCGCCAGCTTCAATGCAGACTCGAGTCTTGTGTCTCTTTCAGCGTAGACGTCAAACAGTCTGTCTCCTTTCTTGACATGGTCTCCAAGCTTGGCAAGCAGCATGACGCCTGCTCCTTTATCTTTCGGAGCGCCTGCTTCTTTCGCAATTTTTGCGAGGTCTTCATTGTTAACCCACATCACTTCACCCTCCAAGTCCGTGTTCACAGTTTGTCTCTTGTCTCCAACTCGGACATCTTCAATCCTGATCTGCGAGTTGCCACCCTGTGCTCCTATGATTTCTCGAAGCTTCTGTTCAGCTTTACCGGAGCTGAGAAGGTCTTGTGCTCTGCTCTTGCCGTTCTTGAGTCCCGCCATCTCAAGCAGTATGCCCGCAAGGCTTATTGCTTTCTCAACTAAATCTGCCGGGCCTTCTCCCATGAGTGTCGACAAGGCTTCTCTCGCCTCCAAAGCTGGGCCTATCGCGTGTCCCAGAGGCTGTTCTCCGAACGTTACGCCGCACTCAACTCTTATTCCCAGACGCTGACCTAACTCTATGAAGTCGTCAGCAAGATTCTCTGCTTCACCTATTGTCTTTATTTTTGCACCTCTACCAGTCGGTATGTCTACCACAACGTGTGTTGCTCCGATAGCCTTCTTTTTGCTCATAATCGACGGCAGCAGCATGGGGTCTATGGCTAAGGGATATTCGACCTGAATGAAAATGTCGTCGGCTGGAGCAAGTTCCAAAGCGCCTCCCCAAACCATGCAACCGTTCGTCTTGTTGACTACTTCCTTTATCTCCTCAACGGACAGACTCACTGGACAGAGGCTTTCAACACGGTCGGCTGTTCCAGCAGGTGACGTAACTGCTCTGGAAGAGGTTTTCGGAATAGTGAAGCCCGCAGCAGCAACGATGGGCACCACAAGGATAGAAGTTTTGTCTCCAGGAATCCCCCCGATACTATGCTTATCCAAAACACATTTCTTGTCAAGGTCTAGGCTGGAACCGGTTTCCGCCATAGCCCGCGACAAAGCTTCAATCTCGTCCATGCTGAGGCCGTGAATCTGAAGGGCCGTCACAAAAGACGCCAATTCGATATCGCTCAAATGTCTCTCGACCACATCTCTGACTATCGAATCTATCTCTTTTTTTCGCAATCTTTCGTTTCGAATTTTTGCCTGAACATAGTGAAGTGACTGGGGTGATTCTGCAAGCTGAACCTCAACCTCATCATCGGTTTGGACATTCAGCTTCTTGGAAACTTCATCGTAGACTCCCAAATGATCCCGCGGAAAATCGCTCGCCACGTTGACAATGGCTACAACATGCCTATCACCATGGGAAACCTGCACCCTGTCAGAAGAGTGGATTCCAAGCATGCTTGCAGTACTGTCGCCTAGAACAGCAATGTTCCTGCCGCCCGCCTGAATGTTCAAAAGTCTGACCCTTAGCCTCATCAAAGCTCACGTTTCAACAATAGTCGGTTGCTCACAATTAAAGTTTTGACAGCGCATTTTGCCCTGCCATACAGGTTTTAACGCTTCAGCAAGTTGACGCATAAGAAGTCAGAGCAGAATAATAGTTTCGATAAGTGAAAGATTTAAGCTGCTTCACGTCAGTAGATGAAAGCGATTGGACGGATGCAGTTTGAAGTATGTGGACTTTGTGGATCTAGGTTATGTGCCGAATGAAACAGATGTTATATGCGCGTTTCATGTCGAACCGGACGGCTTGAGCATCAGCGAAGCTGCTGGCGGCGTTGCTGCTGAAAGCTCTGTGGGGACTTGGACCGCGCTTACAACACAGAAACCGTACGTTGAGAGGCTCGCAGCAAAGGTGTTCAGCATTGAAGGTAACGAAGTGAGGATAGCTTATCCCTTTGAACTTTTCGAGTCAGGCAACATGCCTAACGTTCTGAGCAGTGTGGCTGGAAACGTTTTCGGTCTCAGGGCTCTGAAAAACCTGAGACTCAACGACATCAAGTTTCCCAAACAGGTTGTCAGGAGTTTCAAGGGACCCAAGTATGGCATTGAAGGAATTCGCAGCCTTCTGAAAGTTTACGGCAGGCCTCTTGTGGGAACGATAATCAAGCCAAAGCTTGGGCTCGATACAGTTGACCACGCAAAGGTTGCTTATGAGGCGTGGGTCGGAGGTTGCGACATCGTTAAGGACGATGAGAACTTGAGTAGTCAAGACTTCAACCCGTTTGAAAAGCGTTTAATCGAGACGCTTAGGATGAGAGACCGAGCTGAAAAAGAAACAGGCGAAAAGAAGGTTTACATGATTAACGTCACGTCTGAAACGAAGGAAATGCTGCGCCGGGCAGAAACTGTCCTTCGCTGTGGAGGGGAATATGTCATGGTCGACATCCTGACATGTGGCGCTGCCGCCCTGCAGACTTTCAGAGATCAAGAGTTTGACCTTGTTATCCATGGCCACAGAGCGGGACACGCAGCATTTACCAAGAACCCTAGGCATGGAATCTCGATGCGAGTCGTGTCAAGAGTTGCAAGAATAGTCGGCGTCGACCAGCTTCATGTTGGGACCGTTGTTGGCAAGATGTTTGAAACGAAAGAGGAAGTTGCAGAGAATTGCAGCGCGTTGACAGAAGAGCTGTTCGGATTAAAGTCTGTTCTGCCTGTGGCCTCTGGAGGGCTGCACCCGAGGCTTGTTCCAGCGTTGATGAAGTCTTTTGGAAAAGACTTCGTCATTCAAGCTGGAGGAGGAATTCATGGTCACAGAGACGGCACAGTTTCTGGAGCAGAAGCCATGCGGCAGGCAGTGGACGCGACTTTGCAGGGAATACCGCTTGAGGCATATGCTGAAAATCACAGGGAACTGAGAGGGGCCTTAGAAACATGGCCCTAACATGTGGCTTGCTCTGTTCAGCTGAAGACCCACGGATACTTTCTCTGCATCACTTCAGCTACACAATGAGGTGAGATTATTCCTTCTTCGCAGATAATACCGTGAATGAAGTCTCTTCTTGTGACGTCAAAAGCTGGGTTTCGTATGGCCAGTCCCTTGGGGGCCTTCTTCCACACCTCAACTTCACTTCGTTCCTCTATCTTCTCGTAATCTCCATACATGGTTGCGGGATCAAACTTGAGTAGCTCCGAAACTACGTAAAATGGTGTGCGCGCCTCATGTGCCGCCAGAGCCACAGCACTTGTTCCTATCTTGTTAATGACGTTGCCTTCTGAAGTGATCGCGTCGGCGCCAACTATGGCAAGGTCTACCTGATTCATGAAGAACCTTGCAGCAGAATCCACAATAAGCGTTGTTTTTATTCCCGCATTCAGCATTTCCTTGGCCGTAAATCGTCCCTGAAACAGGGGTCTCGTCTCTGTGCAGATCACCTGAAAATCAATTCCGTCCTGTTTCGCCTTCTTCAACAGGAAAGTAACCGTGCTAGAATGGCAATGCGTCAGAATCACCGAATCATTCCTGATTCTCTTTGCACCGATCTCAGCGATTTTTACTTTTGATTCTTGAAGCTTTGCTAGAAACTGCTGCGAAACAGCTGAGACGATCTTGACAAGATTCTTAACTTTTGATTCTTTCGTGTCACTCACACGGTTTAATATTAACCTAATGGCATTTCTCATCAATGGTTCCGTTTCTCTTGAGATAAACAAGGTTCGCTTGGCTTTCGCAAGCTCCTTAATGAATTCGCTTTTCGTTCTGGCTTCTGACTGCTTTGCAAGTTGTTCAACCGCTTTTGTCGCCGCTATTGCCACATTTCGTGCACCCTGAATCTGAAGGCGACGTATTTTTTCAGCTGTAACTTGAATTGGGTCCTGCATCATTCCACCATTGCTGACGGTTATTCTTGTCACAATCCGACACACTATAAACTTTCGCTATTTTCCCCAAGAACTCATCTGTCTCCAGAGTACGCTGGCAGAAAAGCATAATTGATATGTTGGGAATCAAGTATTCTATGTCGGTGATAGAGTGAGGATCGGGTTCTTCGTGTGGGAGTACCCTCCGAGACTTGTGGGCGGACTGGGCACGTATGCTGAGTACATAACGCGCGAATTTGTTGAATTGGGTCATGATGTTTCAGTTTTCACCCTCAACGATGGAACCTTGAAGACGAAGGAGGTCATGCGAGGAGTAGAAGTCCATAGACCGTTGATTGCAGATGCAAGCAACGTTTTTCCAATGCTCGTGACTGATGACCTGAAGAGATGGGGAAAGAACATACGATTCTTCAACGACATATTCATCTACAACGTCTTAAGCTCGACGAAATTCCTGAATTCACTCATCAAGAAGGAAGGATACAGCTTTGACCTTGCCTGCGTGCACGACTGGTTAAGCTGCATTTCAGGTTTGATAATCAAGAACGAGAGCAAGATTCCTGTTGTTTTTCACGTGCACAGCACAGAATGGGGGCGAAGCGGTGACACAGGTTCTGAAGTCGTGTCACATCTTGAACGTGCCACAGGCCAGAACGCTGACGCAATAGTAACCGTGAGCAACGCCATGCAGGACGACTTGGTGAAGCACGGCTGGCCCCAAAACAAAATCAACGTTGTCTGGAATGGCGTCGACCCAGACGAGTACAACCCAAAAGGATGCAAGAAAGAAGACGTTTCAAAAGTCAGAATGAATTACGGTATTCCAGAAGACTGGAACATGCTACTCTTCCTAGGCCGTCTCACATGGGTCAAGAGTGTAAAAAATCTGATTCAGGCGCTGCCGATGGTTCTGAAAGACTACCCGAAGACCAAACTTGTGATCCTCGGCAAGGGTGAGGAACAGAGTGACATTATCGAAATGGCAAACAGACTTGGAGTAAAGGACAACATTGTTTATCGTTTTGATTTTGTTCCTGAAGACGAGAGAATCCTGCACTACGCAGCGGCAGACATGTGCATTTTTCCATCAGTCTACGAGCCTTTCGGCATAGTCAGCCTCGAAGCCATGTCGATGGCCAAGCCAGTTGTTGTCGGTGCTCGTGGAGTGGTTGGCTTTCGTGAGCAGGTCGTCTCCTCAGGGCCAGACCAGAATGGGCTTCACGTGAACGGGGAAGACCCGTCAGACATTGCGTGGGCGATAAGGGAAACTCTCAGCGACCCGCAAAGGGCACAGCTCTGGGGAGAAAACGGTCGAAAAAGAGTAATAGAATACTTTACATGGAGAAAAGCCGCCGAACAGACACTGGAGACCTATAAGAACGTCACCAAGGACACAAATTAGAGTGGTCATGGGAAACGTGAGAGTGACAGACTGAGAGCTGAAATAAAGTAGTCATAGCAGGGTCCATGATGGCCGAACTCGGTTCACCTTGTGAACCGGTCATTTTTCCAGACATCTGCTGTGTCACTATAGCCTCTTTTCTCCCAGTATCCGAGTTCTTTCTCAGCCGTGAACTTTATATGAGTGACCCATAATGCGCTCTTGTATCCGTATTTGCTGGGAACCACAAGGCGGAGTGGGAAGCCGAAGCCTACTTCAAGAGGTCTCCCATCGAGTATGTAGGCTAGAAGCACGTCGTCACCTGAAAGTTCAGGCATCGAAAGAGACGTTGTGTATCCGTCCGCGCACTCAAACGTGACGAATTTTGCGGTGTCCTTCGGCTTTGCCAAACTGACTATTTCTCTGAAGAGTATGCCTTTCCATTCACAGTTAAGGACGCTCCATCCTTCAACGCAATGAAAATCGCTTGTCGAATTGGTTTTCGGAAGTCTGAGAACATCGTCCCAGCTGAGTTTTAAGGGTTTTTGGACTTCTCCGTCGACGGTTAGAGTGTAAGTTTTAAGGTCAATTTTAGGGTTTTCCTTCGTGATGCCTGGATGGTCAATTCCCCATCTTGGCAGCCGCTTGATCGAGGCTTGACCTGGAGGTAGTCTCCCCTCGGTTTTCTTCGGGTCTGCAAAGGACATGTGTGCTCGCTAATACCGGAGTTGTACAGAAAAATAAAGCTTTCATGAGGTCACGGCGTGGTACACCTTCAATCCGAGCTTTCTTGAATGAAGCTTGTCAACTGTTTCTGGCTTTTTTGTTCTTTTGACAAGTTTGAAACTCTAACTCCGACTCTGCGCGCTTCGCCCTCAGTTTCAACGAAGAATTTCTCAAACAATTCTCTGATGTTCTTTTTGAGCACTTCTAAACTGTTTGTAGGATTTTCGAGGGTTCTTGACCTCGTGTGAGTACTCAAGTCTTTGAGGATTATGATTGTGCCTACTGTTTTGAAGCTCGCCTTTTCATTGACGACTATGCTGTGTACTTCACTACACAGCCGTTCTGCCGTTTCCATTATAAAGTTCAGGTCACTTGAGTCTTGTTTCAGCGTGGCAATCCTGCTGAATGATTCCGCCTCACTTTTTTCTTCCACAGGCTCATCGTCTATTCCTAAGGCGACGCGGTGAAAATACATGCTCATGGCCTTTCCAAAGACTTCCTTCAATTTTTGCGTGTCGTACCTTGCAAGTTCGCCTACTGTATTTATGCCCAGACTCAGCATTTTCTTCTGTGTCTTGTTTCCCACCCCTAGGAGTCTTCCCACGTTCAGGGGCGAGAGATATTCTTGAACTTGTTCTGCTTCTATCAAAGTAAGACCGTCTGGCTTCCTTTCGTCAGATGCAATTTTTGCCACGAGTTTGTTCGGGCCTATTCCTATGGAGCATGTGAGCTTTAGTTGGCTTTTCAACTCCTCTTTTATTTTGTTTGCTAGTTCCATCGCCTGTTGGAACTGTCCCCTCGTTTTCTGTGTCACGTCAAGAAACGCTTCATCTATGCCAGCTTGTTCAAAGATGTCAGCATATCTTCTAAGAATATTCATTACTCTTACCGAGATATCTTCATAGTATTTCTCGTCCACGGGAAAGAATGCGGCATCGACATTCTCAAGTTTCCTCTTTGCTGAATAGATCGGCATCCCTGATTTTACGCCATAGCTTCTGGCAACATAGTTCGCCGTGCTAACGGCCCCGCTTGTTTCGCTTCTACCAGAAAAAACGCATACAACAACAGGCTTCCCCCTGATTGCAGGGTCTCTTAACTCTTCGCACTGCGCGAAGAAATAGTCCATGTCCACGAGCATTATGACTCTTGCCTGCAAGCGTGGAGGCCTCATGGAAAGAAAGTCTTCTTCCTGATTTACGCTTTTCTTTTGAGTGCCTATGACAGAAGGTGAGTTAGCAATGCCAAGTCAGCATGGTTCAGCCTTGCTGTCGGTGACTTGCAAACCTAGTTTCTCACCGTCACTTCTGTAAACTGACACATTGTTTTCGTCTGCGTATGGAAAGCCGACTATCATTAGCACGGCTCCGAAAAAGTGGTTCAGGTCCGCGGGAGAAGGTCTCAGTTGACCAGAGGGATGGGAATGCGCTGTTCCAATTATGGAAAAATCAATCGGCAGCATGTGGGAGGTAAAAGTGACAAAATGGCTGCCGTGGGCTGCAAGCGGCGGAATGACAAGTTCAGAGATTTCAATCGTGTCCTTTTTCTTTTTGCCTCTTAGGAGTAAGATGTTTTCCCTCGGATGGAGTGTTCTAGCTCCCTCAAGTATCGTGTTCAGAAGCTCCTGACTAACTTGAACTATCAAAGGTTTCGGCATGTAATCTCAGGCTGACTGATTATCTTCATGTTCGAATTTCTCAGGTTTTCTTGCCTCCACAATAAGGGCAAGTGTCCTCTTTTTCGTCGTAAGTGTTTCCACAGTAAGGGCACCTGATTTTCACGATTTCTCTTATTATTTCCCGCTCCTTCACGACTGGCTGGTTGTAGCCTGCTGTCTCGTTCATGCCATTCCCTGTTGACTTAAAAAAGCGAATGATACCAGCTATGAATGAAATGACGACAATTATCATGGTCAGTATGAAGACCGTCATAAAGAAAGGATCAGGGAACATCGGGAACGTTTCCACAAGATAATAGCCTAGACCACATCTATTTAAGCTTAGTTTTAGTTTCATTCTTAGGTGCTTTCCGTGTTGGACCGGTGGCGATTGTTGAAGTGTCAAACAAATGATGCGTTCATGAACATGGCTACTGACGAGGCGGTTCTGAGAGCTCGAATCAACGATGTCGTTCCGAACACTGTAAGGTTCTACCGATGGAACCCCTCTGCCGTTTCGATTGGCAAATTTCAGAATCTGGAAAATGAGGTTCAGGTCGAAAACTGTGAGAAGTGCAGCGTACACGTGGTCAGACGGATCACTGGAGGCGGGGCGGTGTACCATGACGCTCAGGACGAGCTTACGTACAGTGTGATTGCCAAGAGAACGGATTTGCGAGCCAGAGACATAATAGGCGTCTATGCTAGAATATACGCGGGACTCGCTGAAGCATTGAAGGCCTTGGGTATAATGGCTGATTTCAACGAGGGGAATGCGAAGACTTGCCCCAACCTGACTGTCAACGGCAGAAAAATTTCAGGAAGTGCTCAGTGTCATAAGGGTGGCGTCGTATTGCAGCATGGCACGCTGCTGGTGAGAGTCAAATTTGAGAAAATGTTCGAATTGCTCCGTGTTCCTTGGGCTAAGGAACGAACCGAAGTCGTCAATGTTGCCAAACGCAGAATCACTTCAGTAACCGACGAGCTGAGACGTGACGTTTCACTGGACGAGGTAGAGGATGCTCTCTTTGATGGTTTTCAGACGGCACTGGACAACAAACTGGAACATGGTAACCTAAGCCAACATGAACTTCAGCTCGCGCAAAGATTGCTAAAAGCCAAGTATATTACTTCAGACTGGAATCACTTGGGAAAATGCAAAGAATGATTCTGCTTGCAGGCTGCAGCTGTCTTTTAGCTGCATCAGAGCTGAAGCGTAGTTGATGAAGATCGAAGCATGTTTTCAGTCGCTGGCCATGTCGGCAACGGCGAATGCAAGACGTTCAGAGACTTTTAGCATTCGAGGTGAGGCTCTCGACCAGCTTGAATCATATGATAAGCTGGCTTGGCCTGCAAAAGATCTGAACTGACTCTGAAAAGTCAAGCTTGTCGTGCATATGCTTGCGAACTGCAATTAAGGTTAAGTGTTTTGGCTAATCCTTCGAAGTCGCGGTCGCTCATCCATTCAGTCCGTAAATACGTGCAGATCCTTTCGTCACTGAGCCCCAGCCTCTTAGCCTCATCAACTGCATGACGGTAAGCTTCAACCTCAGTCGGCCTTTCAGCATAACCGTAATTGGCGTCGAAAAGCTCCTCTCCGTTCATTAACTGTTTCACATGAACCAGTTCATGGATTATGTCAAGGTATATGTCGACCTTGTCTCCGTTTTTAAGATATTTTGAGCTGACCATGAGGTGCCCGTTTGCAGCGTTTACCCACATGTAGCCGCCAGTCCATGTAAATTCAACTTTGAGGTTTCTCAGCATCTTCTCTGTTTCCCCTCCGAAAATCCTTCTCACACTCTCGCTTTTTTCGAATCCTTTGAAGTACTCCGTGAATGGGTGAACAGTGCCTCCTGTACGTAGCAGTCTGTTAATGCGCAGCATTGTGAAGACGCGTAGCAGCCTGAGCATCAGAAGTTCACGCCAATAAATCATCTGGAATCACTGTTATCATTGAAAAAGCCGTTCCTCACATTTGTGCAGGTACTGTCTCAGTGCTTTTCGATTCGCCATTTCACGCCTTGGGCTGTGTCTTCGATCATTACACCCATGGCTTTCAGGCGTTCCCTCAGCCTGTCAGCCTCTTTCCAATCTTTTGCCCGTCTGGCTTCTTCTCTTTTGCGGACAAGTTCTTCAGCCTCTTTCGAGAGTCGCTCTTGCTTCTCAACCTCGCCTATTATGCCCAAGACCTTATCAAACTTCAGAATCGTATCATAGACCCTTTTTCCCTCTTGCTTGCTCAACATGTTCCTGTCGAGGTAACTGTTGACGTCTCTTATGAAGTCAAAGAGTGCGGCTAAAGCAGTACTTATGTTCAAGTCGTCGTCCATGGCTTGTTCGAAGCTGTTCTGGACTCGGTCAACAAGCAACTTTACGTCTTCGCCGACACTGTTGCCATCTGCATCCAGCAGTCGACGTGCAAAGTTTGTGAGCCGTTCAACAGTTTTCTTTGCTGCTTCCAGCCCTTCGAAGGTGAAGTTGAGCTGCTGTCTGTAGTGTGTTGACAGCATCAGGTATCTGATCGCCCTCGGGTCATAGCCCTTGCTGGTCAAATCCTTAACTGTGAAGTAGTTGCCCAGTCTCTTCGCCATCTTCTTCCCTTCAACAAGAAGATGTTCGTTGTGTAACCAGTAATTCACGAATTTCTTTCCTGTTGCTGCCTCGCTCTGGGCAATTTCGTTTTCGTGATGGGGGAAAATGTTGTCAACTCCGCCGCAGTGGATGTCAAACGTTTCGCCTAGATACTTCATCGACATTGCTGAGCATTCAATATGCCAGCCTGGTCTTCCCTTTCCAAGTTCTGTCTGCCAGTAAACGTCTCCGTCGCCTTCGTCCCAAGCTTTCCAAAGGGCAAAGTCCTGTGCTTCTTCTTTCGCATATTCGTCGACTTTGACTCTTGCTCCAGGTTTGAGCTCCTTGAGTTTTATTCCTGCAAGTTTGCCGTAGTCTTTGAACTTTGATATGTCATAATAGAATGAGCCGTCTTCGCCCCTGTAGGCATAACCCTTGTCAATCAGCTTCTTGATTAGGGCAACCATTTCAGGGATGTGCTCTGTTGCCTTCGGGTAATGTTCAGCCTTTTCAATGTTTAAGATTTCAATATCTTCGAAAAAAGCTTTGATGTACTTGTCTGTTACTTCTTTAAGGGGGACTCCCTGCTTCCTTGAGGCTTTTATGGTTCTGTCGTCTACGTCTGTTAAGTTCATCACTTGTATGACCTTGTACCCTCGGTACTCTAGCCATCTCCGTACCATGTCTTCGAACAAGAATGCTCGGAAGTTACCTATATGGCCGAAATCGTAAACTGTGGGCCCACAAGTGTACATTCTGACTTTTCCTTTTTCCAGCGGCACAAATCTTTCTTTCCGGCGTGTCATTGTGTTGTAGAAACGTATGTTTTCTTGAGCCTTCATTATTTTTTCCGTAAGTATCACTGCTTGAGAGTATTTAAGTATTATATGAACGTTGACGAGTTGCTCTGTTTTCGAAAGTGTTACCTAATGCTTGTGTCACGTGTTGTTATCGGAGGAGGAAAATGTTAACCAAGGTTGTTGCTTTCGCAGTTGTCACTATCATACTCGTGAGTACGCTTGCACAGGGTCTTAGCCTTCGTCCTGCAGATATAGCAGACTTGTATGCAAAACAGCAAGGCAATGTTAACGCTCCAAACACTGTTATCTTCGAGAATAGGTTCGAAAACTCTCCTGTCGGTTTCTTCCAGAGCAGCACTGGATAGAAGCTGTGGTTCGCAGTTCAGAACACACTTTTTCTGAATTCTGAACCATGATTTGTCTGTTGCCCTTTTAGGTCGCTGTTGAATGTTTGAGGGTTGGATAAATAGTATGCAACAAAACCTCTTCATGCTGGAAAACCTTTTTAACATGATGGCAGGCTAACTATTTTCCTGCGTTAGTGAAGGGAAGATTATGAGTAGTGTAAAAAGAATTGCAGTGTTGGGCGCGGGCCTAATGGGCCATGGGATTGCTCAGGTCGCTGCTCAAGTTGGCAAGTACAACGTGAACCTTCGAGACATTGAACAGCGTTTTGTCGACAGTGGCATGAACATGATAAATGAGAGCCTGAACAGGTTCCTGAAGAAGGGGCAGCTGTCACAGGAAGAGATGAAGACCGTGCTTGGAAGGATTCATCCGACACTTGATTTGAAGGAGGCTGTTTCCAACGCTGACCTTATCGTTGAGGCTGCTCCTGAGAATCCAGAGCTGAAAAAAGCCATTTTCAGAGAGGTCGATGCGTATGCTCCGGCTCACGCAATAATTGCTTCTAATACTTCTTCTGTGAGCATAACAGAGATGGCTTCTGCGACTAAGCGGCCGGACAGAGTCTGCGGCATGCACTTTTTTAATCCGCCCCAATTGATGAAGCTTGTTGAAGTGATTCGTGGTGCGAGAACTTCGGATGAGACAGTGCAGACTGTGCTTGATGTAGCGCATAAGATGGAGAAGGAAACTGTTCTTGTGAAAAAGGACAGCCCTGGTTTCATAGTGAACCGTATTCTCATTCCAGCGTTGAATGAGGCTGTTGCTGTTTATTGGGAAGGCATCGCCGAGAGGGATGATATTGACAAGGCCATAAAGCTCGGGTTGAATTGGCCCATGGGTCCACTGATGCTTCTGGATTACATTGGTTCAGACACGACGTTGGCCATCGCTGAAGTGCTGACCAGGGAGCTTGACCCGAAGTTTCACCCGACAACGGGTCTGAAGCAGATGGCAAAAGCTCAGCTTCTAGGGAGAAAGACAGGCAAAGGCTTCTACGATTGGACGCAGAAGTAGGTGAAAAGAGAGAATGGAGTTCAAGTACATAATCTATGAAAAGAGTGACGGAATAGCCACGATAACGCTGAACCGTCCTGAAGCCTTGAACGCTTTCAGCA
>Ga0078972_1012166_pt1 | contig 14950 bp, 12 predicted proteins | sample YelNatPaOPGAMG01_FD_67568 | JGI IMG/M metagenome (GOLD analysis project Ga0078972, IMG submission 67568) | Hot spring thermophilic microbial communities from Obsidian Pool, Yellowstone National Park, USA - OP-RAMG-01 (SPADES assembly) (version 2) | ecosystem: Environmental > Aquatic > Thermal... | reverse complement strand
AGATACGTATTTTGCTTAGGGAAGCTGGTTTTGAACTTAGGGGTATTCGCGGATGTATGATAGCTTCCCCTCTTCCATTAGGGGATAGATTTATCAAGATCGTTCAGCCAATAAATCTTTTAGCTGAATCTTCACGGTTAAAATTTTTTTCAGGTAGCATTTTCATTAAAGCTCGACCTGTATTAACTATGCACTAGTATGATTACATGTGGATTCTGCATGTATATTATATTTATCTAGAGCATTTCGGTGGGGAGCTTCGATGTGCGCGCATTTTTTAAGACTAAATAATCATAAAATACACTTACAATTGAGGTGCCCGTGTCTTTCAAATTGCTTAAAGAAGTTGTGACATGAAGATCCTTGTAATTGCAAATTATAATTTTCGAAGTAAACTGGGTGGTGCCAAAAATAGAATTCTCGAATTAGCCAAAGTATTGTCTAAATATGCTTCAATTGAGGTCCTACATCGAGGTTCTAGTATGGTTGTAAGAGACACTAAATTCATAGGTTATAAATCAATTTTTCCATCAAACATCTGGATTTCTGATGCTGTAAGTTTGTATGTGGACTACATTTCTCCTGACTTCTATAGGGTGCTAAAAAAAGCTATATACGATGCAGATATAGTGCAAGTCGAAGGATCGTATCTTTTAATTCCTACTTTAATTTTAACAAAAGTGTTAGATATAGATCCGCTAATTGTATTAGATGAGCATAATGTTGATTTTGCATCGATTAAATCAAAGATTAGCGGTGGTTCGCTTAACTCCGTGTTTACTGCGGAAACGCTTCTCTATGTTTTTTTATCAGAAAAACTTGCAGTCAAGAATGCCGATCTTATTTTATGCGTATCTCAAACCGATCGGAATTTACTTACGAAACTTTATCACATACCTGAAAACAAGTTAGTTGTTATACCTAATGGAGTAAATTTCAATAAATTCGAAACGGCGTCGCCGATAAACAATCCGATTTTCAAAAATAAGAAAACCATCTTTTTTCATGGAACCTTAAGCTGGTACCCTAACCTAGAAGCGGCTAATATCATAGTAGACTATTTAGCCCACGAAATTCCAGAGGCGATGTTTCTAATAGCAGGGGCAAATCCACCTTTGTCTCTCATTAGGAAAATAGTGAAAACCCGAAACGTTAGATACTTGGGCTATTTGGAAAACTTAGAAGGTTGGATTAAGGCTTCTACTGTATGCATAGCGCCAATCTTACGCGGAGGAGGAACTAAGTTGAAAATTTTAGAATATGCTGCAGCGGGTAAACCGATAGTTGCAACGTTTAAGGCTGTTGAAGGGTTGGGAATGTTCAATAAAGTTCACGGTCTTTTTTATAAAAGTGTAAATGAAGAATTCATTAGTGGGATCAGGAGATTGTTAAAGTGCGATCAGCTAGCTCAAGAGCTCGGTTGGAATGCAAGACAACTTGCTAGAAAATATGACTGGACGTTGATAGGAAAAAAACTTTATGAGACATATTGTAGGTTGATAGATTAGCATGTTCGATTTCTTGAGAAATCTATTTTGTTTCACGAATCTTGGCGAATGCAATAATCCACAGAAAGCGCAGACAAAGAAATTTAAAAGCAAAATTCTTGTTTTGTTTTTAACTCACAAAAGATTATTTGATAGCATTGGTGGCATAGAAAGCATGGGAAGACTTTTACTAAGTAAACTAATGGATTACGGAATTCCTTTTTCCCTGATTTCGAAGGATTTTTTGCCTGAAATAACCTTTGTACAACCTACAAATGATAGTAGTCAGCGTTCTGAGAAGTTATTATCAAGAGATCTCGCTTTTTTTCTCTACACCTTCAAGGAGATAATAATATCACTACTTCTTGTTCTACCAACCATTTATGCAATCAAATTAGCAAGGAAGCGTGGCTTTATACCAGTTATTTTGAGTTTTGACAGTTTTGGTGGACTGACTGGATTATTATCGGCCAAGATAACTGGGGCTCCCTTCATAGTTCAAACTCATGGACTATACATAAGATTTATTGATGCCCAAACGAAAAACCCGATTACGCGCATTATACTGTTAGGTATCGAAAAAGCGGTGATTCGTAATGCAACAATGATTTTAAGCGTTAATGATGAAACATTAGAGTATTACAAAAGGTATTATAATATCACCAAAACGAAATGCCTTTTAATTCCAACTCCCATTGATGTGGAACATTTTGCTCCGATCTCACAGTTGCGAAATCGTGTAAGGAAGGAGTTAGGAATAGATGCTAGTTCGAACGTTATTGGTTTTGTGGGGAGACTGTCCTATGAAAAGAACGTGGAGTTCTTGCTGTTGGCTTTCAAAAAGGCTGTTGACACTTTATCTATTCCTGTGAACAGCATATTGTTAGTGGTAGGTGATGGTCCGCTTAAAATGCAGCTCAATCACTTATCAGCAGAGTTGTCAATAAGTGCACAAGTTGTCTTTACAGGCTTTAGGCGGGATGTTTATCGACTTATGAATTCGATGGACGTATTGGTTTTGCCATCTAAAGCAGAAGGTATTCCTTGTGTGGCTTTGGAAGCTATGGCTTGCGGTGTTCCAGTGATTCTTTCCAATATACGTTGTCACAAAGAACTAGTAAACAAAGCCAAATGTGGTTTAATATTTGATTTAAAACACTTAGAAGATTTGGTTAGATGTTTATCAATAATTTTAAATGATTACGGTTTAAGAGAGAAAATGAGTTCGAATGGTCGCGTATATGTGGTAACTAACCACTCCCTTGACAATGTTTTTAAAGAGTACTTCCAAGTATTCAAGGATTGTATAAAAATTCAATATTCCTGACTTCAGATAGTGGTGGTTTTTTGAAAATAGCTTTTATAATTCCAACGTCGTTGATGGAATGGGGTGGTGTTGAAAATTATATTTATGAGATCGCTAACTTATTGTCAAGAAATCATCATGTGTTGGTTTTTAGCAACGGAATTATTACCAATAGAAGGATTACCGAACTTCCTCCGCATTCATTTTACTATAAAGAACTTCCAACGTTTTCACTTAATTTCATAAAACCTTCTTTGACTATACCTAGACTTCCCAAATGGATTAATGTTTACGAATTTGCATACATATATCATGTAAGCGTTTTGTACTCCTATCTCGCTTTACGTTATTTAAGGATTCCTAAAGTTATAGGGATCCATTCCGACATTCTAACGAATTCTGGTCTTTTGCAATATCCTAAAAAGGTTAGCGAAGGAGCCTTTAAGATCATTTTTAAGTACGCTACTGGCATTTGCTGTAGAACGGACCATTATGCTCGCCTGTTGCAAGATAACTTAGGTATCAATTCTGAGAAAATATTTGTGATTCATGATTTCGTTAATACAAACATATTTGCACCTTGCCAAGAGAAGAAGCATTTCACAATTGTTTTTGCTGGTAGGTTAACAAAGGATAAAGGAATCGAAATAATTTTGGACTTGGTAAATCGTCTAGAAAAGTGTGATGTTAACTGGCTATTTTTGGGGAGAGGTGAGAAAAAGTACGAAGTTATGTTAGAAAAAGTTTCTAAGAAGAAACCTAACGTAATTTGGAAAAGATTTGTTCCAACTAATAAATTGGCTGAAGAATTGGCTAAAGCGTCTTTGACAATAGTTCCATCAAGAGGGGGAGAGGGATATTCTAATATTGCATTGCAGTCACTAGCTTGCGGAACACCCGTGATTCTCTCAAGAATCCCGGTTTTTTCTGAACTCGCAGCTAAATTACCGAATGGTGTCTGTTCGCTTTTTCAACTTGATAATCCTCGCGAGCTTCTAGATAAAATACTAACGTGGAAAATTTTAATAGAAACAAACGAGGGGTATTATCGAGAAATTTGCGCACAAGCAAGAAGCTACATAGAAAAATACTTCTCTCCTCATTTAATTCAGAGACGCTTCGAATTTATGATTGACAGAGTAATCAGCCATTATAAATTCTAATAACCCTACAAATACTGCGAAAATAATTAAGGAACTGTGACGAACAAATGAAGATTCTGTTTGTTCTTGGTTTTGCTAATCCTTTTGCTGGCGCTGGCTGGACTAGGATAGGTTTTTTCGCTGACAAATGGTCTAGGAAAGGCCACACAATTGAGGTTTTAGGAGCCTTCAGCTACAAAGCGTTCAGCAAAAGAGGCGTAAAAAGGCTGAACAATATGAACATTTTCAACCTCACCTTCAACATGGGCTTAACTCAGCCCCTAGTCTTTATTTTAAACACCCTCATTTCATTCGCAGTTTCAATACTTGTGCTACTATCAAGAAGGCCTAATGTAGCAATAGTTTCTGTACCATCAGGCGATGTTGGAATAGGCTCAATATTAGCCTGCGAATTAACCAGAACCAAATGCATAGTCGATTACAGAGATGAGTGGGAGGATTATTCAGCCAGCATTTCCAACACTAGAGCTACAAAACTTTTCTATTCCGCAGTGAAGAAGCTTACTACAGCCCTGTATGTAAATTGCAAAATGATTGTAGCAGTAACGCCTAACTCAGAAAAAGCCCTCATAAAAAGAGGTTTAAGAAATGTCACACTTATAACCAACGGTGCTGACGTACAAACATTTAAGCCCCTAAACGTTAAAAAAGACAGTAATATCTTCACAATATTTTATTCCGGCGTTATAGGCGGATACTACCGTTTAGAAGTTGTGGTTAAGGCTGTTAAAAAACTTGTTGATAAAGGCTTAAAAGATATTCGCCTACATATTGCTGGGGAAGGTGAAATATCAAAAATCCTTAGCCTTGCAAGAAAACTGGACATATCAAGCCACATAAAATACCTCGGATCCATAAACGATAAAAAGGAGCTTGCAAAGTTAATAGCAACGTCAGACGTTGGAATAGTCCCCTACGATGATAACCCTCTTTGGAAAAACTCTGTGCCAGCCAAGTTTTACGAATACTGCGCATGCGGCATCCCAGTCGTAGCCACAGTACATAACGATTCACATTTAGGAGAACTCATTAAAAAACATGAAATAGGAGTGACATCTCCACCATTAGACGAAGAAAAACTCGCCGAAGCAATTTATTGGCTATACAAGAACAAGTCTTTCAGAGAAGCCGCCGGAAAAAGAGCTCGGCAGCTCATTGAAGAAAAGTTCGACCGGAGGAAGATCGCAGAGAAGTATCTCAACCTAATAGAGAAACTGGTGAGGTGTTGAAGGTTTGACGGGGAAGTTTATTCCAAAATCTTTTGCTGAATATTTGAGCGTAGCCTTGCTGTTGGTTACGTTTTCAAGTTTTACCCTTTGGCTTGTGGATTCATGGATAAAATACCTGCTCTTCCTCTTCGAAACGTTTACGATAATAATCCTATACCTTATAATCAGTGGCTATGAAATAGGCGTAACAGTGAAGTACACATCTAGGCTAAGGCCTAACGGGGGACTGGCAATTGACGCTACGCTAGTTTCCTCATCCATAGTCCTTCTCGCTTTAGCCTCTTCATCCATAGATGGGGGTTTGATTCAGGCTATACTGGCTTTACTCTGCACATCTCTACTTCCGGGATATGCGCTACTAAACGTGTCCGGGCTTATCTGTTACTTCACAAGGCTCGAAGGCATACTCCTCTCATACATTCTCAGCTACGTATATACGGGACTATTAGTCCTCGTTCTTCTACCCATAGACGGAAGCCTTCGAGGAACAACAATCTTACTCGGCTACATTGCGCTAGGTATGCTTTCTGCGTTGAAGCATTTGCGTCACCCTCAGACCTTCATGAAAGGATCGCTCACAAGACAGATCGACATACTCGCCCTCCTACTATCTACAGCGTTCTACGCCCTCTCCTTCTACTTTACATATCCTGGTTTTGCCTTACTACCTGGCACTGATATCTCGCAGCATTACGCCTACAGCGTAGTTCTGTGGAGAACGCCAGAACTTTACTCTGCGTTTCCATACTTTTTGGCACACCTACACGAGTCAGCCTTCATCAACCTCTCGAACGCTTCACTAATAGTGGTTCAGACGATGCTTGTGCTGCTAAATCTCATGATGCCAATGGCATTCTATGTAATGGCTAAAAATTACATGGAAGGCATTGATGTGCGTCTTCCAGCAATATCTACAATATTTTATTCTGCATTTTCAGGCTTCGCTTGGATATGCTTGGCAAGGCTGAAGTTGGAGGGTGTTCAAGGGTCTACTCTGAGTCTACTTAGCATGGTTAACGATAAGGCCTATAATGGAGCCATGTATTTGGCTCAGCCACTCCTATGGTTTGTGCCATTATCCATGTCATTTACAATCTTAATTGTGCAACTAACGCTTCTTAAAAAATTGAACATGAGTGAAAAAGGTTTCATAGTGCTCTTTTCGTTGCTTACTATAGCTAGTTATCTGGCCCATGTAACAGAAGCAGTAATATTCTCACTTTTCCTAAGCTTTTACGCATTCTTTTCAAAGGGTGCAGAACTTAGGGTCGACGATGCCCTTAAAGCATCCATAATGGGTTTCGTATTCTTAGACATATTTTACACGATGTTGCAATATACATTCGCTAAACCTTTGGGTTTTTCCATTAGTACAACTCTCTTTCTTACTACATTAATCTTGGCATTTGTATATGTTTATAGAAGATTAGCTATTCTAGATAAGTTGACCAAGCTTTTGTCCAGATTGGCTGTTAAGTCGATTGCTACAGCAATCTTTTATGTTGTCGCCTTTGCCTATATGTTAGGTTTCATAGCATGGATTGTAGGCGTTCCATCTTTTCATACATGGATGATTGTAGATGTTGGCTCAATACCATGGTTCATATACCCAGTCTTTCTGGGAATCGTAGGCTTACTGATGTTAGCCAGCCTCTACTATTTGCTTCAAAATTCTAAAGAAAAGGGACCAATAATGTTGTTTATAGCTCTTGTAGTATTCTCATTCATCTTCGGCAAGACGCTGACATTTATTAACGTTAACTTTTTCAATGCTGGGTACTGGGAAAAGCGTTTCACAGCCTACTTTTACTTGGCATCTGCAGTAATTGCCCCGATAGCTGTCGTCAGGCTTTTCGATGATATTAGGCTACGTTGGAGTGGCATTAAGAAGACTTTGGTTGCCATAATGTTTGTGTGCCTTCTCGTAGTCTACGGGCTCCAATCGACGTTTATTGTAGTAGAATACTGGAACAATGTCTCAGCCAACAAGCCTAGCCAAAAAGAGCTTGACGCTGTAAACTTTCTAGCAAGCATCATAAATAAGGATAAGTATGCTTACACAATAACCTTGACAGGATACTCGGACGGTATCCTATATTTCTCCGCTCCACCATACAAGCTAACTGGAATGCAGATCGTGTGCACGGCCGAGAGTCCGGAGATGCCGCTTCTGTCCTTGAAAGCTCATAATTTATCTCACGCCTACCTATATATGCATAAAAGAGATTTCGACGTGCTGAACAGGTATGGGGGGAGCTGGCTCGCTAGGCATCTCATACCGATGCTGCCAACCGTTTACAGAAACAGTGAAGTGGCAATATACAATATTTCAAGCATATCATTTCCCCAGTTGAATTCGAACGCGGCCTTAGTGGCTCCCTTCGATGGCTCTATAGATCCTATAGAAGGCTGGCTTTATGCATATGACATCCTCTCCTTAGGAGAATACAACTACACAACGGTTTACGACTTAGACCATAAAGCGTTAACATATGATACCGTAATCTTATCCTTCGATCCGCCCTCAAACAACATCCTTGAGAAGTGCTTTAATGATGACTTCTCAAGCGAGTTGGGGTGGAAGCCCGTCTCCGGTACATGGCAGTATGTAAGCGATGGGCTTCAGGCTGGTAGGCAAGGTGAATACCATGACGCCGTAATCCTCAGCCCCATCTCAGCACAAAACTTTACTGCCAGCTTAAGCTTTAAGCCGTTGGAAGGGGACACCAAAGTTGCGAACTACGTTTCGATCATATTCGATTGGGAAGATGAGAAAAATTACAAGTATGCTGGATTACTGTTTGACAGCAACGGAGTAATATACGCCTACGTCTCATCTTGCGCGGATGGTAAAGTAACAAATTATCCTCCCTGGCCAGGGTTAAGCACAGGCTTAAAGTGGCAATTCGGTAACTCCTACAACTTAACGGTTTCAGTCATAGGAAGAAACGTCTCATTATACGTTGATGGAACCAAGTATCTGTCCACCGAGACCGCGATCAACGGCGGCCAGCTTGGAGTAAGAAGTACAAGATTCTACAAGATTGTGTTCACTTCATTCAAGGCGGACACTTTAACTCTTCTTCGATTGAGGGATGTTAGTGACTATTTGGATTACGTTGAAGGCGGTGGGCGTCTAATAATTCTTAACACAAACGGTTACGGCTATTTTGCTGAAAGGATGCTGGCACGTGATAACTCTACGATTGAAGCGTACGAAGTTAGTGGAAGCCCGGAGAGCGTAGCATTGCCTGCAAAAGTGACCGTACCAGCCCTCTCACCTAAAGCTGAAGGGATGAAAGCGATCGCTAACTATAAGTCTCAAAGCGGTTTTTCAGCATATACTGTTAGGGAGAAGGTTGGTTCAGGCGAAATAGTGTATGTGAACCTGTATCCCATTATTGAAACGATAAAACAAACACAGGAAAAGGCAACTTTCTACAGCCTTCTTGGAAAGCTCCTACAACCTGCGGAAGTTCGGCTTGAGCCCTTTAAGTATGTCCCTCCGACGCTAACAGCTACCTTCAAGGAAGTTGAAATGTCAGGAAAGGTCCGCGTTAACACTTCAAGTGTGCTTTTCCCCATCAAGGTGGACTTTGAGAATGTGAAGGTGGTAGATAATAATGGCAAGACTTCGTCGATCTTTAATGTCACAGGATTGCAACTGTTTAACTACGGTAACATATCCATTTCATCATCAAATCTAACATTGTCTGAAGGAGGAGGATTCTACTCGAAGCTAAAGTTTAAAGACGACGCAATAATAACATTCGAAGATTCTCCTGCTTCAATAGTCTTAATAACCAAAGATGGAAACACTATCCGATTTGACGATGTTAAGTCGATCATAATCGGAAACTCAGACCAAATAGAGTTATACGCACGTGAACCAACCATAACGGTTCAAGGCTCAGCCTTCTTTAAGGAGTTATACTCATCAGGTACTATTTATCAAACGACGAGAGCTCAGGGACAGGATTTAAAAATAAACGGAACCATAGCATTAAAAGTGTACTTATCCGATATCTACAGCTGGGCAAGTTCATTTGACGCGTCAGGCAGATTTGAAAGAACTCCTCCACCCCTTTTATACGACGAGTTCGCAAGCCTACCTCAAGCTGTCTTCTGGAGCATAATACTAGCTCCTATCTTTCTGACTATACTTTTCATCATAAATCGTGATAAAAGAAGATAAGACTCAATATGGATGAAGGATTATCAGTTGCAGTGATATCTGGACCGGTAGGTAAGTGCCCAGAAGACGTTACTTACTCATTCGTATTCGATGAAGTTTACAGGCTGGCTAGAAAGGGGATAGATATCCACGTTGTAAGGTCTAGAATGGAGAAAGACTCAATTTCCTACGGGATCCACTTTCATGGAATAAAGAGGAAAATTGATCCTCAAGCTCTCAACATGATAGTAAGAAACTTCACAAGCTATCCACCAATTTCCCTACTAAGAAAACCCACAACACTATACTGGGAAAATTTATACGCGTTAAACGTTTCAAAAATAATTGAGAAGAATAAAATAGACTTAATCCACGCTCATTTCGCCTACCCTGAAGGTCTTGTCGGATTATTGGCTAAAAAAATAACAAGCAAACCACTAGTTGTCACAGTACATGGATACGATATACTAGTTGAAAAGTCGGTCAAATACGGCGTAAGACTCAGCAAAAGAATAGATGCAGTCGTGAGGCTGGTCTTGAATAATGCTGATGCAATTATAGCTGCAAGTAGAGCCACTTTTAATGAAGTAAGAAAGATCGTTTGGCAAATTGATAAGGTACATTTAATACCAAACGGAGTGGATACCCAAAGATTTAACCCAGAAATAAACATCTTAGACGTTAAGAAAACGCTAGGAATAGAGAATTGCTTTATCATATTTACATTAAGACATCACGAACCTAGATATGGTTTAGAATATTTGATCAGGGCAATACCAATTGTATTGAAGCAAAGGAATGATGTAGTTTTTGTTATAGGCGGAGAAGGTTCTCTTCGGCAATATTATGAGCAACTTGCAATTAAGCTTGGAGTGGGAAAAAACGTGGTATTTACTGGTAAAATTTCACCAAATGAAGTCCCGTTATATTATTCGATAAGCCACGTGGTGGTTGTGCCTTCACTTCAAGAAGCCTTCGGGCTTGTTGTAGCAGAAGCAATGGCATGTGGGAAGCCCGTAATAGGCACAAGAGTTGGCGGTATTCCAGACCAAATAATCGATGGTTACAACGGCTTCCTCGTTGAGCCCAGAAATCCTATACAAATTGCTGAGAAAATATTATGGCTGATTGAGCATCCTAATGAGGCAAAACAAATGGGCATAAATGGTAGAAAAATTGTGGAAGAAAAGTTTAATATAAAGAGGCGGATCGAAAGAATAATTTCCCTTTATGAAGGACTTTTGGCTCGCCCTTCTTAATCATTATGAGATGGATAAGCAGTGAAAACTAACATAAAAGAGACGTTTTTAAGCATTATAGTTAGACCTATTTCAAGGATCATTGACAGGTTTTTCTTATGGCGGAAATTTATTTCTTCCTTTCATGGAACGACCTTCTTAGCCGAACTTAACATATTCTTTTCTGCACTTTTCGATATCCTTTTATGCTTCGTATCTGGTTGGGCTTACAACCCGAAGATGCTACTTTCTGGAACTTATCTGATCAAGTTATATGGAATCCTTATTTATGCGAGAGGTGGCACGGAAGACCTTTATTATGCTTTGCCCAATCGTGAGGGCGATGTTCATGATTTTATACTTAACAAGCTAAAGCAAGGAGATATTTTCGTGGATGTGGGAGCAAATGTAGGCTACTATACGATTCTCGCATCCAAACTGGTCGGCGTTAACGGTAAAGTCTTCGCTATAGAACCGGTACCTCAAACATTGAAGGTCTTGAGATTTAACATAAAATTGAATGGACTGAAAAATGTGATAGTAGTTGATAAGGCTGGATGGCATACTCGTACTAAACTAAAACTCAAAATTCCGATGAATGAATTTGGATTGTCCTCTTCTTTTCGTAGTGGAGGCCTAGAGGTTAATGTAGATGCAATACCCCTAGATGAGGTGTTAAACTGCACAAATCGTCTAGAAATCAAACTTATAAAATTAGATGTCGAAGGAGCAGAATACGAAGTTCTAAAGGGTTCAATTGAGACATTAAAACACACAAAATTTGTCATTCTCGAATTGTCAAGAAGAACTGAAGCCTGTTTAAGATTACTTCAAGCCTATGGCTTTAAATGCAAAAAGATGAAGTTCACGAATTATTACGCATGCGCCAGAGTAAAATAGTAGAAGGGTCTAGTCTTTAGGCAACAGCTTAAACATCAGCGCGTGCGGCTATGATGGCGAGGAAAAGGCAGAAGCACAATTTAATATGAAGGATGGAACTGAGTTTTCATGCACCGTTACGTTTGGAAGTATTGTTACGCATCCGCCAATAACCACGTTATCCTTTATCACAGCGGGCGTTAGTTCTTGAGATCTTTTCGGGAAGTGTCATTTAAGGGTCAGCCAAATATCTCCATTTCGGTTCTCTTCGATATCTTATTCCACCCCACGGGGCTATTCAGCCGCTGGCTCGAACACCAAAAGTAAGCGCCAACGAAGTCACTTTCATTGAATTCTATACGCTTCGCTCGTTAAACTGGCAGACACGAACCTACGGCCAAAACCTAAAGGTAAAGGGAACAACAAGCTTACAGACGTGCAGAAGTCGTAAAACAAATGTTAAAGCATTCCAAAGCCAAACAAATATTAGACATAGGCTGCGCTGAAGGCTTCATAACAAACTACCTTTCACAACTGCAAGCACAAGTCATAGGCATAGACATAGATTAAAGCTTAAAAATCGCTAAGAATAAAGTGAAGAACGCGGATTTCATTCAAGCGTCCATAACGCATCTTCCCTTCAAAGATGGATCGTTTGGAGCAGAAATTTTTCCGCTAACTTTCTGGCTTATAATAAACAATATTCTCGGACTAATACGCAAAGGCTACTGGATAATTCTCAAATACAAAAATCCTGAGATGATAAATGGAACCATACTATTTTAGGCTCAGAGATGTAAAGGAGTTTCTGGAGCATTATCTCCATATCTACAAAGGGGATTACAACAGAACTAGAGCCGAAAAAGTAGTCAGACTATTCCCTTGTCTTATTGGGAAAAAGGTATTGGATATTGGAAGTGGTGGAGGCTTTTATTCACTAGCCGCCTCTAAAAAAGGGTGTAAAGACATAACTACATTAGACGTCTCCCATGTATGCGTGAAGGCAGCAAGATTAAATCTGAGGAAAAATGCAAATTTAGATGCCAAAGGCGTTATCGCCGACGCAACTAACATCCCCTTCATAGATGAATGTTTTGATTTCATAATTTGCGTGGATTTAATAGAGCATATAAAAGCAGATAGAAAGCTTTTAAGGGAAATTCAACGAGTACTGAAAAACACTGGGTTCTTAGTTATAGCTACACAGAACTCAAACTCACTAAACTACCTTTTGGAATCATTCATACAAAGATATATCCTTAAAAATCGGAATTGGATGGGCTGGGATCCGACTCACGTAAGGTTTTATACTCCTAAAACACTCATCCAACTGCTGAAAGGCCATGGTTTTTCCATCATAAAACTAGCGGGAACATACTATATACCGTATATGGCAGCATTCTGGTTTAAAAAGTTCAATACAAGACTTTCAAAAGTATTTTATGTATATTTACACATGCTAAATCGAATGTTTGAAAACCGTGAAAGCATAGCTTTAAATTTGTTTGGATGGGGAATAATGTGTCTTTGTCAGAAATGAAACTGCAAAATGTAACGGAGGCTATCAATAGAAGAAGTTTAAGCTTAGCCGTTGTTGGCTCTGGTTATGTTGGTTTACCAACAGCGGCTCTTTTTGCGGATGCAGGCTTTCAAGTCGTTGCTATTGATGTTAAACCTGATTTGGTATATGCTGTTAACCGTGGTGTAAGCCCGCTGAAAGAGCCTGGTCTGAATGAGCTAATAGCACGCAATGTCGATGCTGGAAGGTTGAAGGCAACATTAAGCTATGAAGCCATTGCCCAATCAGACGCGGTAATAATATCTGTGCAAACACCATTAAACAAGAGCAGAAAGCCAAACTTATCCTACTTAATGAAAGCTTTGAAAAGCGTAGGGAAAAACCTGAAAAAGGATAGGATTATAGTTGTAAGCAGCACTGTTCCGCCAGGCACCATGACTGAAAGGGTTAAACCAGCCTTGGAAGCTTTAAGTGGCATGAAAGCTGAAGCTGACTTTTACTTGGCTTACGTTCCAGAAAGGATAGCTCCTGGAAACGCTCTGAAAGAGTTTGTTGAAAGCCCAAGACTTGTAGGCGGAATGGGTCCTAAAAGCACAAAAATAGCCGCAGAATTATTCAGAACAGTCTGCAAAACAGTAATTGAAACAGATGCTTTAACAGCCGAAGTTTCAAAACTAGCGGAAAACACCTTTAGAGATGTGAACATAGCCTTTGCAAACCAGCTTTCAATTATATGTGAAAAACTAGGAGTAGACGTCATGGAAGTGATAAGGTTAGCAAACACCCACCCGAGGGTAAACATTCACCTTCCAGGGCCGGGGGTTGGAGGTCCATGCCTTCCAAAAGACCCATACTTCTTAATCTACGAAAAAAGCCCGCTTAAACCAAATATCATAACTGCTGCAAGAAAAATAAACGACAACATGCCAAACCATATTGTGGCAAAAACTCTAGAAATGCTTGAAAAAGCGGGCAAAAACGTTAAAAATGCAAAAATAACAGTTCTCGGCACAGCCTACAAAAAGGACATAGCTGACTCAAGACAAAGCCCATCTCAACCAATAATTCAAAAACTTCTAGAATCAGGCGCCAAAATAGTTACTTACGACCCTCACTGCCGTGAATCCTTCGGCGCGGAAAAAGCCAACAGCCTAAAAGAGGCTGTTAGAAACTCCGACTGCATTCTAATTTTAACAGACCACACAGAGTTCAAACAGCTCAATCTAGGCGAAATGAGGGAGATTATAAATCCAAATCCAATAATCGTAGATGCACGTGCAATAGTAAACTTTGAGGAAGCTACAAAGTTAGGATTCAAGTATTATGGGTTAGGAAGAAACTTCTTTAAACGTTATTAACCGATTTTTTACAAATAAATGAAGAACATTTATTTGTAAAGAGTTATCCGTGGCATTTTTCTCTTCGAAATCTTCACGTAAGCTGCAAACGCTACAATAAATATTGAAAGGACAACGAATGGCCCAGGTTCTGGAACAACGTTCTCTATTGGGTTAACAACAAGGACATTGTCATATCGTGCTCGGCATCTTCCAGCCCACATTAGAATTCTACCGCTGTTTTGAAATGTGGAATCCGTATGTTCAATTTTCAATACATCGTTAACGTAGATTTTGAAGCTTGTCCCTTTAACTTCAGCCTTCAAACTGTAAAACGTGTTTAGTTCGCCAAAAAACCCTAAGTCAACTACAACCAAATACCTAAACTATGCCCTTAACTCAAGCCTCAAGTTAGAATTAGGTTGACCATTCGCATCCGCCGTCTGCTTCAAAACAATCCAACGTAAGCCAACTTACCTGTAGTAAACAATTTCAAGTTAATAAAGAAGTAAGTAGATTAGGCTAAAGCTCAAACAAAATTTTGGGCCGTTAGCTAAAACGCATGAAAGCTGGAATATGTTTGAACACTCCGTATATGATAAATAGCCCTTAAACTTT
>Ga0078972_1012164_pt1 | contig 14952 bp, 8 predicted proteins | sample YelNatPaOPGAMG01_FD_67568 | JGI IMG/M metagenome (GOLD analysis project Ga0078972, IMG submission 67568) | Hot spring thermophilic microbial communities from Obsidian Pool, Yellowstone National Park, USA - OP-RAMG-01 (SPADES assembly) (version 2) | ecosystem: Environmental > Aquatic > Thermal... | reverse complement strand
ATCAACACCTCGAAAACCGCTTCAGACTGCGGAGGTCACTTTCCCATTTCCCGCTTTCTCCAACAAGAAACAACTCAAGCACTTACAAAATTACAGCCTCAAAAACCAGGGATAGTCCTTCACAACAGAAACGCCCAAATCACCCTCCTGTTTCGCCTCAAGCTCGCTGGAATCACGCTTTGCCTTGATTCCAATCGCGGGGCTGGCAGAATATGGAGGAGAAATGTACCTGGTCAAGCCCAGCTTTGCCTTGATTCCAATCGCGGGGCTGGCAGAATTCGGAAACTTGGCGTGTACACCGGCGAGTTGCTTTGCCTTGATTCCAATCGCGGGGCTGGCAGAATTCCAATTCGATAGACTAAAGCTTAGCGTTGGCTTTGCCTTGATTCCAATCGCGGGGCTGGCAGAATTGGATGAGTTCGTTGTTCATGGTTCCTCCAGCTTTGCCTTGATTCCAATCGCGGGGCTGGCAGAATTGATGGCGGCGCCGAATGGCCCAGGTGCAGGCTTTGCCTTGATTCCAATCGCGGGGCTGGCAGAATTCTGCAACTGGTCGAGCGTGCCGGAGATGTAGCTTTGCCTTGATTCCAATCGCGGGGCTGGCAGAATCAGCAGTGGAGTGAACGCAAGTCAATCCAAGCTTTGCCTTGATTCCAATCGCGGGGCTGGCAGAATGCTGTTTTCGCTTGATTGACAAGCGAGCACGCTTTGCCTTGATTCCAATCGCGGGGCTGGCAGAATGATCGTCAGCACGCCCAACGGCCGGGCCAAGCTTTGCCTTGATTCCAATCGCGGGGCTGGCAGAATAATCGCGCTGGGCGTCGGAGAACTCGACCAGCTTTGCCTTGATTCCAATCGCGGGGCTGGCAGAATTTCGTCGCCGGTTTCCGGTCCAGCGCCGAGCTTTGCCTTGATTCCAATCGCGGGGCTGGCAGAATGAGTCTGACCAGGCGAATGTCGCAGGTGGCGCTTTGCCTTGATTCCAATCGCGGGGCTGGCAGAATAACCCGCGCGGTGGCGTTGCTGGAGCGCGAGCTTTGCCTTGATTCCAATCGCGGGGCTGGCAGAATCAAGCTTTGTTCTGCTACACTGCCGGCAGCGCTTTGCCTTGATTCCAATCGCGGGGCTGGCAGAATAATTGAACCACCCTTACAAGCTTTTTGAAAGCTTTGCCTTGATTCCAATCGCGGGGCTGGCAGAATCCTGACATTGAAATGTGTTCCATTGTGGAAGCTTTGCCTTGATTCCAATCGCGGGGCTGGCAGAATGATTACAGCGTGATGTTGGCCTGGTTACGGCTTTGCCTTGATTCCAATCGCGGGGCTGGCAGAATTGATGCCGGGGCCGCTGAAGGGGTCGGCTGCTTTGCCTTGATTCCAATCGCGGGGCTGGCAGAATCGAGGCGTTGCCGGGCAACACCGGCAGCGTGCTTTGCCTTGATTCCAATCGCGGGGCTGGCAGAATTAGGACCCTATGCACCGACTTGGACACCATGCTTTGCCTTGATTCCAATCGCGGGGCTGGCAGAATCGCGAGTCACGCGCACGACCGGATACGGCAGCTTTGCCTTGATTCCAATCGCGGGGCTGGCAGAATTGGCGGCGGGGATGGCGTACTCCTCGGCCAGCTTTGCCTTGATTCCAATCGCGGGGCTGGCAGAATAAGTTCCCGTGTGAACATGAGCGCAGTATAGCTTTGCCTTGATTCCAATCGCGGGGCTGGCAGAATCGGTAAACCGATCCTGCCAGTCCGCAGGGGGTTACCAGAGTTGAATCTGTTCGGGAAGGTCTTCTGGTTTGGTTTCTTTGGCGGGTGAACCGTGAATGACAAAGGAGCGTTCCCATTGCGCCCGCGTCACAAAAATGGCTCGGACGCTTCCCTCTTCGGGCAGGTTCTGTTTGACGCGGCTGAGATGCGTTTCCTGTCGGGCGAAGCTGACGCACGGACGCGCATAAACGCTGTACTGGATCATTTGGAATCCGTCATCGAGCAGGAACTTGCGGAAATCGGTCGCTCGTTTCCGTTGTTCGGGTGTCATCACCGGCAGATCGAAAGCGACAATCAACCAGCCCATCTTGAATTTCTCGGTGTCCATGGTTTATACATGGAAAGTTGTTTGCTGACGATGGCGCGTCGGAATCCTCGGATGACACCTTCGATGCAGCCTTGGATTTCGAGCGTGAAATCAAGATAGTCCACGCGCTCTAACGGAAACGCTGTGACCCATTTGCGAAATTCTTTGGTGACTTCCCAATTCGCGGCATCGGGGTGTTGTTTGACCCATTGGTGGACACGCCAGTCAACGATGGGACGGAACGGTTCCATGAGGTCGTAGGCCAGTGGTGTGCTGCGCTCGCGCGGCAGGTGCGAGATGCCAAAGGTTGGGTCAAGACCGACGCCGAAAAGTTTTTGCAGGACGGTGGAAAGCAGAACAGCATAACCGTAATTGAGCAGGCTATTGAGTCCGGGGGTCGCGTGATCACGGGAAAACTCTGGCTGATCGAGGCAGCGTCCCCAGATGGCCCAGAAGAGCTTGGCACACGTGGATTCCTTGTGCGGTTTGCGGCTGTGAGCAGTCTCACGGAGCAACCCCAAGGAAGGATCGTTTGGCGCCAGATGTTCGGCGAGAGCGGCTTGGTTCTGGCATTTGGCGTCCACGGTTTTTTGCCAGAGTTGTTCACGCAGTTTGTCGGGAAGAGCGACCTGTGCGCGTGTAAGGAGGGTGTCGGTGGAGCGATTAGCCGGCAACAGGAGACTGACGGGTTTGAATGATTCGCAAAAGACCAGTGCGACGCCGTGTTTGGCGGCGTCCACGATCAATTGGCTGTGGATGGAGGCGGAGAAACTGGTGATGATGATGGAAGCAACGTCTTCGATGGGCAGTTTCCGTTCACCATCGGGTGTTTTGCAGGTCAACTGTCCGTCGCGACAGGTAATGGAGCACTGCGGGCTATCTATGCTGACGATGTGGTAGGACACTGCATCGCCTCAGTTTTCTAACCGTGGTCAGTTATTGCTCTGATTGGGCGGCTTTGGGTTTGCGTGGACGACGCTTGACAGGCGCATACGCCACCACAGACGCATCATATCCGGTCAGGGAATGCTTGAGGATTTCGAGCCCTTCTTTGAGAAGTTGCTCTACTGGAGCATTAGGCCGACTAAGGTGGACGCTGTCTGGGTAGGCTAGGTCAAGGACCAACCCATAAGCTTCAGTTTGCTTTACGGAGGTAACGCGCCAAAGGCCAGCGCGAGATCCGCTTAGAACCCGGATCAACTGGCCGTTGCGGAGGACGCGGGGCATTTTGCCTCCGTTTTTGGCTTTGAGTTCCATGAGGCGCTGCCAGACTTTATGGAAGGGGACGATGGTTGGCTCTGGATCGAGCGCGATGCCGAAGTTTTCGCGGATTAGTTTCACTGCCTTTATACGGTGTAATTTCCCCGGATTCAGGCCGACAACGCGCACCTTATTGACTTCATCATACACCCAACGCCAGACATTGCCGGTATCGTGGAGTGTCTTGCCCTTGTCATTGCTTTTTGCGTCACGGCGTTTGCGGCAGACGATAAGAACTGTCTTGTCGGCCTCATTGGTTGGGTCGGGCAATTTCTGGATTTCTCCGTCCTTGATTTTCTTCTCAAACCATTGTTTCAAGCGCCTTGCGGAAGGATGATTATCGGACGGGTCAAAAATGCGCCAGACAGTTTCCTCGGCGGCAAGTCCGCTCATATCCGCCGGGGTGTGTTCGACGACGCGCCGCTCCCTGAGACATTTGTTCACTTGAGCACCAATGTCAGGCAGAACGTCTTTCAACCGGCAAGGACGGATTCGCCATTTGTGGTCGTGTTTGGGTTGTTGGCCTTTGTCATCGAGATTGGGGACAATGGAGAACAATCGGGCAAGGCGGCGAGGTTGCCATTGGCTCTGATTCTTTTGGCGTAGGTCGTCGTAGGCGTTCTTGTCCGCGTCCGTCAGCTCACGCTTCGCCACCAACTCCCAAAGCTTGCCGTCTTTGGGTAGCAAGTGGTTGATGATTGCGATCGCGCAAGCATCCACGGCATGATGCAAGTGCGTCAATTCTCGAATTTCTCCCTTCGGTTTCGGGATCCGCTTCATCAAAGGGGCGACATCAGAAGCGCACATCGGTTTCCCTTCGTGATCCAGTTGTAGGACTTTTCGTATTACATCGGCGGTCGCAGCGCCGTCGAGGCAACCAAGCAAACGCCAACCGGGTGCGTCGCGCAACACCCCGATTACGCTGCCCGGAATCGCAGTGATTTGGTGCTCGGCGAGGTGGGGTAAGGAGCGCAGCAAGACCTGTTGCGCGAGACGGTTCAAGTGAGAAGTGATCGTGAGGTCACGCGGAGTAAAAGTGTCCTTGTCCTTCTCATAGTGTTTCAGCAGCAGGTAACGGCGACGGAGCTTACGGCGAACGTAGTCGGGATGAAGCTTCCGCCGCGAACCGGGCAAGTATTTCGGCCATCGCGGATAATCTGAGTGGCCCGTTTCACCGCTGAGCCGCGGTTTGTCCATTTCGTTGTCAGGATTTTTCACGAAACGTTCGTAGTCCCAGAGCTTGCGAACTTTTTCTCCATGTGGACCGACGGGCTGATCTTGATACCGTTCGACAAACTCCCATGCCGTGAGATCGCCTTTGAGGTTGTTGATGGTCTTGAAGGTTACCACCACTGCGCTCATGGCGTTGGTTAGCCGTCGAGACTTCGGGATAATGTGATCCACGTCCATTTCACCGCTGGCGAGTTCACATGGAGAATACTTTTTTCCGGTGTAGGGGCACCACCAGCCAAGGTCATCGGCGATTTTTGCTTTCCAAATCAACTCGCCATCAATTTTGTTTTCCCATTGCGTCCCCTTGAGTTCTTGTTGCAACAACCGGACCACGTGATCATGATGTTCGCGCAAAGATGGCATGACCTGGCCCGACAGTTGTTTCCGTTCAAGACCAGAGAACGTCAGAATGTCGTTGGCGACTTCAATGGAAATGCGGCGAATGCGTTTTGGGTCGCCCGCGCAATAGTTCTGGTCGGCAATGATGTCGCGTAAGAGTCGATCGAGGATTGTCAACCGATGTCGAACAATATGGTTGTTGCTCTGCGACGCCAGCCAGCGGTAGCTTTGGGCGGCGTGATACTCGGAGCGAACAAATGCCTCTCCGCTGCCGGGGGACAATCGTTCCCGTGCAATGTACCGCTGGTAATTCTTCTGGTGGGAAAGCCACCGTTGTTTCCATCGTTCGTATTCAGCCTCGTTGTTTGGATTACCCAGGAGTTGCCGATTGGTTTCCGGCGTACGAAACAAGCAGCCGTGCGAAGGTTTGTTTTCACCGTCGGGGTTGCTGCGGTCGCGTTTCGGTTTGCGAGGATCGAATCCCTTGAGAACTTCGGCGACAGCTTTTCGGAGAACGACACGATGGTAAGAAGCGCGTCCTTTGGGAAGCGGTGCTTCAAGCCGGACACGGAGAACTGCGGCTGCCGTCAGCTTGTTTTGTTTTTTTCGCCGATCCTCATCGGGTGAGTGCGTGTCGTGCGGCTTCTTTTTTGCCGCTTTGGCCTTGGCGTTGTTTTCTTGAACGTATTGTTCGATGCGCTGAGATAATTCCCGTTTCGCTGTCTCGTCCAACCACTCTGCAATTTCGCGCACTCTGACGCCTTTGCCTTTTTGCAGGAGTCGGGCCAAGCGCACCTGCAGGAACTGGCTAAGGACAGGCAGGACAACGCCGGCAACTTCATTCGTTGCGAGGTATTTTCGGACTGGGTCAATAAACAGACTGTTCTCAGCTTCGGTGGTGGTATCAAACATCTGGTCCAGATTCGCCGGCTCGCAGCCGGTCGTTTGTCGCACGGCCTCTTTGAAAGAATCCTTTGTGAAGTAGCCGGTTCTGCGCAGCCGTCGGTGGATGCAGCGGCGCTCATAACCCGTGAGCCTTTCGCGGCCGGGACGCGCTACTATGACATTAGCAAGGGTCATCGCCCACCGATACAACAAGAATTCTCTAGATTTGGCGGCGGGAACTTTTGAAAGCTTGGCCGCCCACCGCCGTGCCAAATCCAAGTCGGTCTCCATCACTCCGTTCCTGCTGTGTCGCGAACGGTTTACCGCAGCCAGAGTTGTCCCGTAAAGACGCAAAGTGTTTTCATCACCGCTTAGAATTGCCGCAACAATCCGGGCGAAACTGAACGGGCAGCGTGAAATGATGCGGTTGAAAAAGCGTGTTCCCAACTGGCCGAACAAGAGGCCGCCTTCATAACGAGAAGGCAAGAACAACTTCCCCGTGAGAATGTTTCTGCGTTGTTGCCGAATGCGTTCGCTCTTTTCTTGCGACGCCTTTGGCGGTGCCCGAAGGGACCGCAACTTCGCCTGATCATCTGAAGAAAGGTAGAGCGTCGGATGTGTTTCCGCATAGGCGCGCCAGTCCTCCCGTGTTTCGGGTAATCGGCCACAAATGGCGGCCTCGAATGTCTCATCACACAGGGCTTTACCCTTCGGGGCATCAAAATGAGCGCGAAGGATGGCGCGGACTTCCCATTCTGTGCCGCCCACCAATGTTCGCTGTCCGCCAATCACCTTGACAATTCGTCGGGGGAACGCAGCACGGATGCCTTTGAAGTAAATGCTCAAATGACGCGGGTGGCTCCATGACTCGGTCGGCGTGTCGAACAACAATTTCCGGAAGTCGCTTTCTGAAAACGATTCAGTTGTTTCGGCCAGTTTGCCAGTTTTGCCGGCTTGGCCGGGCTTTACATCTCGTTTGGGACCCAAAAGAATCTTTGCGACCGTTTCGGCAAACGTTGCGGTGTGGAATCCATACTTGGATGACATGAGATGTTTCCCAGCTCGCAGCTTGTCAGAGTCCGAATCCGAATCCTCGGCCACTTCGACATCCGCTAATTCCGACTCCTCGGCTTCTACAGCTTGTTCCTCGACGTCCTCGGTGTTGATTTGCGGTGACGGCGAAAAAGCTTCGACCTTTGATTCTCCCGACCAGCGGACATTCGCGTCATAGCCGCGATTGTGAGCGTACCAGCGCAAGACTTTCCAAAGTTCTGGCCAAGTGAGAAGGGCTTTCGCCTTCTCTGTCTCCGTTCGAGCCGCCAACACCCGCGCGGCCAATAACCAAGGTGGGGGTTCTCCTTTGTGTTGTTTCTTACCGGACTCAACGTCACTCTGCGTAATCGCGCCGATGCCAAGAAGTAGGTTGGTCATTCTCTCAATCCGCAACCGGGTACTGCGGATGTGGCGGCGTTGGCGGCGGTAGTCGCGGCGTTTTGAGGCCAGACAGTCATCGGGGCGGAAGATAACGGTGCCGCAGCCTTTCATTTCGAGTTCCGGTTGGGTTTTCAGAACAGCCCAGCCGATGGAGCTATGTCCCACGTCGAATGCCAGTTCCAAGTCTGCCCGATTTCCCATGACGATTCTCCTCTTGCGTTTGTGGGGATTTTGGCTATTCTCAACACGGAATCAAGACAAAGTTAGATAACGCAGGCCGTGCCTCTGTTCGCCAGGCGAACACGCCGCGCTCGAAAGCGTTTCTAATTCCAAAAGGCGGGAATCAACTTCCCGCCTTTTGCTGTTTTGGCCGATGGTCGGGGGGAATCTTCGTTGTGGCGAAAGGCGAAGGCTTCGGGTATTCTGCGCGGCATGATCAACATTTTCAAACGACAGGAGGCCCAGATGCGACGGTTTGGGATTTTGTTTTGCGCGGTCAGTATGACGGTGTGGTGCGGTTGCAAGTCGGTGCCCAGGACATCCCGCTTTGGCGCGCCGGCGCGATTGCTGGTGGCGTTGCCCGATGATTGCAATACGCCCGATGGGATGGCGTTGTTGCCCGATAACAGTCTCATCGTGTCGGTGCCCAATTTCAACGACGAGTCGAAACCGCCCTTGTTGATCAAGGTGACCGCTGCCAACAAGGTGGAGAAGTTTTATGAGTTTCCAACGCCGTATCCGGGGTTGCCAAAGGGAATTGATCGGATCGCGCCCATGGGGATTGCCGTCGGGCCGGATGGCAACCTTTATTTCGCCGATATGCAGTACATGCGGGACAAGAACGGCAAGTCGCGGCTCTGGAAGTTGGTGCTGAACAACGGCCAGCCCCAAAAAATGGTGTTGGTGGCCAGTGGGTTCAATGTTGCCAACGGTGTCGTCATCCGCGGCGGACACATTTACGTTACCGAGTCGGTGTTGGAGGAAGAATCGCATCCGCTGCTCAGCGCGGTGTTGCGGTTTCGTCTCGATGAGGAGAATGTGCGGTTGGAGACGCCTCTGCGCAAGGATCCGCATGTCATCGCCACATTCAAAAGTTACAAGGACCAGTGGCGGTTTGGCGCGGATGGGATCGAGTTCGACAGCAAGGGTAATCTGTATGTCGGCTTGTTTGGCGACGGCGTGATCTACAAGCTGACGTTTGACAAGAACGGGCAGGTCGTTTCCAACACGGAGTTCGCAAAATCGCTGTTCATGATCAACTGCGATGGTATGCATGTGGATCCGCGCACCGACAAGCTCTATGTGGCCGATTCCGCGGCCAATGCCGTGCAGGAGGTTTCTCCCGACGGCAGCGTGTACATGATCGCCACCAACGGTGATCCAAAGAGCGGCGATGAAAAACAGAAGGGAATGCTCGATCAACCCTGTGAAGCGTTGGTGCGTGGCGATGAAATCATTGTCTCCAACATGGACTGGCCTTTCCCCGGCTTCAAAAACACCCGGTTCCAGATGCCCGCCACGCTTTCGGTTATCACGATCCCGAAGCCGGAGCCGCCAAAGGCCAAACCGCAAAAGAAACCCTGGTGGAAGATTTTTTAGCGTTCGTTCTGTTACGGCAAATCCTGTTGCCGGAAGACGGCCCGACGTTATAATCGCCGCGTGTCCAACGACGCGACGACTTCACAGAAGACGATCGTCAACCAGCCCAACCCGTCCGTTGCGGATGAGACGACTGTTCTCTCGGAGTTTGGCCGCTACGATGTTCTTGGCGAGATTGCTCGCGGCGGGGTGGGCATCATCTACAAGGCGCGTCAGCGGGACCTGAACCGCGTTGTTGCCCTGAAAGTTCTTCAGGGCGGTACGCTTCTCGGTCCGGAACATGTTCAGCGTTTTCTGCAGGAGGCACAATCCGCCGCACGGTTGCAGCATCCGAACATTGTTCCCATTCACGATTTCGGCTCGCACGACGGCTCGTACTTTTTCACAATGGACCTGATCGAGGGTGAGTCGCTGGCGGATCGCCTGGCGCGCGGGCCGGTCCCGACGCGCGAGGCCATGGAAATTGCGCGGCAGGTGGCGGAGGCGCTTCAGTACGCCCACGAACATGGCGTGATTCATCGCGACATCAAGCCGGGCAACATTTTGTTGGACAACGCGGGGCGCGTCAGGGTGACGGATTTCGGCATTGCCAAACAGGCGGAGCAGAAGGATGAGATGCATCTGACAATGACCGGCCAGGTGATGGGGACGCCGCGGTACATGTCTCCCGAACAGGCGATGGGACACAGCGCGAAGGCCGATCCGCGCTCGGATGTGTTTTCGCTCGGTGTGACGTTGTATGAGATGCTGACCGGGCGTCCGGCGTTCGAGGGCGACAACGTGTTCACCATCCTCCACAAAGTCACCGAGGAAGACCCGCTCCCGGCGCACAAAGTCAACCGCAAAGTTCATCGCGACGCTTCCACCATTTGCCAAAAAGCGATGGAGAAAAATCCCGACAACCGTTACGCGACCGCTGGGGAAATGGCAGAAGATATTGCGCGGTTTTTGGCCGGTGAACCGATCGAAGCCCGCCCTGTCAGCACCATGGCGCAGGCGGGACGGAAATTGAAAAAGCATTGGAAGATGCTTCTCATCAACCTTGTCCTTCTGAGCGGCGTGGGGTATCTGGTGAAATACTATGCCGACTATTATCAAGCCACGCGTCCCGGTCATCTGCGGCTGCAGGTCCAACCGACCAATATCAACGTGGCCGTGGATGGTGGAGCCGTGACAGAGGAGGTGTTGCGGGAGGGGTTTTCTCTGAAACCCGGCAAGCACCGGTTGCAAGCGAGCCTGGAACCGACGCATGAACCGCAGGAGATGGAGTTTGAGGTGCGCCCCTCCGAGCGGCTCGCGTTCGCGTTGCAACTGGACCGTCGCATGGGCAAGGTGGACATCCACACTGATCCGCCCGATGCGGCTGTGACGATCATCACGCCCAACAGTGAACGCCTCCCGTTCCGCGGCCCGCGCGTCGAGCAGCAACTCCCAACGGGTGATTACATCGTGCTGGTGCATCGCGAGAATTACCTGGCACAACGCGCGCCCATCAAAATCGAAAACCGCCAGACACACGTCGTGCGCGTCGTTCTCCCGCCCATCACGATCTGGAGCGTTCCGACCAGTGGCAACGTTCTCTCCGTGCCTGCCGTGGCCGACCTCGATGGCGACGGGTGGGGCGAGGTTGTCGTCGGCGATGACGACGGACGGGTTTATTGTCTTGCGGGCAAGAACGGAGTCACGCGCTGGTTGTTTAACGCGCAGGATGCCGTCCAAGCGCCCATCGGCTTGGCGGACATGAACATGGACGGTACGCCCGACGTGTTGGTTGGCTCGACCGATCATCGGTTGTACTGTCTCAACGGCAAGGACGGCAAACCGCTTTGGACATTCACGACGCAGGGCGCCATTCTCGGCCCGCCACGCCTGAAGGATGTCAATGCCGACGGTGTTCTCGATGTGTTTGTCGGCTCAGCCGACCATTGGGTGTACGCCATCTCCGGCGCGGACGGTCAACTGCTCTGGAAATTTCAAACAAACGGGCGCGTCGAAAGCGCGCTCGCATGGCAGCGCGTGGACGATGGTCACGTGCTGCTTGTCGGTAGCGCGGACAAATCGCTCTACGCCCTCGATCCGCGCAACGGACGGTTGCTGTGGAAGGTGCAGACCGATTCACCCCTGTTGTTGCCCATTCGCCTGGAAGACCCCGATCGCAACGGCCGCCTGATCGCGTTGCTGCCGACCCCGCGTTCCGCCGACGATGTCCTGACCCACTCGGCCGTTTCGCTCAGCGAACACAAGCTCATCGGCGTCAGCGAGGCCTTCCCGTTGCGGCTCGATCTGGCGGGCGATGGCACGTTGATGCGGTTGCTCGTTGGCCCGCATGGCACGGAATGTTACCAACCCGATGGCGTCCACCGACTCTGGAAAAGTGAATACCCCGCCGTCGCGCCCCACGGCGCAGATGTCAATGGCGACGGTTGGCTCGACCTGGTTTTCAACAACGGTCCTGACGAAATCCTCTGTCTCAGCGGCAAGGACGGCTCCCTGCTGGGCCGCATCAAACTCGATGCCGGCGTCGGACGCGGTTATTCCCTCGAAGACGTGGACCGCGACGGCGTGCCCGATGTGACCGTCGGAGCCGGTCGTCGTGTGTATTGTTTCTCGTGGGTCGGTGGACGAAAAACATGGTCGGCAAAATCCGATACCTACTACGATGCGCCGCTGACGCAGACCGACGGAAAAATCATCGCCAAAAACCAGGCCGGCCAGATCGCTGCCTACCACAGCGACAGTTTTCAGCCGCTCTGGACTGTCGCCACATCCCCCCAGACGCCCGGTTATGCCGGGGCGGCGGCAGGCGAGGGGATGGTTGTAGATGCCGATGCTCATACCCGCGCATTGCGGGCGTTCTCGGCCGACACGGGCGCGCTCCTCTGGCAGGAAAAACTCCCTGGCGAAACCGACAGCCCCATTGGCTCGCCCGCGCTCGCCAACGGCCTCATCCTCATCGGCGACGCTCACAACGCCGTCCACTGTTTCACGGCGACCAACCACATCCTTCGCTGGACCGCCGCCATTCCGAAGGTCACCGTGGCGGCGGCCATTGGCAGGGAGGTTGCCTGTGTCGGCGACGGCGCGGGCGCGCTGCATTGTCTCTCGCTGGCGGATGGAAGGGAACGCTGGCAGTTCCGTTCGCCGCTGCCCGTCGGAGGATGGCCGTCGCCACCGACGCTCACCGACATCAACGGCGACGGCACGGAAGACGTGATCGCCGTCAACGACGACGGTCGCACCTATGCGCTCCATGGCGCGGACGGCCATCTGTTGTGGGTTTTCCCCCATGCCAGGAACCGACAACTGGCCCGCAACCGCGTCGTGCTGGCCGGCCCGACGGCGGGCATCCTTGCCACGGCAGACGGGGAACTGTTTCGACTCGACCTGACAGAAGGCAAGCCGGTGTGGTCGGTCCTTGTCCGCGAACCGGTTCAGAGCGAACCGGTGTTGGCCGACCTCAATGAGGACGGCGTGCCGGATATTGTCGTTGGTACCATGCGCCGTCGGCTGCTTTGTTTCGATGGACGCAACGGCGTCCTGCTCTGGAGCTACGAACTCGGCGGTCAGGTCCGCTACAGCACGCCGCAGGCACTCGGTAAATCGTTCGTCTTCGTCGCCACCGGCCCCCCGGAAAACAGCCTCTACTGCCTGCGCGGCAACTGCGTCCGAGAAAAAGCTCGTTCCTGGTTCGGCCCGTGGCGCTCGCTTTCGTTGACCCAATGAAACCGTTTATCAACCTCAACGCCGGCACGCTTTCCCCAACACCCAAACCAGTTTGGAACGCCGTTACCCGCCTACGACGAATGCAGGCCGAGTGTCCCTCCGATTTCCTCTGGCGACAAACCCCGCGCCTGTTGCATCGCTCGCGCCGCGCGCTGGCAAACTATCTTCATGTTACGCCCGACAACCTTTTGCTGCTTCCAAACGTGACCTTTGCGATGAACCTCGCCATCACCGCCCTTGACCTGCCCCCCGGCGCAGAGGTTTTGACGACCGACCACGAGTACGGCGCGATGATGCTCTGCCTGCGACGCCGGGCAACCGAACGCGGTTGGAAACTTCGCTCGTTCAAACTCCCATACACCACCGAAGATCCCGACGAGATCGTGGCGGCCGCCAAAAAAGCCGTTCGCCCGTCCACACGCGTGCTCTTCTTCAGCCACGTCACCAGTACGACCGGGCTGGTCCTGCCCGCAGCACAACTCTGCCGACTCGTGCCTGTGACAATTGTGGATGGAGCGCACGCGGCGGGAATGATCCCGCTAAATCTTTCCCGCATTGGTGCCGATTTCTATGGCGGCAACTGCCACAAATGGTTGACAGCGCCGTTGGGTTGCGGTTTCCTGCACGTGGCGTCCCGTTTCAAGAAAACGCTGAAACCGCTGGTGACAAGCTGGGGGTGGGGCGGAGCCGACTGGCATTACGAGATGGAGTTTCACGGCTGCACGGATCGGTGCCCGCAAATGGTGTTGCCGGAAGTCCTGGCGTGCCGTCGCCGCCTCGGCGGCGAAGCGGCTTTGCGTCGTCGCTCTCGTGCCCTGGTGGAACACGCTCGCGAACGCCTGGCCGTGTTGGGACTGACGCCCGTGACGCCGCGCAATCCCGCATTGAGCGGCGCAATCATTGCATTCGAACTGCCGCCGCGTCATCCGCTGGCCCGACGCAACCGGCTTTGGGAGATGTATCGCATCGAGGCGCCCGTGACCGGCATCCCCGGACGGCGTTTCCTGCGATTGTCATTGGCGTGGTTCAATACCCGCGCCGAGATTGATCGTTTGGCAGACGTGTTGAAAACCATGAAGAAAGGAATGACCGCATGAAAAAACTGTTCGCATTGTTCATCATCGTTTCCATCGTACCCCTTGCGCTGGCATTGCCCGAACGCCCCGTCACCCAGGCGCGCACCGAGATCAACATTCCAAACATCCCCGGCTACCTGACCTTGAAGTGTGACTTTCACATGCACACGGTATTCTCCGACGGCCTGGTCTGGCCCACGGTGCGCGTCGAAGAAGCCTGGCGGGAAGGCTTGGACGCCATCGCTTTCACCGATCACATCGAGTACCTGCCACATGCAAAAGACATTTCCACCAACAACCTCAATCGCGCCGCCGACATCGCTATCCCCGCCAGCAAAGACCTCGACATCATCGTCATCCGCGGCTCGGAGATCTCCCGCAAAATGCCCCCCGGCCACCTCAACGCCATCTTCCTGACCAATGCCACCGTCCTGGCCACAACCGACTGGCGGGATGCCGTCAAAGCCGCCCGACAACAGGGCGCGTTCATCTTCTGGAACCATCCCGGCTGGGAAAAACAACTGCAAGACGACGGCATTGTCCGCTGGTATCCCGAACACACCGAGCTGTATGAACAAGGCGTCCTCGGTGGCATCGAAGTCGTCAACCACCGCGAATACTACCCCGAAGCGCACCGTTGGGCACTGGAAAAGAAACTCGCCATCCTCTGCAACTCCGACATTCACCCGCCAATGAGCATGGACTACCACCTTTACGCCGGTGACCATCGCCCCATGACCCTTGTGTTTGCCAAGGAACGCACCCCGGAAGCCATCAAAGAAGCGCTGCTTAACCGCCGTACCGCCGCCTACGCCAGCAATGAACTAATCGGCTCGGAAGAGTTTCTGCGACCGATTTTTGAGAAATCCATTCGGCTCAAGAAAAACCAGATCACTCTCAAGGGTAAACAACGCGTCCTCCTCCAGATCGCCAACGACTCCGATATAGACTACCTTCTCGAACGCACCGAAGACCTCCCCGACATCGCTATCCCCAAAAAATTGACACTGGCCGCGCGTAAAACCGTCTTGTTCGACGTGCGCGGCAAAGGTACCGCCATCCCCGGTAAAAAAACGCTGGAACTACCCTACAAGGTCACTAACCTCCTCGTCGGCCCCAACGAACCACTGCCAATTTCCATTGTTCTCGACGTGACTTTTACAAAGTAAAACCTCACCGGCATGTCTGCTCAAATGCCGCCACGAGTTCGGCAACTCGGTTGGCACACTGACCGTCGGTGACCTCACGTTGACCAACGGTGTTCAACTCGCCTTTGAGCTTGGCGCGCCCGGTGCCAGCGATCTTGTGATCGTGACCAACGCGCTCGCG
>Ga0078972_1009199_pt2 | contig 14952 bp, 9 predicted proteins | sample YelNatPaOPGAMG01_FD_67568 | JGI IMG/M metagenome (GOLD analysis project Ga0078972, IMG submission 67568) | Hot spring thermophilic microbial communities from Obsidian Pool, Yellowstone National Park, USA - OP-RAMG-01 (SPADES assembly) (version 2) | ecosystem: Environmental > Aquatic > Thermal... | reverse complement strand
GCTTCGCAGGGTCACATCCCTACATTCAATAATCCATTGTTTTGCGTTCGTTTTATTTACCTTCCAACATCCGAATTCTGGTCTCCTTCGCCTCTGATTTCGTGAGGACACCTCACCTTTATCAAACCGTCCCTTGATCCTCAACTCCCCATTGCCCCCAATGCCGTGGAAAGGGGCAATCCTGCGTATTGACACTGACGACCGACTTTTGTCGCAAGAAAAGCAAGGGCAACTACCGGCTTTTGTCCGTCTTCTCATCGCTCAATTGTTGAATGTGGGGATGTGACCCCGACGAAGCCACTACATTCAATAATCCATTGTTTTGCGTTCATTTTATTTACCTCCAACATCCGAATTCTGGTCCCCTTCGCCCCCTGATTTCTTGCGGACACCTCACCTTTATCAAACCGCCCCTTGATCCGTCAACTCCCCATTACCCCCAATCCCGTGGAAAGGGGCAATCCTGCGTATTGACACTGACGACCGACTTTTGTCGCAAGAAAAGCAAGGGCAACTACCGGCTTTTGTCTGGCTTCTCATTGCTCAATTGTTGAATGTAGGGACGTGACCCCGGCGAAAGCTCTGTTATCTTGGACAGGTGTGTACGCGGTTCAATCCCTCCCACGCGACCCGCTGTTGACCGTGAATCCCTGCGGCACAAAAATCCGGGAATGCAGGCGTTTGCCCGCCCGCACCCATTTCACATCGATTCGATCATTTCCGACTGGCAGCGAGCCGGCGCACCATTGCAAATCCAGCTTGGGAGGATCGAAGAACACCCGGCGGCCGGGGACGTCCACCGCCACGCCGAGAATGTCCCGGTACAGGATGTGCGCGACGTGGGACGCGAATCCGTGATTGCAACTGGCCGAGGTATCCTTGTGTTCCCACAACGTGCCGGTGCGCTCGGCCATCGGCAGGTATTGCCGGTAGAGTTGGTCCAGGACCCGCTCTTTCTCGCCGTACCGGGAAAGGACATCGAGCCGCAGGAAAAATCCGATGAAGGCGTTGGATGGATGGATTTCCGGGTACTGCCGTTTCGGGTCTCGTTGCGGCCCGAACTCGCGCACCAGTTTCTGCCACAACTGCGGATGCGTTGCCGGCGTGGCCACATCGAAAAAGAACGCATAATACTGGCACGTCTCGCTGCGGTTGCGCGTGACCGCCAACCGGCCGTCCGCCGCCCGCACAGCGTTGTCCACGAAGAACTCGCCGTCAAAGGACTGTTGGCGAATCGTGCGCCGGACCGCCGCGGCCTGCCGGCACAAGCGCGGTTCGCCATAGAGCCGGCCGGCGGCATCGAGCATCCCGGCGTAGAGCATGTTGCTGGGATAATTCACGTCCTGCGTGAACTTGTTGGCCTCCGACCACTCGACGAAAACCCATTTCTCCAATCGCTCCAACAACCCGTCCGCATTCAGAAACCGGCGGAAGTATTTGAGCAAGCCGTCCACTTTGGGCTTCAAGCGTTCCACCAACGGCCGGTCACCCGTCCGGCGGTAGTATTCCTCCAGTTCGATCACAAACCACATCGCCCAGTTCGGAATAAACCAGCCGTCGTTGTGGTCGGCGGGATAACACATCGGCAACATCCCGGCCGGCAGGAACGGATACGACTTCGGCAACGCGAAGTTCTCAAAGAAATTCCGCTCAATCGGATTGCCGCCGCACAGGTCGCGTTCGGCGCGCGCCGTGAAAAAGCTGTCGCACAGCCAACCGGCCCGTTCCCGACCGGGACAATCCATGAAAATGTCCACGGCGTTCTGCCGGAACGATTATCGAGCGCAGCGCCTCCAACTCGTGAGACGGATAAACTGTAGTCTTACCGGCGGGAAAAGCCTTAAACTCCGGTCGCGGCCCCTTCCATTCCCTTCCCCAGCGCAATTTCGGATTCTTTTGGGGAGTCAAAATCCCCGAAGCAGTCAACGCTACCGGCTGCCGTTTCTCCCATTTCGGATACGGCACGCCACGTTCCACAAACTTTTTCGGGAGCAACACCTCGACCGGTTCCGACTTCTTCCGGCAAGTTCGCGATGAAAACCAATCCGCCGACCGGTCATTCAGCCGGTATGCCTCCACGAAGGTGCGTTGAAAACTGTAACGCTGCACTTTCTGAATGCGTTCCCGAAGCCGGTAAGCGGCAAAGGAGCGGTTACCAGTCGCCGCAATCACCCGGTCGTCCACAACCACCTCCGCCTGCACAAACGACGGCTGGTCGAGATACGCGTAGCCGTTGGCGTTGTAACCGGTAACTTCAATCGCAAGCAAGTTCTCTCCCGCGACCACCGGCAACTCCCATTCATCCACGCGGAAATAACCGTGGCCGCATCGCGCCGGCCCGTGCGCGAGAAATTCGCCATTGAACCAGACGCGGTAAATCGTCGCCCCGGCGATGCGGAGCCGATGCCTTTCCTGCCCGGCCTTGAAGACCGCGCGGAAACCCGCCGTCACATTCATCTCCGTCGTGAGGCCCTTGAGCCAGATTGGTTTGGCTTTTTGGAATTTGATGATTTTCATAAAGCTGGATTCAGTCCTTCCCAACACACCTGCCATTGTCCGTTCTCCGGGAAGCCGGGCGCGTGACGTTCCGGTGCGCCATCCCAACCGGCCGCCATCATCGCCACCGCGTAGAGCAAGCCGCCGTTGCCGGGCAGGTACGGACACGGACCGCCGGTATTGATGCCCTGGAAATCGTACTGGTTCCGGGGACTGTCTTTCAACAACGCTTCGACCGCGAGTTCAGGCTGACCGGTCCGCGCCGCGGCCATCGCCATCCACGGGAAATCCCAACCCCAACACCGGTCCCAATTCCACGTCGCCCAGACTTTCGCCACGGTATCACGCGCGATCTTGGCGTCCACGCCATCCATCGGCGGCAACATGCCGCGCACGCCGACCGGGTCCGGGTGTTCCCACGCGCGTTTCGTGTACGTGTCGTGCCACTCGGCCGAATGAACGAACACGCCGTCCACCACCGGCAACGGCGCGAGATTTTTCCGCACCTCATCCCACAACGGTTCGCGCGCGAGACCGAGACGTTGCCGCCATTGCTGCGCCTTGTCCAACCCCCAACGCCAGTAGGCCAAATCAAACACGGTGTCGCGGGTGATCCCCTGTTCGCTCGGCGGCATTGCCGGCGCGAGATGATAGATCCCGGCCGCGTCCTTGACCGGATAATCGGCCATGTGTTCCGCCGTCCCGTGGATGATGTCGGCCCATTTTTCGAGCGTGGCCAGCGTCGGCTGCAACCGGTAATCCAGCTCGGCAAAGAAAATCGGATGCGGCTGTTTCCAGAGCAACACCTGATTGCCATACCACGGCGCGCTGCGGCCTTCCGGGCCGACGGACTTCGGCCATTTCAAACCCCGGTAACCAAGCTGCGCCGCCAGCGCCTTCGCCGCCGGCAAGAAACGCCGGTAACAGTCAATCGCCCGGCTTCCCAACTCCCACCGGCCCCACAACGCGTAATGCGCCAGATGCCACCACACCATTTCCATGTGAAACTGCCCGCGCCACGGATCAATGCCCAGCAACCCCATCTCCGACGAACACCAGCTCCCCGCCGACTGCGCCGCCATTTGGTACTGCGACAGGACAATCCGCCGCTCCAGTTCCCGCCACCGCGGGTCAGTGCTGGCCGAGAGATCAATCGCGCCGCCGGCCTGCCAGAAGTTTTTCCACTTCGCCGCGCACGCCGTCTTCGTTTCCTCGAACGACGGCAACGTGGCCGGCAACGGTTGCGCGGAAAACGCGCAGACGAATGAATCGGCGTTTCCTTCGAGGGCGACGTGATACGTCGTCGTGTCCACCGTGCGCTCGAAATTCTTCCGCCCGCCGCCGGTCGCAACCGGTGGCGACTGGGAAAAATCGCCGACCCACGCCTCGTTTTTCAATGTTGGATACGGGAAATCCAGCACGACCGCCAACGGCACCGGCGATTCAATTCGCACCGCCACCAAATCGAGCGCGGGATGCACGCACGTCTCCACCTTCACCGGCTGCCCATCCATCTCATACCGGGTCGTATGCAGACCGGTCCACAAATCGAGAGTGCGTTTCACGTTGCTGATCACGCCGGGCTGGGCCAACCGGAGCCGGCCGAGATTCATGATGTGCGGGTTGTCGAACAACCATTGCCGGAGCGTCTCCGTTCCCGGCGGGAATTTGTCCCGATCCACGGCGTGCCCCTGCTGCAACGTTCCCGTGGCCGGCACTTGGTCTGGAGTCACCCCTGCCGGCAACGGGAACGAGTGCCAGCCCCAATGCGCCATGCAGTTGCCGGCAAACGTTTGCAGGCCGGTGCCGTCCACGCCGAAACAGAATTCGCCATTGCCCAATGCGAGCCGCGCCGTCGGATCGTGGCACTCGATCGTGTGCCGCGTTACCAAAGCCTGACGGTCAATCTTCATTGTGCCTCTTGCCGGGTCACGATCGGCACGTAACCGACTTCCAATCCGGGCGGCGGCGTGACGAGCAGGCCGGGATCGAGTGCGACGAGTTTGCCGCGCGTTGGCGGGGCCATGGAATCGCGGTCGGCGGCCCATTGCTGGTGCAGCTTCTCCACGAATGCCTGCAACTTCGCTTTCTTTTCGGCGCTCCAGTGGTACTGCTGGAAGGACGGTTGATCAATAAACCGGTACCACGCGTAGGTCACGAGCGAACCATCCACAAGCTTTGCCGTGAACGGACCGGCCTTGGGCCCGGGCTGGCTCCACGCACCGGTCTGCGGCGACGTGTACGGCTGACCGGGTTTCGCCAATTTGAATTCCTGCTCCCGCAGTTTGGTCTCCGCTGGCACTTCACTGGCCGGTATGGCCACGAGTTTTTCCCCGACCCGCTTGTAATACTGCGGGAAAAGCCCGTTCGCGGCGAGGTTGTTGGTGAACCACTGCAAGCCCCAGACGTTGCCCTCAAAAATCCGCGTATCGAACGCGCGTTCAATCCCCTCCAGCTTCCTGCCCTCCTGGTCGTAACGCGTGGTGTGCGTATTGAGTTTCGGCCGCCATGCGCCCTTCTCGTCGAACCGACCGGAACACGCAGGACCGCCATCGCGCCAGGCTTTGAAGGCATCGGCGAGCGCCGCTTTGGAATAATACGTCACGTCCTGCACCAGATAAGCCCGACCGGCCGCGTCCACGGGAAACTGAAGTTTCGGCAATTGGGCATAAACAACGCCGTGCGCGTCCGCGGCCTCCAACGCCGGCACGGTATTGATTTCCATCGCGCCGCCGCCCGCTTTGCCGGGACGCGCATCGAGACCGCGTCCGTAGAGAAATGGATCGTTGAACAGTTTGCCGATTTTGCTCCACGTCTCCGGGATGTAAAACGCGATCGGCCCCTTGAAGTTGGCGGCGCTGAGGAAACAGGTCCAACTCTGATCCCCCGTCGGCGGGTTGCCGGCATACGCATCGGTGAACGGCAGCGCCATCCAGGCATAACCGAGGAATTCGCCGTGCGGTTTTCCGTGAAACGGCAATCCATCCGGTGGAATGAGCAGCCGGTTGCTCAGTTGCGCGAGGCCGAGGCGGTTCTCCGGCAACGCCTCGTTGCTGGAAAAGAACGGCCAACCCGGCGAGCCGATTTCGTAGTCGTAGCACTGCGGCGTGGCATTCATACTGAACTTCGGCGAACCGTAGCGGAAATGGTTGCCGGCCCAATAGCCGGGACTGCCTTCAATGGTTTGGAAAACGCTGTCCCATGTCGGACCGCGCTTCTTCCATTGCCGGGCGCGCGTGCCTTCGGGGGCGAGCGGGTGGTCTTTGTTATCGGAGTTGTCCGGCAGAATCCACGTGCCCGGCAGGCCCACCTGAAAATGCGCCAGCGGCCGGTCAAGGAGCGGCCAGATGGCGGCATAGAAGCCGATTCCCGCGCCGTAGTTCGTCCCCGCCGGTAACGGTTCGCGGCCGAACCCGATATACCCATGCAACCCTTGGGACCGCAACGTAACGGTCCCGGCGATATTCGTTCCGGCCCCCCAACCGGCGAAGGGAACGAGGACGAGCAGGGAGAGGAAGGCGCGCCGCTGAATTTTCATACCGCATCATCCTTTACGCCGATTCGACCGCGACCGTCAACCGCCCGGCCGCTCCGCCACCATGCTGGCCGGTGGATTTTCATTTTATTGCTCCAACTCGTGGTCGCCGGCCGCGAGTTCCCGGCGCTCCCCGGTCCAGGGCAGGATGGCCGTGGCAGTCGTCCCGGCCGGCACGGCGACGTGCCAGTGAAACACGTTGCCGGCCACGCGCCAATCGCTCCGGATCCGCCCGTGAACGCAATCGTGATGGCACCGCACCCATTCCAGGCCGGGCACGGGATGCGGGTGCAGGTAGAAATGGCGGAAGCCCGGCGACTGCGAATCAATCTGGATGCCGGCCAGGGTGGTGAAGAACAGGTTGTCGTAGCCGCCCATGAAGGGATGGTTCAAGGACCGGGCCCCGTGTTTTTCGTCGTGGCCCTTTTCGCCCCAGCCCTCCCAGAGCGTGGTGGCGCCGCGCCCGATGAGGTGGCCGAAGCTGGGATAACTGTCTTGATGCAACAACTCCAGCGCCAGCGGTCCCTGCCCGCGGCGGATCAATTCCTCGAAGAGGTAGCGCACGCCCATGACGCCGCAGTTCAGATGCGTCTCCCGCTCTCGGATATCCCGCACGAGGGCGGCGAGAATCCGTTCCTCTTCGGCGGGCAGAACGCCGAACGCCAGGGCGAGCGCGTTCGCTCCCTGCGAGCCAAACGAGCCGGTCACCGGATCGAAATACCGACCCGCAACCGCCGTCGCGATGGCGGCGCGCCATTGCCGGTATTGCGCGGCCGGCGCCGCCTCGCCCAACACCGTCGCGCTGGCGGCCATGACCTCGGCGCACCGATAAAACCAGAGCGTCGTGGAAAGAGTTGGGGGCGTGTGCGTCACAATGCTGTCGGCGCCGGGGTCGAAAAAATCGCCGTAGCCTCCGGGCAGAATCCATCCCCGGGCGGTCTTCTGGAAATGCTGCATCAACTGGCTCATGCCGGCCCAATGTTGGACCAGCACCGCCGGGTCGCCGGAGTGGAGATACACGTACCACGGCAACAGGATGAACGCCGCCGCCCAATCGGGATGGGCCGGACCATGGGTGCAGCGCTTGCCCGGCGCGACGTCGGCGGGGATCCCGCCATTGCGCGCCCGGGTGGTCTCGATGTCGTCCAGATACTTTTCCCAAAATGTTTTGGCGTCGTAGTTCCACAGGGAATATTCCGCCACCAGATTCGCGTCGCCCAACCAGCCGCACCGTTCCCGCGCCGGGCAGTCTTCGGGGATGCCGTGGATGTTGCTGCGATGCGTCCAGACCGCCAGCCGGTGCAGTTGATTCAGGCGCGGATCGGAACACTCGAACGAACCGGCGACCGGCAGGTCGGTGTGCACGACCACGCCCTCAATGTCGCCGGGCCGCAACGCGCCCGGCCAGCCGGTCACCTCGACGTAGCGGAACCCGTGATAGGTAAAGCGCGGCTCCCAAGTTTCCGTGCCGCCGCCCCGGCAGATGTACCGGTCCACCTGCTCCACGCCCGTGGCAAACACCCCCGTGCTGGCGGTGTCCACCTGGCCGTCGGGAAACACCGTCTCGGCAAATCGCAGTTGGATCGCGGTGCCGGCCGGCGCGGCGACCCGGAGGCGCGCCCAACCGGCAAAGTTCTGCCCCAGGTCCACCACAAACCGGCCCTGGCCCACGGCCTGAATCGCCACCGGGCGGAGCGTTTCCACCCGCCGGATCGGCGGCAGGAGTTGCTCCTGCAATGCGCCGCCCGGCGCGGGACGCAGCGCCACCGGTCGCCAGCCGGCGTCATCGAATTCGGGACGGCACCAGCCTGCGATTTCGCGGCGCGCGTCATACGATTCGCCGGCATAGAGATTGTTGTCCGTGACCGGGCCGGGCGCGCACCGCCACCGTTCATCACTGGGAATCACCGCCGTCGAACCGTCCGCAAACGTCAGCCGCAGTTCCGCCATCAACCGGGGCGGTCCGTAGGAAAGCCCCGTGGGCGACCAGACCCGGTCTTGATTGAACCAGCCGTTGCCGAGCATGACGCCCAGAGCGTTGGCACCCGGGCGGACCAGCCCGGTCACGTCGTGCACAACGTACAACACGCGCTGCTCGTAGTCGGTTTGCGCCGGATCGAGCACGTGATCGCCCACGCGCGCGCCGTTCAACCACGCTTCGTGATAGCCCAGCCCGCAGAGATACAGCCGCGCCGAGGCGACCGGCTGGTGGACCGCGAACGCGCGCCGCAACAGCGGCGCGCTCCGATCCTCGAGGTCGGCCCCGATCCAGCGTCCGACAAAATGTTCCCTATTTTCCAAGCCGCTCCTGAACGGGTTCGGGCACAATTGCGCCGTGCCGGCGCAGCAGTGCCCGGACTTTCTCCATCGGCAACGCTTCGGGATCACATCCGGACTGCGCGCTCAACGCCGCCAACGCACCGGCCGCCTGCCCCATCGCCATGCAACTCGCCTGCACCCGCAAACCGGAGTTCGCCAGCCGGTCACTCGACACACACCGGCCCGCCACAATCAAATTCCGACTCCCCGCCGGCAAGAGCGCCCCGCGCGGCACCGTCGGCACGACTCCTTCCGCCAACGGTTCCTTGCCGAGTCCGTCGCCGGTCGACCGGTGCAGGTCAATCGGGTAAAACGCGTAACACACAGAATCCTCCCACACGCGACCCGTCCGGTAATCATCAGCGGTAATCATTTTCTTGCCCTTGATCGTGGCGGTCTCGCGCACGCCGCATTCCGGCGCGACGGATTCGATGACGAGATTCTCCAATCCCGGTTGCGTCCGCAGAAACCGGTAAAGCCGCAGCAAACTCGCGCGCGCTTCCAATTCCAACCGGCTCTTGCCGGCGCTGTCGCGGGCGTTGATGTGGTGGATGTGACTCGCGTTCGCGCCCCGCGCCTGCAACCATTGCCGGCAACTGGCGACCTGCGTGTTCCATGAACCGTCCGTGATTTCCAGCCGACCGGCTTGAACTTCAGCGGCGTAGGCCCGGTCAATCGCGTCGTAATCCAACGTTGCCGGGTCGTAACCGCTGGCCCGGCAAGACAGCGTTGCCGGTTGAAGTTCCTCGGAAATGTTCAACGGGAAACCGGCGAGCGTGACCGCGTTGGCATCGCCGGTCGCGTCCACGACGACCGTGCCGGTGACTTCTTGTAACCCGGTCTTGGTGCAAAGCGTCACCCGCCACCCCGGTGCAAGACCGGCCGCCATCGTGTGAAACAGAATTTCGACGCCGGCTTTCGTTGCCGCCTCGTCGCACAGCGCGGCATAGATAAACGGGTTCACGCGGATCTGCAACCGGCTGTGGTGACCGGAATAATCCGTAAAGTCCGGCAACGCCCCGTCCGCCTCCGCCACGGCGCGCGTCACCAGTTCCCACCCAATCCCGGCAATCACCTGTTTGCCCCACGCGTGAAACAAGCCGGGAAAGTTCACGCCACCGGTGGTGGTTGTCCCGCCGAGCATCCCGGTCTTTTCGACGAGCAATGTTTTCGCGCCCGCCCGCCCGGCTTGGATCGCCGCGACCACACCGGCAGTCCCGCCCCCCAGCACAATCACGTCGTAGTGATGACTCACGGTCTCTCCCATTTCGTGTTTTCGAGAACAACCTTCACGTCCCGGAACAGGACCGGGTTGTCACTCAACCGCAAGGGCTGGCCGCTCGCGGTCGTCACATTTTTCAGGAGCACTTCCCGGGGGCGGACGATTGGATACTTTTCCACGTAGCCGGGATCTTTGAGTTTCGGATTGAAGTCCGCGAAAACGGCCGGGCCGCGGTACTTGGCCGGATGCTTTGCGTCCTCGATCCGCAACCCGTCAATGGTGACACGCCGCGGCAGGTGGCAGGTGTACCCGAAGTCGTGCTGGCCCAGATTTTGTCCGCTGATCAGGTTGGCATCGCCGGTGGGCATAAACACGCAGTTGCGAATGATGAACTCGCCGTCCCATGTGCTGCCGTAGTCGGGCCGCATGTTGATCAAGCTCCCCGCATGAACCTGCGTGTTCTCCACGAGCAACGTGCCGTGGCCGATGGCATTGATGCCGCCGTGCCCGATGGTGGAGTTGCGGATGGTCGCGTTGCAAACGCCCTTGTGCGCGTCAAACCGTGACAGGGTGCAACCGTCGTACAGGAGGTTCTTGCAATAATTCGACCCCATGATGCCCCAGTATTTTTTGTCCTGAATGTCGTTGCTTTGCCGGCAGTTGAGGAACGCGACGCCGATCGCCCGGTTGAGGGAGATGTCGTAAGTCCCCATGGACACGGGCGCGCCGGCACTGCCGATGGTCCGGTACGTTTTGTGTCCGGTCAGGACGGCATCGCGGACGGTCACACCGGTGCAGTCGCCAATACTGATAAAGCCATTGTAGGGCGCGCCGTGCTCGCCTTCGCCCTCAATGTAATGTTCCAGCCCGACGATTTCGACCGTGGAACGCCGCACCGAAATGTTCCGGGCGTAATAGGTGTATTTGGATTCGGCCGCGTTGGCGATCGTCGTGAACCGGCCGCCGCGGATGGTCAGCTTCGTCGGGTCCACCGGTCGGGCCTCGATGCTGGTGACCGGGTCGAAATCCCAGAGGATCGGCGTGCTCGCGTCCACGTGGCCGGCAGCGTCCACCAAAAACACATCCGTCAGTGACGACCCGCTGTCTTGGTTCAACCCCAACCGGATGTAATTTTTCACCTGCCGGTTGACCACCGTGACCAAGCAGCGGCCCGGCAAGGCCGCGGCGATTTTTTGCTGGCCCTTCTTCAGGGAGGCGACGCTTGCGATGGCGACCGGCTCCAGCTTCGAACTGACCAGAAACACCGGCGCGCGGATGTTGGTGACGGACCGGTCATCAATGATGAACTTCGCTTTCCCAAAATCCGTGTCGGTCTGGATGACGACCGTCTTGTCTTGCCCGCCGATGTAATAGGTCGCCGCATCGTCGGCTCGCACGGGAAGTCCACGCTGGTTGGCGTGTTCATGGGCTTTGACAATGGCCTCAAGATCATCCGTCTTGCCGTCTCCGCGTGCACCGAAATCGGCATACCGGACAACTTTCGTCATATCGTCCTCCTGACGACTCTGTGCCGCGCTGTCCCAAAAGCAACACACGAGCAATCCGGCGATAAAAATGATTCCTTTTCTATTCATCTGCTACTTTGCCGCCTGAAAAAACAACCGGCATCTCTTTCTTCAACTCCACATCCCGATACCCGGCGCTGCCCGGCAAGCGGAGACGGAGCCGCTGGTCAATGTTGCTCGTGAGTGTGGATGTGCGACTGATGCCGGTGATGGTAGTTGTCCTTGAACGCGGGATGCAGCCACTCCTTCATCGCGCCGTCTTCGTTGATTTCGTACTCCGGCAGCTTCGCCAGCATCGCCCGCCAACGTTTCACTCCTTCGGCTTCGATCCCGAGTCGTTCGCAGGCGTCGCAGAGGTTGGTCAGCACCTCCCGGCAGATGGCCACGTCCATTGTCGCGTTGATCGTGATGAGGCTGTTGCCGCCGGTCGGACGGTTTTCGGGCGAAAGAGACGGAATAAACATCAGTTTCCCATCCGCGCCTTCCGTCAAGAAATCCTCGTAGAACAACGCCACCTCTTTCAGCCACGGCACGGCGCGCTGTTTCAGAAACTTCAAGTCACCGGTAAAAAGATAGTAGTCGTAGAAATGTTGGGCAATCCAACCGGCCGCCGCCGTCCAGTTCGACCAACTCGATGGAATCTCCCGTCCATTCGTGGTCATCGCCAGCGGCACGAAAATCCCCCGGCAGCCGAAGAGATTTTTGGCGTTTGCGCGGAAGTCGGCCAAATGTCGCTCGAAGTAATCGAAGAGCGGCAGCGTCGCCTCCGTCAACCCGCCCGGCAACGCTTGCCAATAGTTCATCTGGATATTTTCATCGGTGTGGAAATCCGAGTTCCAGGCCGGCGCGTAATCGCCGTTCCACAGCCCCTGCAAGTTCGCCGGCCAGCTGCCCGGTCGGCTCGAACAAATCAACAAATACCGGCCCATCTCAAACATGCTTTGAATCAGCGCCACCGGCACCTCGCCATCATACGCGGCCATCAACATCTCCTCATTCGACGGACGCGCTTCGCTCCCCAGCGACACTGTCACACGCTGGAAAAGCTCGCCATGCAACCGGGCGTGTTCGGCAAATTCCCCGTCGAAGGTTGCCGGCGGGACCGGGGGGTCGTCGCCGAAGAACAGTTTCACCCGCAGAACCACTTCGTCCGCGCCTTCAACCGCCAACGCGTCGTCCACCACCCGCATCGTGCCGCCCGTGGCATCCACCTTCCCCACCGCGCCGAAGGAAAACCCGTTTGGATAACTTCCGCGAAAGCGCACTGTGCGATCGTCCAGCGACGCTTGTTGCGAAGCCGTCAACTGGATGTCGGCAGAAGCGAGACCGGAAAAAACCTTTTCCTCCGTTTGTTCATTGCGCGCCCGCGCCAGCGACACCCGGCAAGCAACCGTGCCCGGCTTGCTCCCGCGCACACGCAAAAACACCATATCCGTCACGCGAGAGACAAACACCTCGCGAACGAACGTGCCGGCATTGTCGGTCCATTCGACCCACGCCCGCCCGGTGTCGAAATCCACCCCGCGCCGGTAATGTCGGAACGGGCCGTCGGTCGTCATGCCGAGTTGAATGGTTCCGTCCGGCACAGCATTGAAGCTGACCCACTGCCAATCCCGCGTCCAAGCCGGATGCGCATCGCAGCGCAGCCAACTCTCGGCGGGCTTGGTTTTGGTGATCATGCGCACAAGCTCTTCCTCCGTTCCCGTTTCGAGATCAATCCAGCGCAACGGAGTGGAGCCGTCCGCCCGGCACCACTTTTCGTGTTGATAACAGTCGGTGAGGATATGACGCCCGTCGGGATGGATGGTGGGATGCCCGCTGCCGGGGACGGCGCGGGTAATCGCTTCGATCACCTTTCCATCCAGACTCGCCCGCACAAATTCCAGTCCCTTGCCGCCGGTGAAATAGCCCAGATTCATGGACAGCGCCCGACCATCGGGATACCAGTTGATGTGATGCCCGCCATGCACCCAGTAGGGTGCGGGCACCGCATTCAAAATGTCCCCGCCATCGGGCGTCATGGTGAAGACGTTGAATTTGAGCCCCGGCCACGGAAGCTTGGTTTTCTCGTGCAACGCATTCCAGCGGATGTCGCCCGCGCGCGGCACCCAGCGTGTCGTGAAGAGGAGGCGGCGCCCGCACGGACTCCACTTGGCATGAAACCCGTAGTGCCAGCCGTCGCGGTACGCGTCGGGATCGGACGGGGTACCGGCCTTTGTATGTAAATCATGGATCGAAACAAAGGTTTTCACCCGGCCGCTCTCGATGTCCACGACAAACACGCCATCCTCCCGGGGCATGGCATCATTCAGCCCAACACGTTCCTCGGGAATCAACACCCCATACCCGTACTGGGTGCGCGGCATCTTTTCGAGCGAGCAGCAGGCGGCCAGCTTGCCATCGGGCGACAAGTGGTAAACACCCTTCTCAAAACGCGTGGATTCGCCGCTCTGCGGATCGAGTCGGACGCCGAAAACACGCCAGATCCGGGGATCGACATCATTGAAGACGAGGGTGTTGTCATCAGCCCCCCAGTTGATATTGGCTCCCATCTGCGGCTCCCAGCCGGCAGTCTCGTAGATGACACGGGTGGCCGCGGGGCCGGCTTCGAGATCCACCAAGACGATCTCCGCTTTCTCACCCGGTCGGTTGCGTCTGGTCTCATCCGGCATGCGTAGGAACGCCGCATACCGGCCGCTCGGACTAATCGGGGAGGTGTCGAAGAACCGGTGAAAACACCCCGGCAGCCCCGGCGTCAGGTCGTAAACCGGTATCGCAGCGCCATCCGTTGCATAGCGCGGAAAATCTTTATGCAGTCGTATTATTGGTTTCTCCCTATCGGTAGTGCCGGATAATATTTTCTTCCTCGGGATAGAACATGCGGCCGTCTTTGTGGAAAAGGTCGTGGTGATAGATCGCCGGCTCGCCTTTGTCCTTGTTCCAGCCCCACGGATAAATCGTCTGGGTCTTGCCGGAGACAAGCCCCCAGTTGATGGCGCCGGCGCAGTGTTGCCGCAGCACCGGCAGGCAATCGGCAAATGTTGAGCCAGCACCCCGCGCGAGCCACTCGGTGCAGATAACCGGCCGACCGGTGGCTTTGCATTTCTCGATGCGCGCCAACAATCCCTTCTCTGGAGCCATGTAGCCGTGGAACGTCACGATGTCGGAGAGTTCAAAGCAGACCCGGTCAAGCTCGTCCTTTCCGTTCCAGCAACCCACGGTCACCGGCTGTGTCAATCCTTCGATGGAACGCGCCCACTCGAAGACCGCTTCCAGGAGGGGGATGGAGTTGATCGGGCGACGCTTGCCGGTAATCGGATCGCCAACGGAATTAGTGGGTTCGTTGTAGAGATCCCAAACGGCGATGCGCCGGTCGCCCTTGAAACGGGTCAGCAGTTCTGTGACGTAACGCTCCAACCGCGGCCATTGGGAAGGGTCTTCGACGATTTTGTAACCCGGTGACTGCACCCAGCCGGAGTTGTGGGTGTACGGGATCGGCGCCGGCTGCGGTCCGAGCGCGAACTCGGAATTCCAGCAGTCGTCGAAGATGACAAACATCGTCTGGATGCCTTTGCCGGCCGCGATGGTGAGATACCGGTCGATGCGTTCGATGAACCCGTCCCGGTCGTGTTCCCACAACAGGTCGTGGAGGAACACGCGCATGATGTTCATGCCGAGGCGCTGCGCGTAGCCGAGTTCGCGCTCGATGGTGACCGGGTCGAACGTCTCGGCTTGCCACATTTCGAGTTGGTTGATGGCGGTACTCGGCGTGAAGTTCGCGCCGAAATACCACGGCTGCGATTGTCCCCATTCCTGCGCTTGTTTGACGGTCCATTGTCGCATTTGTTTTTCCC
>Ga0078972_1012163_pt1 | contig 14954 bp, 11 predicted proteins | sample YelNatPaOPGAMG01_FD_67568 | JGI IMG/M metagenome (GOLD analysis project Ga0078972, IMG submission 67568) | Hot spring thermophilic microbial communities from Obsidian Pool, Yellowstone National Park, USA - OP-RAMG-01 (SPADES assembly) (version 2) | ecosystem: Environmental > Aquatic > Thermal... | reverse complement strand
GTTCCGAAGACTGACTGAGATAAGGGAAAGCGGGCCAATGCAAAGCGCGGCTTCGTGCGGCCTCCCGTTGGTCGGCCCCGAGCTGCACAACAAGTTTGGAGTAGACAAAACATCATAGGAGAATGCAAATAATGCCATTTGGAGATGGAACAGGTCCTATGGGACAGGGTCCCAGGACGGGACGCGGTGCTGGTTTCTGTTCCGGCTTTGCCGTCCCCGGCTCGATGAATCGGAGCAGCGGCTTTTTCGGACGGGGTCGTGGCGGCGGTTGCGGCTGGAGACACCGGCAGGGAGCATCCGGCTGGCCCTTCGGCTCGACAAGTCAGTATGACGAACTTGGTGCGCTGAAGGCTCAGGCGGGGTTCTTCGAACGTGCTCTCGAGAGCATTCGCAAACGCATTGAAGGCCTTGAATCCACGGCAAAGCCGTAGCCACGTAACGGGGAGCTGGCGTCCAGAGCGCCAGCTCCCCTTGCGGAAGGAATTCGCCAAGTCCGTGAAGGCCGTCGAATTGGCTGAAGGTGGCTGGAACGGGCATGCGCATCGGGAGCTGACAATGGGCATCAAAGACACGGTGGAGCAGAAATACAAAGAAGCTGCTCTTCGCGCATCCAAAGGAGCGTGCTGCGGGCCAAAGACGCCGACGGGAATCGCGCAGGTATCCCGTGAATCGCACAACATCTATGAGGCTGAGGAAATAGCGGGGATCCCGGCTGCGGTGATTTCTGCTTCCCTCGGCTGCGGGAACCCCGTTGTGATTGCCCGGCTGAAACCGGATGAAACGGTGCTCGATCTTGGTTCGGGCGGCGGCATCGATGTTTTTCTCGCCGCAAAACACGTCGGCCCGGGCGGCAAGGTCTACGGTCTCGACATGACGGATGAGATGCTTGCCCTGGCCCGCGAAAACCAGAAGAAAGCCGGCGTCGAGAACGTCGAGTTTCTCAAAGGCGTGATCGAAAACATACCGCTGCCCGATCGGTCGGTCGACGTGGTGATCTCGAATTGCGTCATCAATCTTTCAGCCGACAAGAGCCAGGTAGTCAGGGAAGCATTTCGCGTCTTAAAACCCGGCGGCCGCTTCGCGGTTTCCGATATCGTACTGTGCGGCGAGATCCCTACCGCGCTTCGGAGTCATCCGGAATTATGGTCCGGTTGTGTCGCCGGAGCGTTGCAACGGGATAAGTATGAGTCTGCGCTGGCAGAGGCCGGATTTGTCGATGTCGAGATTGAGCCGATACGGGTATTCCGCGCCGCGGACGTTCGTCAATACCTCGTTGCCGCCGGCGTGGACGCAATGCTTGCGGCCGACGAGGCCGACGGAAAGATCATGAGCGCCTCGGTGCGCGCCACAAAACCCAACGCCCTATTAGGAAATCCCCATTTTTCAAACTAGCCCGGAGCGGAGGGGAATACGCGATCTGAAGAGAAGTCAAACACCATGAGAATTGCCATCGCCAGCGGCAAAGGCGGAACCGGAAAGACCACCGTTGCCACCAATCTTGCCTGGGTGGCCGCCCGCAATGGGCAGAGCGTGGCTTACCTGGACTGCGACGTGGAAGAGCCGAACGGGCATCTCTTCCTCAAACCGGAGATCGCATCGAGCCGTCCGATCGGGCGGCTGCATCCGGCAGTGGACGAAGAGAAGTGCACGCACTGCGGCCTGTGCGGCGAGATCTGCCAATACAGCGCCATCGTCTGCGTGGGCGAAAAGGTGCTGGTCTACCCGGAACTGTGTCATGCCTGCGGCGGCTGCGTCCTGGTCTGCGCTCCCGGAGCCATTACGGAGGTCCTGCGGGAGAGCGGCAAGCTCGAAATCGGGCAAGCCGGCGCGGTCCGGTTCCTCCACGGATTGCTTCGCATTGGGGAAGCAATGAGCACGCAGTTGATTCGTCAGGTCAAGCAGGCCGCTCCGGAAACGGACCTGGTCATCATCGATTCTCCGCCCGGAACCTCCTGCCCGGTGATTGAAAGCGTGCGGGACGCCGGCTATGTGCTGCTGGTGACGGAACCGACTCCCTTTGGGCTGAACGATCTCAAGCTGGCGGTGGAAATGGTGCGGACGATGAAGTTGCCGATGGGTGTGGTGATCAATCGCGCCGGCGAGGGCGACAGCCAAACCGCCGGGTATTGCCGTACGGAGGGGATCGAAGTGCTCGCGACCATCCCCGACGACCGCCGCGTGGCGGAGGCTTACTCGCGCGGCGTTCTGGCGTCGGAGGCGATGCCGGAAATCCGGACAAGCATGGAGCAATTGCTCGCGCGGCTCCGCGGCGCAACCGCGCGCTGCGAGGTGCGTTCATGAGCGATCTCGTCGGTATTCCGGGCGCCGGCCGCAAGCCAGTGAAGGAACTGGCGGTGATCAGCGGAAAGGGAGGGACCGGCAAAACCTCCATTGTGGCTTCGTTCGCGGCCTTGTCGCATGGCTCCGTGCTGGCCGATTGCGATGTGGACGCCGCGGACTTGCACCTGGTTCTCGATCCCCGCGTTCTTCGGCGGAACGAGTTCATGGGAGGCAAGCGCGCCCGCATCCAGCCGGGCCACTGTACCGCCTGCGGCAGGTGCGAAGAACTTTGCCGGTTCGACGCGATCTTTTTCGACGGGCCGGGCAACGGCATCGTGGAGAAGACGTTTCGAGTGGATCCGACGGCCTGCGAGGGCTGCGGCGTCTGCGCGTGGTTCTGCGCCGAGGGCGCCATCGAGTTCGGCCCCGTGGTGAACGGCGAGTGGTTCGTATCGGAAACTCGCTGCGGCCCGATGGTGCATGCCAGGCTGGGGATCGCGGAAGAGAACTCCGGCAAGCTGGTCAGCACCGTCCGCACGAGCGCCAGGAGAATCGCCGAAGAGCGCCGGTTGGATCCGGTGATTATCGACGGCTCGCCGGGCATCGGCTGTCCGGTGATCGCCTCGGTTACCGGTGCGACCCTGGTTCTGGTGGTCGCCGAGCCGACGCCGAGCGGTCTTCACGACCTGGAACGCGTCGCGGAGTTGACGCGGCACTTCGGCATCCCGATGCTGGTTTGTGTCAACAAGTGGGATCTCAACCCGGAGGTTTGCGGGCGGATCGAGGCGCGGGCGCGGGAAATGGGCCTCGGCCTGGCAGGCAGGGTGCGCTATGACCACGCCGTTACCGAGGCGCAAATTCGCGGGAAGTCCGTCATCGAATATGCGCAGGAGGGATGCGCCGCCGATGTGCGTTCGGTTTGGTCCGTGGTCGAGGCGCGGCTGAACGGCTCGGCGTGCTCCGCTGGAGAGGAACTTTGATATGCCGAACTGTCCCAAACCGCGCTGGTGCGGGCATAGCCGCCAGAACCTGCGCCCTTATGAGGACCATGCCGGTGTAACGCCGTTCGGCTTTCGGAGTGGTCCGGCCTGTCTAGATGCAGATTACACATAGTATAATTTCGTGCATGGTCGCACGCAAATCGCTCACGCTGGCCTTGAGCCTGCTCGGCCTGTTCGATTCCTTATACCTGCTCTACACCTATACTTCTCCATCGCGTCCTATGGTTTGCATCGGGACGGGCTGCGACGCGGTTCGCGCCAGCGTGTATTCCAGTCTCTGGGGCGTGTCCATGCCGGTATTCGGCGTGCTCGGCTACGGGTTGCTGGCGATCATCATCGTTGCCGAATCCCTGTTTCCCGGCCGCCTGGCGAGATGGGCGCGCTATGCCTTGCTGGGCATGACCGGCCTCGGCTTTCTGTTTTCGCTCTATCTGGAGTACCTGCAAGCCTTCGCGATCCACGCATACTGCGCATGGTGCGTCACCTCCGGCTTTGTGATGACCGCGCTCTTTGCGCTCGCCGTCGTGAACGTGATTCGCGCCGGACCGGAGCCGGACCCGGCGATGCAACTCGTTCGGGTGCGGAGCCTCTTCGCCGTGAGCGTGGCGGGGCTGCTGGCGGGCCTTCCCGCTTTCTACCTTCTGGTCCGGCACAGCGAGCTTGCCCCACAGACACCCCACGCCGCGCCGGCTGATTTGGCGCAGCGGCTGGCGCGGCCCGGCAGTCACACGACCGGCAATCCACAAGCTCGGCTGACAGTTGTTGAATTCGGGGATTTTGAATGTCCCGTCTGCGGACGCGGCGAAGCCGCGGCACGCGTGATTCGTACCCAGTACGCAGATCAGGTCCGCTTCATTTTCCGGCAATTCCCGCTGGAGCGGATCCATCCGCTTGCGGAAAAAGCCGCGGAGGCTTCCGAATGCGCAGCCGAGCAGGGGAAGTTCTGGGAGATGGTGGAAAAGATCTATTCCCGGCAATCCGACTTGAGTACCGAGGGGCTGAAACGTGATGCGGCCGAAGTCGGCCTCAACCAGTCGCGCTTCAATGAGTGCCTCACGGGCGGCGCTATGGCAAGCAGGGTGCATGCCGATGTTGAAGACGCCCGGGCGCTCGGCGTCCGCGCCACGCCGACTTTTTTCATCGGGGAGCAAAGGGTCGAGGGCGTGTTGAGTGTGAAGCAGTTCTCGCAGTTGGTCGCTGAACAACTGAGTAATGCCGGGGTGAACATAGCCGGTGTCGCGTCTGCCCAAAGCGAGGTTGCTACAATCCCTGAGAAACCTGTTACGAAACCCGCCACACAGAATATGGGGCACGCCGCGCCCACTCAGCCCAGTCGCGGTATTGCGAAGGCAAACGCGGATTCTTTGCAGGCTTCGACCGGTGGTTTGCCGGGCGCGAGCGCTGGAGGATTTATTCCGGGCTTGCACACCTCTGCGCCCGGCGGCCCCTTCGGGGTATTACAGGCCGGCGCTGGCGGAGGGACGTGCAGCGAAGCCGATGCCGCCAAGACGCAACCCACGCTGATCCATACCCCGGAACTGCGCCAACTGCTGAGTGGCGACGCCCGGCCGCTTTTCGTGGATGTACGGTCAGCCGGCGACTATGCGGCAGCGCGAATTCCAGGAGCAATCAGTCTCCCCGCGGATGAGATAGAGCGCCGATGGAACACCTTGCCGAAAGATCGCGTGATCGTGATCTATGAAAGCGGGCGGTCGTCCGGGGATATTTGCGCTGCCAGCCGGGCGGTCGGACGAGCGCTCCTGGAACATGGGTTTCCCTTCGCCCAGGTCAAGGTTTACCAGGATGGCCTTGTAGGGTGGGAGCGAGCCGGAATCGATATTCGGAAATGAGGCCCCCCGGCCGTTTCGCCGCACGTCATTCCCGCGAAATGCAGCGCGGCGCCCGGGAATTCCTCGCCGATCAGCCGCAGTGATAGCAGGCGGAGGTAGAATTCAGAAGCGCATCTCTTGATCGGCAGAGACGGTGCAGGAGAAACCATGCAGAGTGTGAGCGGCCGGACGCCATTTTCCCGCGTGAAGCTCGGCCAGATCGCTTCCGCTTTTCTTTCGATCGGCGTGGCGTCATTCAGCCTGGCGGCGCTCGGCGAGGCTCAGACACAGCTAACGCGCAAGAGGAAATGGCTCACCGATGAGGAGTACCTGCAGGGGCTTGGGCTGGCGCAGCTTATGCCGGGCGCCCCGACAGTGAATCTGACCTCGTATCTCGGATACCGGCTTGGCGGATTGCCGGGAGCCGCTACAGGCACGCTATCGTTTCTCGTTCCCTGCTTCTTCTCCATGCTGCTGCTGGCGTACCTTTATCTCGACCGCGGAAGGATGCCCGTGGTCGCGAACCTGTTTCACGGGCTCGCCGCGCTCGTCGTGGGTCTGGTAGCCAACACCGTGCTCAATCTCTGGGAATCGGGCGTCAGGACTGCGTTCAACTGGTTCATGGCGCTGGCCGGATTTGCATTCGTGTTCTGGTTCCGAATGGGCGTGCTGAGGATTTTGCTCTTTGCCGCCGGAGCGAGTATCCTGGCGGCTCTTCTCACGCATCGATTTCCGGCTCTGAGTCGCTGGACGGAAGACCGGACTGCGGACGCCCCTGTTCCGGGCCCAGAGCGCGGGGACGGCTTGTCCGCTTCCCACACCTTGCCGGTTCGTTCCGGCCGAAAACACTGGGCCGTCCTCCTGGCATCGCTCTTGGGTATCCTGGCGATCGATCTTCTCGTCATTCACTCCCGCCCCGAGCTGGCGCAGATGGGCACGAAATTCCTGCGCATCGGGGCGCTGGTCTTCGGGAGCGGATACGCGATGCTTCCATTTATTCAGGACGCCGTCGTCAACCAGTTCCAGTGGCTGACGAACGAGCAGTTTGCCGTCGCGCTCGCGCTCAGCCTGATTACACCCGGCCCCGTAACGAACATCGCCGTCTTCATCGGGTACAAAGTGGCCGGCGTGCCCGGGGCGCTCGCAGGAGCGGTGAACATGTACTTTCCCGCCTGGGCCATGACGGCAATAGTAGCTGATCCTTACGTTCGCGCCGGCAAAGTCGCGTGGATCAGGCAAGTCACCCGGGGAATTGTAGCTGCTTTCATCGGGACGCTCATCGTGGTGCTGATCCGGCTCGCATCAGACAGCCTGGTGAGCGTTCCGGCGGTGACGCTGGCGGCGGGAGCGTTCGCGGCACAGCGGTTCGGCAGAATCGCCACCGTGTGGATCATCCTGGCAGGCGCGCTGGTCTCGCTGGTGTTGAGCTCGTTCCTGGGAGGACGTTCTTAGCCAGCGCTTCTCGAAGAGGCGCCACCCCCTGCCGCTCTGGCCGGGGTTGTAGTGCTCGCACGCCCGCTCGAGGAAGCGCGTCCCGCCGCCGGGCCGCGTGATCGATCCCGTCACCACCGATCCCGATCCTCGCAAGCACTGCGGCCGTGGCGTTCGAGCCATTCCAGCAGGGCGCCGACGCTGGCAGTGGCCACCGCGACGCACGTATCGGCGCAACCGTAGTAGAGGTTCATGGTGTCGCCGTCCGGCGCAATGGTGTAGCCGCAAGGGAATACAACGTTGGCGACGTCGCCCTGGCGTTCGTACGCCTCCTCAGGCCCGAAAACCCATGTGTCGCCCCGAAGCAGGCAACGCTCCGGCGTCCGGAGATCGAACAAAGCCAGCCCGAGGCGATACAGGCAGCCGGCAGCGGTCTGCCGGACGCCGTGGTAGATGATCAGCCACCCGCGGCTGGTTTCGATGGGGGGCGGCGAGAGGCCGATTTTGTTCGCATCCCACCAGCCGCCCTGCCGCGCCCGTAGAATCAGCTTGTGGCTGCCCCAGTGGCGCAGATCCGGAGAATAGGAGATCCAGATATGAGCGCCCTGCCAGGTGGTAACGGGCCGGTGGATCATGGCCCAGCAGTCGCCGATCCGACGAGGCAGCAGCGCGGCGTCCTTGTCTTCCGGCGGCATCACCACTCCAATCCGCTCGAAGCGGTGAAAGTCTTCCGTCAGAGCCAGCGAGACTCCCGGACCGCCGCGCGAGTACGAAGTGTAGACAACGGCGTATTTGCGCAACTCGGGAACATAGGTGATTCTTGGGTCCTCGATTCCCCACACCTCTTCAGGAAAGCGCTCCGGATCGGGAGTCAGGGTGGGCGCCGGGTCGACTTCCCATCCTGTGAAGCCGTCCCTGGATCGGGCGGCGCACAGGTGCGAGCGGCCGCTGCGGTCCTCGACTCGGCAAAGCAAGAGCGTGGCGCCGTCGGAAAGCCTCGCCGCACCGCAGTTGAAGACGGAGTTGACAGGGTAGGGCCAGTCGGACGCGGTGAGAATAGGATTGCGGGCGTAGCGGTGAAAGAGCACCTCGTGCCCGTTACTCTCCAATTCTTTCATCATCGGGACGCGGTTGAGCGACACTTGGAGTCGAGGACATGCGCTCCTTCCCGCATCTCCACGAGCGCCGTGAGAAATGCCAGCGTAGCCTCGGCGCCCTGATTCTCGTTCGCCCGATCGGAGTGCAGTCCATCCCGGCAACCGCCGGTGCTGGGATCGTAGAGACTCAGTTGCAGATCGTTTCGGCCAAGAAACCACTCGAAAGCGCGCTGGGCGGCGTGGCGCCAGTAATGCGGATTTGCGATTCCGGCGGCATCGAGACAGGCGGAAACCATTGCGCCGGCCTCGACCGGCTGCTGGTCAAACCGGGCCCGTTCGCCGCCGCGGCGATAGAAACCATTCGAACCAATGGGCAGGAAATAGTCGCCCTCGGAAACCTGAAGTTCGTTCAGCCACTGAAGCGTTCGCAGACCGGCCTCCACCAGATCGTCGCGTCTCAAATCGCTGCCCGTCGCGAGCAGCGCCTGGGGGAGCGTCGCATTCGAGTAGGACACCACCTCTTCGAACCACTCCCACTCTGAGGAGTGATTCTCCGCGTAAAGGCGCACCAGCCGGCTTGCGAGCGAGTTCCGAACCGACTGTGCCGCCCTGTCTCCCGAGAACCGCTTGAGATACTCGTGACACCCCAGGAGAGTGAAGGCCCAGGCGCGAGGGCTTGAGAAGGAGGCGGCGGCCGGCAGGGCCATGTCGAACAGGCGCCCGGCGAGGCCCCGCAATCCGGGTTCTTCCAAGCGGCCGAGCACCATGCCCAGCGCCCAAAGCGCACGCCCATGGGAGTCTTCGGAACCGACCGGCTCGAGCCACCGGTGGTCGTAGGACAGGAAATTTCGAAACCGTCCCGAGCGTCGCTCAAACGCGTGCCACAGGAACGCAAGGTAACGCTCGAGGCCGGGGACGGTAATTCCGGCGTTCCGCGCCAGCAGCGAGAAGATTACCGCTCTGGCGTTATCGTCGGTCGAGTAGCCCTCGTTGTAATTTGGCACGGTAAATACGGCATGTTGAAGCATGCCGGTGGAGTCGGTCAGCCGCAGAAGATGATCGAGTTTAACCTGGGGGAATTCGGCCCGACGGTCCGCGAGTGTGGCCGCCACAAAAACCGGCCGAGGACTACGTAGCCTTTCCTCGCGCGCCCGGGCGAACGTCCGCATGTACGCTCTTGCCACCTTCGGCCAGGTATGGTCGCGCGTGAACAGGTACGCTCGCTTGCGCATGGAATGCCGCAGAACCTCGTCGTCGAGCAGTCCGATAATACGGGATGCAAGTGCGGCCCCGTCCCGGAAAGGCACCAGCAAGCCACGCCCATCGGCCAGAAGTTCTTCGGCGTGCCAGTATGGAGTCGAGATAACCGCCTTGCCGGCTCCCACCGCGTAGGCCAGGGTCCCGGAGACGATCTGGGCGGCATTCAGATAGGGAGTGATGTAGATGTCTGCCGCGCCCAGAAAGTGGGTCAATTCCTCAAGCGTCACGAAGCGGCCATGAAAAACGACGTGCCTGTCGACGCCGCGCGCCCGAGCCAGACGCTGGAGCGAGAGCCGGTAGGACTCCTTGTCGTTTCTCCGCACGTGGGGATGGGTTGCGCCCACGACGACGTAGACGACGTCCGGATGGCGCTCAATCACCGCCGGAAGCGCCTCGATCACGTGTTCGATCCCTTTGTTGGGAGACAGCAGGCCGAAGGTGAGCAGGACCTTCTTGCCTTCCAAACCGAACTGGTCCTTGTAAAAATTCGGGTCGACGAACGGAACATCGGGAATGCCATGCGGGATGATGTCGATTTTCGCGGCGGGCGCGCCGTAGATCTCGCGCAGAAACTCCGCGGCTCGGCCGGTCATCACGACAACCCGGTCCGACAAGCCGATGATCTCTTCGAGCACGTTTCGCTGGTGCGCGTCCGGCTCTCTGAGAATGGTGTGGAGCGTCGTGACCAGCGGCATGCGCAAATCGCGCAGCAGGGCCAGAATGTGACTGCCTGCCGGCCCCCCGAAAATTCCGTACTCGTGCTGAAGGCAAACTACATCGATGTTGTTAATGTTCAGGAAATCGGCGGCGGCAGTGTAAGTCGCCAGATCATCCTGATCGACTTCAAAACGCACGCGCTCCGGATAGGAATATCCTCCCGGGATATCATTTACCGGCAGGACGCTGCACGAATGGTCCGGAAACGCCTGGTCCAGAGCTTCGCACAGGTCGGTTGTGAACGTCGCAATCCCGCATTGGCGGGGCAGGTGGTTCCCGATAATAACCACCCGGTGAACGCCCGTGTCGGCCGGATGCCCGTCAGCCGCCCGAACGCGCACGTGCACCGGCAGCGGCATCTCGGAAAGCCGAACGCCTTGTTCCTGCGCCATTCGCTTCTTGATCACCTCCATCATCCGCCGGCCGCCGTGCCGGGAATTCATCATGCGGCACGCAGGAGGCGGTCAGGCGCCGACGCTTCCTCCGCCGCGGCCTCGGCATCTGCGGCTTCCTGGCAGCGAATACAGAAGGGGGCCCACGGCAGGGCTCTCAGACGCGCCGGGCTGATCGGCTCGTCGCATCGAAGGCAAATACCGAATGTGCCTGCCTGGATTCGCGCCAGCGCCGCTCTGACTTGCTGGAGCACGCGGCTGAAGCGATCCAGTTCCGCGATCGCGCGCTCTCGCTCAACCGCGGATTGGAGTTCGTCGATCACATCGGCGGAGCGGTCGACGGCAATCGCCTCACGGTTTCTGATCGCCTCGCTCAACTCGTCGTACTTATCTTCGAGCGCTTGTTTGTATCGTCGGAGTTCCGGCATTCTCATACTTACCTCCACGGCGTCATGTACTGGAGTTCGATGAGGCCCTGATCACGCGGCCGCTGCGGCCACAGCGGCTATGGGTCGGGCACGGACCGGTCCAATGTGTCCGGCCTCCGGAGGGCGAATCAGGGAAACGACCCGCCTCACCTCGTCCGCATCAAACGGCTTCGCGAGCAGATCATAGCCGCCGAGGTTCAGGACCTCGGCCCAAAGGCTCTCGTCTGCCAGATCGGATGCCACGATCAGTTTGGCGGGGTGAGACCGCGACAGTATGTGCCGCAGCACACGTCTCCAATCCCCATCCGGCAAAGTGTCATTGACGATGGCCACCGCCACCTGAGTATCGGAAAGGAGATGGAAGGCCGTGCCGCAGCACCCGGCTTCCAGGACATCCCACGATATCGGTTGAAGAATGCGTCTTAGGGTCGCGTGGTCCTCGGCAGCAGCGCTGACGGACAGAACTAAGTCAGGAAACTTCCCGCCGGCGCGGGTGTCGCTTAGTTGAGTTTTACGTGGTGTCAGGGGCTCGTTCATTCCTTTCCTCCCCGGTTTCACTAATCAGATAAAGGATTCGAGAAATGAAAAATCCCCACAGACGGGGTTTGGATCTCGAAGCCGATTGAACTCAGCTTCTAAGGAAAATTATAGGCACTCGTCAGCGCCTGTCAAGTGTCCGGAACTGCGAACCCGGCGCACAACGGCCTGCGGACAGGCGCCCTGCAGTGGAAGCTGTCCGCCGGCCCGTTGAGCGCCTGCCGTCAGGGACGGTAGTATGCACCGCTTATCTCGGCGAAGCGCGACAAGTCAGGCGGCAGTGCTTCGAGTATCATACTTCGGCTCTGCGAAGGAGCAGTCGTCCGGACCGGACCGGTTTGGTGCGCATCTCGGCCGTTCTGGTAATGGATAGCGGCCATTCGACGCGGGCCTGCGCCGCGAGCAGAGCGAATACCACAGCGGCAAGCGCGCTACCGTGCAGCAGAAATATGGCTTCAAGCGTACTCACCTGCCTGGCCGCGACCAGAGCGGGCGTCGAGGCAAACCCCAGGAGTGAGGCGATTGCCATGGCCAGGCTGAAGAAGTAACTTAGGAACTTGTTGAAAAACCCGCTCTGACATTGCGCGGCGACATTGATTGATGCTGAAATCCGGCCTCGGAGAGTCTTTTTGGGGCTGGAGTTCGGCCCTGACGGGCGGCGGGCGTGTTGAAAAACGCCCGTTTTCGCCCGCAGCTCACACTTCGGCTGTCTGTAACTTCGGAAGACGCCATAGATTGTAGGCCGCAGCCGTCATCAGGAATTGCCAACTTACTTTCAGCAGCCCCCTTAACTTAGTCTTCTTCATCCCGCCGGTCTGCTTCATCCACCCGAAGATCTTCTCGATCAGCGGTCTCTTCCCCTGGCTCACACGATAGCTGGCGTGCCGCGCCGTTCGTTCATCGATGGCGCTGCCGCCACTGCGCTCCGTGTTCTGCGCCACGTGCGGGCGAATGTTCATCGCCCTCGCCGTGGCCACGAAGTCCCGCGTGTCATAACCCTTGTCCGCGCCCACGCTCATCGGCCCGCGCCGGTTTTTCCGCCACCGTGCCTGCCATTTGCGGTGCAGCATCAGCAGCGCCGCGTCGCGTTCCGCCGCGCCATCGGCCCGTGTGAGCAGTGCGTCCACCACTAGTCCGTTGCGATTCTCCATCAGCACGTGGCCCAGGTAGCCGAGCTTGGCCTCCTGCCCGTTGCCCTTGCGGTACAGCCGCGAGTCCGGGTCGGTCTTCGACTCGTGCGTTTCGTTGCTCCGCTTCTGTCCGCGGAACTGGCCCGGCTTGTCATCTCCGCCATCCTTGCGCTGGAAGCTCTTCTGGCTTGCCCACGCCTCAATCAGCGTGCCGTCCACGCTGAAATGCTCGTCCGACAGGTGCGGCCTGGCCTGCTCCAGCACGCGCGTGAAGAACGCCCGCGCCACGTCCTGATTGAGCAGCCGTTCGCGATTCTTGCTAAACACAGCGTGGTTCCACACCGGCTCGTCCAGCTCCAGACCCACGAACCAGCGGAAGAGCAGGTTATAGTTCATCTGCTCCATCAGCATCCGTTCGCTGCGAACCGAGTAGAAGATCTGCAACAGCGCCGCGCGCAGCAGGCGCTCGGGCGGCACCGACGGCCGGCCCGTGCGGGCGTACATGCCATCGAAGTCCTTCGCCATGGCCCGGAGTACGTCATCGACCGATTTGCGGATGGCCCGCAACGGGTGGTCCTGCGGAACCCGCTCCTCCAGGGAAACGTAGCTGAACATCTCCGACTGCTGCTGATCGTCGCCGCGCATAGAACAATGTTCTCAGGGTTTGTTCCGATCGCCAACACTCACTTCGGGTTTTTCAACAAGTTCTTAGAGTGCCTCGGCAACCCAAGAAGTCTTGATCTCAGTCGCGGGCCAGTGAAGCCCCTGGAACGAAAGTCAGGCCAAGGCTCTGTCACCCCTTAAGCGAGAATGAAGATATAATGCACAGTGCAGATCAGCATCGGTCTAATAGAGGAATGACATGCAGGACGACTCCACTACCGACAACGCCCCCCGCTCAGTGCTAATTCACGCGACGGAATCGGCTGGCTATCAGATACTCCAGTCAAAGGAACTCCCGGCTCGGGACCCACGATATTGTCCCGTTCCGGCAGGACTTGATGAAAAGCTCCAGAAATTTTTATTATCTCGATACCCGAATGGCCTGTATTCTCACCAAGCCGGGGCAATTCAGGCAGGACTTGATGGTCATGACGTTTGCCTAGCGACGTCAACCGCGTCTGGCAAGAGCTTGGCGTTTATGTCCATCGCTGCAAATATCATCCTTCGCGACCACTCGACACGGGTGCTTGCCCTTTACCCAGCAAAAGCGTTGATTCAGGACCAGCGTGAAAAGTGGGGCGACATGCTTGCCGATTTGGGCATCCGCTTCAATTTTATCGATGGCACAGTCTCGATCGAATCTCGCCCAGGAATACTTCGTTCCAGTTCTGTGGTTCTGATGACTCCGGATGTAGCACACGCTTGGTTATTGAGTCACTTGGACGACCGGGATGTTGCTCAATTCGTTGGATCGTTGCGACTCCTGATCCTCGACGAAGCGCACGTCTACGAGGGCGCCTTCGGGACGAATATGGCGTACTTCCTTCGGCGGCTTCAAGCAGCCTCACGGTCGTACCAAGTGATTATAAGCACTGCAACCATGGGAACCCCGGCGTCTTTCATGTCGGATTTATTGGGTCGAACGCCCGTCTGTTTCGGGCCCGAAACCGACGGGTCTGCGGCCCCTCCGAAGACAATAATGCTGGCACGGGGCACTACAGCAGACTCGTTCAAGAGCATGGTCGACCTTCTGCTCGGCCTGACGAAGGCAATGTCAGGCCATTTCCTTGCTTTCGCAGATTCTCGCCGTATGGTCGAGCAGGTGGTTGCCACAGCTCATCGACAGGGCCGTGGTGACGATGATGAACCAGAGGAGATCGATGATGATGCTCCGGAAATGAGAAGACCGGACACATCGCAACAGCCGAAGATCATGCCATTTCGTGCAGGGTACGAAGCTGAAGATCGAGCGGCGATTCAAAACTCACTCAGCCAGGGGCGAATGGTCGGAGTCGTTTCCACCAGCGCAATGGAACTTGGCATCGATATTGGAGAAATCGATATCGTCGTCCTCCTCGGGCTCCCCGCATCCGCGAAAGCTTTGTGGCAGCGCTTGGGTCGGGCAGGCCGCAAGAGACCTGGTGCATGCCTAATGATTGACGATCACGGCACGCTGGGTGACAACGAAAACGCCCTCGATCAGTTCCTTGGACGGCCCCTGGAGCCGAGTTGGCTTTATCTGGAGAATCGATATATCCAGTATGCTCACGCCCTTTGCGCAGCGACGGAAATACATGCTTATCGCAATCCGGTGGATGCGTTTAAGTCGCTGCCAGCATCATTCCGAGCGATGCTGGAGAACGAAATACATCCTACTGAAGTCGTGCCAGCGGATCTGTATCCTTTGAAACAACGAGCTCAAGGAGGTCCGCAACTCGAATTCCCCATTCGCACTGCCACTGAGCAAAACTTTCAGGTGCGAACCGCACAAGGCCTGCCCCTTGGAACCGTAACGTTCTCCCAAGCGTTGCGAGAGGCCTACCCTGGCGGAATTTACCATTACATGGCCCGACCGTATCGAGTCTTCAGATTCGAATATAAATCCGGAGAGATTGTGGCTCGTTCTGAGCGGCACTGGACTACGCGCCCGATATCTCAAACGATGGTGTTCCCGCGATTTCAGGGAGGCACTTATTTATTGTCGACGAACCCGCGTGGATTCTTGGCTGAAGCTGACGTGCAGGTAAGCGAGCGGGTGGTCGGTTTCACTGAACAGCGAGGCCCGAACAGAGTGGAGTACAAGTACGGGCCTGGTTCACCCTACTTTCAGCGCGACATTACACGATTTTTTCCCACCACTGGCGTATGCTGGCATTTTAGTGAGAAGACCGTCGAATCGGAGGCGATCG
>Ga0078972_1012159_pt1 | contig 14959 bp, 7 predicted proteins | sample YelNatPaOPGAMG01_FD_67568 | JGI IMG/M metagenome (GOLD analysis project Ga0078972, IMG submission 67568) | Hot spring thermophilic microbial communities from Obsidian Pool, Yellowstone National Park, USA - OP-RAMG-01 (SPADES assembly) (version 2) | ecosystem: Environmental > Aquatic > Thermal... | reverse complement strand
GCACTGTAAGAAACCCTATGTTGTGGTCGCCTGAAACGCCAAATCTTTATAAGGTACTGACCGAAGTGTATGATAATGAAGAATTAGTGGATAACTATGAAACCATTTTTGGTATTCGTAGCATAGAGTTTAACCGCAATGGTTTCTTTCTCAATGGTAAGCTTTATCCGGTAAAAGGCACCTGTAATCATCAGGATTTTGCTGGCATTGGAGTGGCTTTGCCCGATAAAATTAACTGGTATAAACTAAAATTACTAAAAGAGGTTGGAAGCAACGCATATCGTTGTTCCCATCACCCTCCAACACCGGAATTACTCAATATGTGCGATAGTATGGGTTTGCTCGTACTTGACGAAAATCGTTTTTTATCGAGTAGTGAAGAAGGATTGAATGATTTAACTACCATGTTGTATCGCGACCGCAATCATCCTTCCATAATTATGTGGTCGATGGAAAATGAAGAGTGGATTCAAGGGACAGTAATGGGAACAAGGATACTCGAAACTATGGTTGCTACAACTCATAAAATTGACCCAACCCGACCTGTCACTGCAGCAATGAATCATGCACGCAACGAGGGAGGATACGCCGATGTGCTTGATGTGGTGGGTTATAATTACGGCGACAAGCAACTCGCATATGTGAAAGACCATGAGAATTATCCTAACCGTGTTATCTTTTGCACCGAAGGAACAAGCTTTGTATCAACTCGCGGTGAATATGAAACCAATTGGAGTAAAGGTTATGTGTCTAATTCTATTATAGTGAAACCTGATTGGGGACCATATCCGGGAGAAGATTGGGCTGACATTGTTAAGTATCCTTATTTAGGTGGTTTGTTTGTATGGACAGGTTTCGACTATCGTGGCGAACCCACACCATTCTGGTGGCCATGTGTTACCTCGCACTTTGGATTTATGGATATATGCGGCTTCCCCAAAGATGGATATTATGCATATAAGGCTGCATGGACAAATGAACCTGTTGTTCATATTTTCCCGCATTGGAACTGGCCCGATAAAATTGGCGACACTATTCAGATTCACTGTTACACAAATTGTGATGAAGTCGAATTGTTCCTTAATGGTAAAAGTGTAGGTAAACAAAAAGCTATACCATTTAAGAAAGTAATTTGGTCGGTAATTTATAAACCCGGCAAATTGGAAGCTAAAGGTTATAAAGCAGGTAAGTTGGTTGTTAGAGATGTTGTAGAAACAACTTCTGAAGCTGCACAGGTGGAATTGAAGAGTGATGTTAATACATTAAAAGCCGATGGCTGCGATGTTGCTGTAATCAGGGTAGCTATAAAAGATAATAAAGGAAGGGTTGTGCCAACAGCTAATAATCTTGTAAAATTCGAGATTGAGGGACCTGGTAAAATAATAGGCACGGGTAATGGAAACCCAACCAGCCACGAACCCGATAAGGCCAGTCAGCGTATGGCGTTCAATGGATATTGCATGGTGTTGGTGCAGTCCGAAAAGAAAGTCGGAAAAATAAGACTAAAAGCAACATCTGATAATTTAAAAGGTACTGGAGTGGAAATTAATGCAGAGTGAATTGTATATGTATTAATGCTAAAGTCAATGAAAACAAAGTTCAAATAGCTTTTATGTGGATAAACATTGACAAAATTGATTAATTAAATGAATCATAATGAACAATACATCATTGTTGGTTTTAGGAGCATGCGAGTTTCAATGACCAAATAATTTAGCATGTTGAGAAACATTGGAATCGAACATATTATTCTGTGTTATTAAAACAAAGCAATGTGTCCTTCGTGATGAATTTTTATTACATAAAATGACAAACAATTGATTTATCTGATTTAATCATATTTAAAATGAAAAATAAAACATTAACCGCAAAGAGCGCAAAGATTTACGCAAAGAACACAAAAGAATTTTTTTCTCTGTGTATCTCTGTGTTCTCCGTGGTGAAATATTTTTATTACATAAAATGACAAACAATTGATTTATCTGATTTAAGCATATTTAAAATGAAAGATAAAACATTAACCGCAAAGAGCGCAAAGATTTACGCTAAGAACGCAAAAGAATTTTTTTCTCTGTGTATCTCTGTGTCCTCCGTGGTGAAATATTTTTATTACATAAAATGACAAACAATTGATTTATCTGATTTAAGCATATTTAAAATGAAAAATAAAACATTAACCGCAAAGAGCGCAAAGATTTACGCTAAGAACGCAAAAGAATTTTTTTCTCTGTGTATCTCTGTGTCCTCCGTGGTGAATTGATTTATTAAAAAACAGAAAAATGAAAATAAAATTTTTGTAACAAACATAAATCATCAACTTATTATAAAGATGCAATATTTTAATAGAATAGTTCTGTGTATATTATTCCTGTTTAGTTTCAGGCTTTTTGCCCAGCAGACAACTGAAATAAACCCTGACCTGCTTCGCAGGCCCTGGACTGCCAAATGGATCTCATTTCCTGAAAGTTTGAATACAGAATATGGGGTATATCTTTTTAGGAAAGAAATTTCATTAGCAACAAAGCCCGGAAAATTCATCATCCATGTATCGGCCGATAATCGCTATAAGTTGTATATAAATGGTATTTATGTATGCAACGGACCAGCCAGAAGTCATACGTTCAAATGGAATTTCGAAAGCGTTGATATCTCTTCCTATCTTCATGAAGGCAAAAATATTATTTCTGCCATTGTATGGAATTTTGCCGGACACCGTCCTTTGGCTCAAATTACAGGGCAAACAGGATTTATCATTCAGGGAAATTCAAAAGATGAAAGCATCGTAAATACCGATACTTCATGGTTAGTAGTCAAGGATAGTGCCTATAAGCCTATTTCGGTAAATATAAACCAGTATTATGTTGCCGGTCCGGGAGAAGAATTTCATTGCGAAAAACATCCATGGAATTGGATGAAAAAAGATTTTAATACTTTAGGATGGAAACAGGCACGGGAAGTTGAAACCGGAAAACCCACAGGATGTATGGGCGAATGGGGCGAACCATCGTTGCATCTGCTGTCGCAAAGACAAATTCCATTTATGGAAGAAAAAAGTCAACGGTTTATAAAAATTCGACGTGCCGACGTAAACAATATTCCTGAAGAATTCCTGAAAGGGAAAACACCCCTCACTATTTCAGCCAATTTGAAAGTAAAAATTTTAATTGACCAGAACGAACTTACTACTGCATATCCTGTACTGAATTTTTCGAAAGGCAGAGGTAGTACCATAAAATTGACCTATGCCGAAAGTCTGTTCGACAGTAATGGCAATAAAGGCAACCGTAATGAAATTGAAAATAAACAAATAATAGGCAACTACGATCTTATTATCAGTGATGGAGGCAACAATCGTATTTTCCAGACACTGTGGTGGCGTACATTCCGATATGTTGAACTGGAAATAGAAACAAAAAACGAACCGCTTATTTTGAACGATTTTTACAGTGTTTTTACGGCTTATCCTTTTGAAGAAAAGGCCTCGTTTGATAGCGACAACATTCAACTGAAAGATATTTGGAATGTTGGCTGGCGGACACAACGGTTATGCGCCAACGAAACTTTTTTTGATTGTCCCTATTACGAACAGCTTCAATATGTTGGCGATACAAGAATTCAGGCACTGGTGTCGACCTATGTATCAGGCGATTCCCGACTGACCAGAAATGCAATTGCTACATTACATGAATCGCAGTTGCCATGGGGCATAACACAAAGCCGTTTCCCCTGTCATCAGATTCAAATAATACCCACTTTTTCCCTGGTATGGGTTACCATGGTTTATGATTACTGGATGCTGAATGACGATTCGGTTTTCGTCAAATCCATGATTCCGGGTATGATGGAAACGCTCAATTGGTTTAATAACCGACTTGACACAAGTGGAATGTTAGGACCTGTGGAATGGTGGGATTTTGTTGACTGGGTTTATTCAAAAGGATGGGACAATGGAAATCCCCCTGCTGCCCATATCGGCAATGCAGCTATACTTAGTTTGCAATTTGTTTATACATTAGAAAAAGCCTCAGATGTTTTTGAAGCCTACGGCATGAAAGATATTGCTTCTGAATATCGTTTTTTGGCAAATAAAATTAAAAAAGCGGTTTACGAAAAATGTTTTGATGCTCAGAAGGGATTGATAGCCGATTCGCCCGAAAAAAATACTTTTAGCCAGCATGCAAATATTCTGGCTGTTTTAACCAGTACTTTTCCCGAAAATGTTGATAAAGCGGCAGTGATCAATACCATTCTCAACGACAAAGATTTGGCTCAATGCACTTTGTATTTCAAATTTTATTTATTCGAAGCACTTGAAAAAGCCGGTCAGGCTGACAAATTTTTTGATGTGTTACATTCTTGGAAAGAGATGATAGATAACGGGTTAAGCACTTTTGCCGAAACCCCTGATCCTACACGTTCCGATTGCCATGCATGGAGTGCTTCACCGGTTTATTACTTCTTATCATTGGTAAGTGGTATCAAGCCAGCTTCACCGGGGTTTAAATTGGTAAAGATAGAACCTCATTTAGGAAATTTAAAAAAAATCGATGCTTCAATGCCTCATAAACACGGGCTTATTCATGTTAAATTACAAAAAGAAGATAAAAATCATATCAGCGGTGAAATTACCTTGCCCATTGGTATAAAAGGGATTTTCATCTGGAATGAAAAACAAATACAATTGAATGAGGGTAAAAATGAGATTGACTTATAATATAAATTGCTTTCGACTTTAATAAAAAATAGTAATTTTTATAAAGGGAATAATATTATGAATCAAATACTAAGAAATATGAGAACCACATATCTTTTTACCAAAAGAATTTCATTAGTGCTAATACTTTTTGTAAGTTTTTTATCAATAAATGCTCAGAATGTTGAAAACATCAAAAACATTGAACGAAAGCAATTATTTGATTACAACTGGAAATTCTTTTTGGGAGACATTGTTGAAGCAAAATATTCGAATTTCGATGATAGTAATTGGAGGAAACTTGATCTGCCGCACGACTGGAGTATTGAAGGGCAAGTTAATCCTAAAAATCCGACAGGGGCTGCCGGAGGTTACTTCCCTGCTGGTATTGGCTGGTACCGAAAAACATTTAATGTTCCAAAGGAATGGAAAGAAAAGAAAATTTGCATCTATTTCGAAGGTATTTATATGAATTCTGAAGTTTTCGTTAACGGAAAATCATTGGGTGTTTATCCGTATGGTTATTCTTCATTTAGTTATGATATTACACCATATCTTGAATTTGGTAAAGATAATACACTTGCTGTCAGAGTCGACAATTCGCAACAAATAAACTGCCGCTGGTATAGTGGTTCCGGCATTTATCGCCATGTTTGGATGATCGTTACAAATCCTGTACACATAAAACTATGGGGTGTTGCTATTACAACTCCTAAAGTCAATTCCAAAAAAGCAATTGTGCAGATAAAAACAACGGTACAAAACGAAACTGAGGTTTCTCAAAAAATTATTTTAAAAGCCATTATATTTGAGAATAATTCAAAAAATGCAGGAGGTAATCAAATTCAAGCGGAAATACCTGCAAATAGTGAAAAAGAGATTGTTCAATCCATAAGTATTTCAGATCCTTTGCTTTGGTCACCCGAAACACCCAATTTATATCAGGCTCAAGTAATCATTGAAAAAAACAAGCAGGAAGTTGACAACATTAAAACAAAGTTTGGTATTCGTAACATAGAATACTCTGCTGAAAAAGGTTTTCAGCTTAATGGTAAAACAATAAAACTAAATGGTGGCTGTGTACATCACGACAATGGTTGTTTGGGAGCTGTTGCATTCGACCGAGCTGAAGAGCGTAGGGTTGAGTTACTCAAGTCTGCTGGCTTTAATGCAGTAAGAACCTCTCACAATCCGCCGTCGGAAGCTTTTCTTGATGCCTGCGACAGGCTGGGTATACTGGTTATTGATGAAGCATTTGACGGCTGGCGGGCAGCAAAAAACAAGTACGATTATTCCATATATTTTGATCAATGGTGGCAACGCGACCTGCAAGCAATGGTGCTGCGTGATCGCAATCACCCATCAATTATTATGTGGAGTATAGGAAATGAAATTATTGAAAGAAAGGAACCTTTAGCAGTTGAATTGGCAAAAAAGATGGCTCATACAATAAAAACAATCGATTCGACACGTCCTGTAACTTCAGCAATGACGACATGGGACAATGATTGGGAAATTTTCGATCCACTTATGGCCGCACACGATATTTGCGGTTACAATTATCAATTACACCGTGCTCCAGACGATCATAAACGAGTACCATCGCGAATTATCCTACAAACCGAATCATTTCCACGCGACGCTTTTAACAATTGGATATTAGTGAAAGATAACTCATATATAATAGGAGACTTTGTTTGGACTGCCTTAGATTATTTAGGTGAATCTGGTATAGGGCGTTGGTACTATTCGGGCGAAGTACCTGGTGAGCACTGGGAAAATGATTTTTTTCCATGGCATGGAGCCTATTGTGGCGACATAGATCTGACGGGATGGAGAAAACCCATTTCACATTACAGAAGTATGTTGTACAACAATACTGAAAAACTGTATTTGGCTGTTCGTGAACCTGAACCGTCGCCATTGAAAATTAAAGAAACCTTGTGGTCTGTATGGCCTACATGGGAAAGCTGGACATGGCCAGGATTTGAAGGTAAAATTATTGAAGTTGAAGTATATTCGAAATATCCTAAAGTAAGACTTTATCTTAACGAAAAACTAATTGGCGAAAAAGCAACAACACTCGACCAGCAATTTAAGGCTACGTTTTCTTTACCCTATTCACCAGGTGTACTAAAAGCTACTGGTCTGTTAAATGACAAAGAAATAGAATCCAAAACATTGCAAACAGCTGGTGAAGCAGCTAAAATAAAATTAACTGCCGATAGAAATGAGATGCTGGCCAATGGTCAGGATTTATCTTTTTTGACAGTCGAAATAACCGACAAAGAAGGAATATTACAACCCAATGCTACAAATCGATTATATTTTAAAATTGAAGGAGCTGGAAAAATTATTGGGGTTGGCAATGCCGATTTAAAAGACACTGACCCATATGTGTCAAATACTCGTAAAGCGTGGAAGGGAAAGGCTTTGGTAGTTGTAAGAAGTACCACTGAAGCAGGAAATATTAATCTGACAGTTAGTTCACCCGGATTAGAGGAAGCAACTGTTATGCTTAAAGCAAAATAAGGAATAACATATATAATTGTTTTTAATTTGAATAAAAAAAACATTAAAATTATATGGATAGGAAAATATTACTTGTAACAATCTTAGCTTTTTATTTGTTCAGCCATAGCTGTAACAAGGTAGAACCTCCGGCTCCTTGTGGGCCAATTCCTTCTGAAAATCAGATGCGCTGGCAGGAAATGGAGTATTATGCTTTTGTCCATTTTTCGTTAAATACCTACACCGACCAATCGTGGGGATATGGAAATGAAGATATAAATTTATTCAACCCAACCGATTTGGATTGCCGTCAATGGGCTCGTATTTGTAAAGAAGCAGGCATGAAGGGCATTATCATTACTGCCAAGCATCACTGTGGATTTTGTTTGTGGCCTTCGAAGTATACCGAATATTCCGTAAAAAATGCTCCATGGAAAAACGGTAAAGGCGATGTGGTGCGCGAATTGGCTGATGCCTGTAAAGAATATGGTTTAAAATTAGGCATCTATTTATCGCCATGGGACCGGAACCATCCTGATTATGGGCGACCAGAGTATATAACCTATTTCCGGAACCAGCTTACTGAATTACTCACCAATTACGGAGATATTTTTGAAGTTTGGTTCGACGGAGCCAACGGAGGCGATGGATATTATGGTGGCGCCAATGAAACACGCAGAATTGACCCGAAAACCTATTACGACTGGAAAAATACCTATGCTCTGATTCGCAAATTACAGCCAAAAATGGTCATATGGAACGATGGCGGTGATCGTGGCGACTTGCGGTGGGTTGGTACCGAAGAAGGTTTTGTAGGCGAAACCAATTGGAGTTTATTGAACGATACTGGTCATGTAGAGTGGGGGATGTTGCACTTTGGGCTTGAAACCGGTAATGCATGGGTTCCCGCCGAAGTAAATACTTCTATCAGACCCGAGTGGTTTTATCATCCAAGCGAAGACAGTAAGGTTAAAACCGTTCCTAAATTAATGGAAATCTATTACAACTCCATTGGTCGTAATGCCACATTACTACTCAACTTTCCTATTATGCCCAACGGACTTATTCATCCAACCGATGAAAAAATGGCTATTGAATTTGCCAAAGCTGTAAAAGCTTCCTTTGCAGTCAATCTTGCTAAAAAAGCAAAAGCTGAGGCATCCAACGTACGGGGAAATGCGAGAAAATATAGTGCTGCAAAAGCTATAGATGACGATAATGATACGTATTGGGCTACTGACGATAGTGTTACAAACGCCTCATTAACAGTTGATTTAGGCAAACCTACCCGGTTCAACCGTTTTATGGCTCAGGAATATATCCGTCTGGGACAAAGAGTAAAATCATTTACCGTCGAGGCTCTTGTTGATAGCGAATGGAAAGAAATTGCCCAAGGAACGACTATTGGATATAAGCGTATTTTGCGTTTTCCAAGTGTGAATGCCTCGAAAATACGTTTTACCATCACTGCATCAAAAAGTTGTCCTGTAATTTCAAATATAGGAATTTATAATGCCCCTGTTTTCCTCGATGCTCCAACTATTACAAGGAATCAGGAGGGCTACGTTACATTGACCACCAATGATATTGGTCCCATTTTTTATTATACCCTCGATGGGAGTGAGCCTACTACAAAATCAAATTTATACACAGCTCCGTTTTATGCCGATGGGAAAATAGAAATCAAAGCAATTGCCTACGATCCTTCATCGCGACGAAGCAGCAATGTAGGTTACGAAAAATTCGACATTTCTAAAAAAGACTGGAAAGTAATAGGGATTAATGATGATAATACCAAAAAAATATTCGATGGCAATCCATTCTCCGTATATCATCAGCGCGATGGTAAAAAAATGCCTATCGATTTAATTATCGATTTAGGAAACACTTATCAGTTATGTGGTTTTAAATATTTACCCGATCAGAACAGGTGGAGTTCGGGTATAATTACGAATTATCGCTTTTATGTTTCAACCGACAATAAAGTATGGAAGCTTGCGGATGAAGGTGAATTTTCTAACATCAAAAACAATCCTATTTGGCAAATAAAGACTTTTTCAGTAGTTAAAGCCAGATTCATTAAGCTAAAAGCTTTGAAAAATACCTGGGGTGATGATGTAGCAGGGTATGCTGAATTGGATGTGATAACTAAATAATTTATAAATATCGAAATTGCTGGTTTTTAACAAATCATTATTATTTTTTAAAAAAAAATGAGAACAAAATAATGAGAACAAAAAATAAGAATACCTGCTTTAATGCAGTAATGACTTTGAAAAGATTATTTCTTAAATTACTTGTTTATAATATTGCAGGGAGTGGTTTAATACTATCTCAAACTATTGCCAATGTTGAGTCACGCAACGTGACAAGTCTAAATGGTTATTGGCAGGTAATTGTTGATGTTGCAGGCAATGGTGATTGGAGGCAGGTATGGCTTGATAAAAAACAAGATGAAAAGAGAGGTTTTGTAGAATATTCGTTTGATGGCGGTCCCCAATTAAAAGTTCCGGGCGACTTTAACTCTCAAATGTGCGAGTTAACTTTTTTTGAGGGAATTGTCTGGTATAAAAAGGTTTTTGATTATAAAGTAAACGAAGGTAGAAGGTTATTCCTTTATTTTGGGGCAGTTAATTATTGGGCTGATGTATACCTTAATGGTGAAAAATTAGGTAGCCACGAAGGTGGTTTTACACCTTTCCAGTTTGAAATTACTTCGAAAGTAAAGGATGGTAAAAATACACTTATTGTTAAGGCTGATAATAAACGGATAGCCAACGGACTTCCTGGTGTTGGTTTCGACTGGTTCAATTATGGCGGAATTACCCGCGATGTTTATCTTATTGAAACTAGCAATACATTTATTGAAGACTATTTCATTCAGTTGAAAAAAGGCAGTCTGAATACTATTTCGGGTTGGCTTAAAGTCAATGGAGCACAAAGTATACAGACTATAAGCATTGAAATTCCTGAATTGAAAGTAGATTTTAAAACAAGAACAAACAAAGATGGAATTGCAAGCTTTGAATTTAATGCTGATTTGATTCTTTGGTCACCCGAAAATCCCAAGTTGTACAAGGTAAACATCAAATGTAATACCGATTTTTTGACCGATACCATTGGATTCAGAAGCATTGAAGTAAAGGGAGGGAAGATACTTTTAAACGGGAAAGCTATATTCATTAAGGGGGTTAACATACATGAAGAAAATCCGATGCGAAAAGCTCGTGCATTTTCGACCAGTGATGCGAGTATGCTTCTCGATGCTGCAAAAGAATTGGGCTGCAACTTTGTTAGACTCGTACATTACCCACACAGTGAGAATATGGTTAAGCAAGCTGAGAAAATGGGTATTATGGTTTGGGATGAATTGCCTGTGTATCAGCACATTTTGTTTTCCGACAGTCTTATGCCAGCCAAGCTCGAAAAAATGCTCACTGAAATGGTACAGCGCGATAAAAACCGTTGTGCCGTAATAATATGGAGCCTTTCAAACGAAACATATCCCGGTACCCCTAAACGAAATGAAGCACTCAGAGAACTGACCCAAAAATGCCGCGAATTGGACTCAACCAGGTTGATTACTCATGTAATTAACACCCAGGGATACCAAAACAACACTTTCAATGTATGGGACCCGCTTTATAAATATTCAGACCTGATTGCAATTAACGAATACATTGGTTGGTACGTTCCATGGCAGGGTAATCCTTCCGATACAAAATGGAATATAGCCTTTCCGGACAAACCAGTATTTATCTCAGAGTTTGGGGGTGAAGCATTGTATGGCAACAATAATTATGTACCCGATGATGCAGCATATTGGACAGAGGAATATCAAGCCAATATTTATAAAATGCAGATAGATATGTTTAAAACTGTTCCCAATTTATGCGGTGTATGTCCCTGGTTATTGTTCGATTACAGGTCGCCAGGACGCATGAACCAGGTTTATCAGAAAGGATACAACAGGAAAGGATTGTTGTCAGAATACGGTGAGAAAAAGAAAGCATGGTATATAATGAATGAATATTTTAAAAATAAATAATAAAGTTAATTGTATTATATGTTTAAAGTTTAATATTTGAATATGAGAATATCTATTGATAAACATGGTATTTTTTTCTTATTTTTTATTTTTTCGGGTTTGCTTTTTGGTCAAAACCGAGTTATAGATTTATGGAACGGCAAAGTGCCCGGTGCTATTGCCAATGATAGTTTCAAACAAACGATTGATTCAGCGGACAATTGGATAAAAATGCGATTTGTTACTAATCCAGTGCTCGATATGTATCCTGCTCCTACCGATAAAGCCAATGGCACTGCTGTGATTATTTGTCCGGGAGGAGGTTACTGGGGACTGGCTATAGATCATGAAGGAGTAAAAGTGGCAAAATGGTTAAATAGCCTTGGTATTACTGCCTTTGTATTGAAATACAGGTTGCCCGACGATGCCATCATGGAAAATAAATCGATTGCTCCTATGCAGGATGGACAGCAAGCAATACGCATAGTGCGACGCCATGCAACAGAATGGGGCATTGCACCTGACAGAATTGGGATTATGGGTTTTTCTGCCGGTGGACACCTTGCAGCTTCTCTTTCGACTCATTTCAACGATAAGATTTATGAATCGGACGATTCGACCAGCGCCCGTCCCGATTTTTCATTGCTTATTTATCCGGTTATTTCAATGCAACCCGACATAACGCACTGGGGATCGCGAGTAAATTTACTAGGCAACAACCCTTCGAAGGAAAAGGAGAATTATTTTTCCAATGAAAGGCAGGTAAATGAGAGAACACCACCGGCCTTCCTTGTCCATTCCTTTGATGACAATGTTGTTCCTGTTCAGAACAGCACTGGATATGCCATGTCGTTGCATAAGTATAAAGTCCCATGTGAACTTCATATTTATCATTCTGGCGGACACGGATACGGTTTGGGACGATCGGCAAATAGCGAAAGCTCGTGGCCCGAGATTTGTCGAAAGTGGCTTGAATCTATGGGATTCTTGCCGAGAAGTGGAAAAAATTAAAATTTTATATTCATTTATTTCTTAACCCATATGTTAAAAAAAATATTCATTACATTTCTTTATGTTACAGTAGTATATATAAGTACTACAGCACAAATTTCGTTTTACGTTTCACATAAAGGTAACGATTACAATAAAGGGTCTAAATCTAAGCCTTTTGCATCAATTAATAGGGCTCTTATTGAAGCAAGAAAAACTAAAGGCAATGTGGTAATTTATCTATTAGAAGGAACTTATTATATAAGCAATCCAATTGTATTGACATCAGAAGATTCGAGACAAGATGGAGAATCTCTTTTAATTACAAACTATAAAAATCAGAAAGTTACTATTAGTGGCGGGTTGATGTTGAATTTAAAATGGAAAAATTATAAAAATGATATTTGGCAAGCAAAAGTTGATGAAAATTTGATTTTCGATCAGTTGATTGTCAATGGTGAATTACAACGCATGGCTCGCTATCCGAATTTTGATTCTACTGCCAGATTTTTTGGAGGAACATCGGCAAATGCTATAAGTAAAGAAAGATCTGTTCTTTGGAAATCGCCTGAAGGCGCATATGTTAATGCCATGCACATATGTGAATGGGGCGATTTCCATTATATAATTAAAGGTAAAGATGAAAAAGGTGAGCTTATTCTTGAAGGAGGCTGGCAAAACAACCGTCCCTATGGGATGCATCCTCAATATCGTTTTGTTGAAAATATTTTTGAAGAACTTGATACAGTAAATGAATGGTTTTATGATAAAAAGACAAAAACCTTATACTACTATCCTCCAAAATATGTGGATTTAAAAACTGCAAAATTTGAAGTACCACAATTAGCTCATTTATTCGAATTTAAAGGCTCTGAAACAAAACCAGTAAAAAATATCTCCATCGAAGGACTTATATTCACTCATACACTTCGCACTTTTATGGACAACAAAGAACCTTTGCTACGAAGCGATTGGACTATTTATCGTGGTGGAGCTTTATTTATTGAGGGTGCGAAAAATTGCACAATTAAAAATTGTGTTTTTATTAATTTAGGAGGAAATGCTATTTTTTTTAGCAATTACAATCAAAATTGTGAGATTACAGGTTGCCTATTTCACGACATAGGCGCTAATGCAATTTGTTTTGTTGGTGATCCTAATGCAGTAAGATCGGCATGTTTTAATTATCATCAGTTTATACCCCTTGAACAAATTGATCGTTTACAAGGACCAAAAACTAATAATTTTCCTGCAAATTGTAAAGTATTTGATAATCTTATTTTTAACACAGGTTTAATAGAAAAACAATCTGCAGGAATTCAACTATCTATGTGCCAAAGTATCATAGTTAGTCATAATACCATTTACGATGTTCCTCGAGCTGGTATAAACATAAGTGAAGGTACATGGGGTGGACATATTATTGAATACAACGATGTTTTTAATACTGTTAAAGAAAGCGGTGATCATGGTTCATTTAACTCATGGGGACGAGACCGATACTGGCATCCGGATAAGAAAATACTTGACTCAATTGTTGAAACCAACTTTGACCTTGTTTTGCTCGATGTGGTTAAACCAATCATTATACGAAATAACCGTATGCGATGTGATCATGGATGGGATATTGATTTAGATGATGGTTCAAGCAATTATTTTATTTACAATAATTTATGTTTAAATGGAGGAATAAAACTACGTGAAGGCGTATACCGTGTTGTAGAAAACAACATACTGATCAATAACACCTTTCATCCTCATGTTTGGTTTAAAAATAGTAATGATATATTTCGTCACAATATAATTTTTGCAGGATATTTACCTATTGATATAAAAATTTGGGGTAAAGAAACAGATTACAATTCTTTTCCTGATTCCATATCGCTTAAACAAGCATGGGAAAGAGGTACTGACAAACATTCAGTTTGTGGTGAAAACTTTTTTATAAATCCTTCAATTGGCGATTTCCGATTAAAAGAAGGTTCTGCTGCTCTTTCTATAGGTTTTAAGAATTTTCCAATGGATAGTTTTGGAGTAATTTCACCAAATTTAAAAGCTTTAGCGAAAAAAGTAACAATACCAAAAATTATTGCTCTCGATAAAATAATTAAAGAAGAAATTTTTGACTTTGATGGTGCAAAGGTAAAAAAACTTTCTACTTTAGGAGAACGTTCTGCTACAGGAATGTACGACACTACTGGAGTATTGGTATTAGAGGTTGCTTTTGGCTCAGTTGCATCAAAATTTTTACAGGTAAATGATGTTATTTTGTCTTTGAATAATAGGAAAGTAAACAATCTCCGTGATTTGCTTGAAGCACAAATGTCAGTTATAGGAACAAAGACCGAAATAGTATTATACAGAAATCAAAAAGAAATGAAAATGCAGATAGAATTGTTGCATAAATGATAATTGCTGATTTTATTTATTATATTTTTTTGTCAATTCAGGTATCCTTTGGAGTTGAAGAAAATTATTCCACTGGTTGGCAACAGATTACAGTCAATTCTTTTTACTGCAGCTGGGTTACCAATAGTAGTAGTGGAATGGCAGGAATGCAAAATAAAGCAATTGGTTTTTATCTCGAGGACATAATAATATCAAATGGCTATGATATAGTTCAATGGAGAAATAATAATAAAATTGCAAGCATGAGCTAATAATTAAAAAAATTTCGTTTAATAAAATTTTCTTATTTTACTAATTGAACTTTAATAATATTTAATATAATTTATTTA
>Ga0078972_1012158_pt1 | contig 14960 bp, 13 predicted proteins | sample YelNatPaOPGAMG01_FD_67568 | JGI IMG/M metagenome (GOLD analysis project Ga0078972, IMG submission 67568) | Hot spring thermophilic microbial communities from Obsidian Pool, Yellowstone National Park, USA - OP-RAMG-01 (SPADES assembly) (version 2) | ecosystem: Environmental > Aquatic > Thermal... | reverse complement strand
GGCGGGGGGGGGGGCGCCCAAACCCGCCCGCGCCCCCCCCGCCGTCTCACGAATGCCCGGCGCTGCGCTCGGCCGCTGCGTTGCGCTCGGCCGCTGCGTTGCGCTCGGCCGGTGCGTCACGCTCGGCCGCTGGGTCACGCTCGGCCGCTGCGCCGCGCTCGACGGCCGAGGGTTTGCTGACCGCCTTGCCGACGCCGTCCCTCACCGAGCGTCTACTCTCAGTGTGCGCCGGTGAGTTCGCCGGCTTGCACACGCGCGAGCACGGTGTCGAGCGCTTCGACGACGCGATCCATCTGCTGGTAAGTGATGACCGCTGGCGGCTCGAGGCGGAAAGTATGGGCGTTGAAGAGGGTGCCGCCAACGACGATTCCCTCGCCGAAGAGCCCGGTTGAGACGGCGTAGCCGATCTCGGTGCTCTTGAACTGCATGCCGATGAGCAGGCCGAGGCCGCGTACCTCGACGAAGAGGTCGCTGTACTTTGCGGCCAGCTCCTGCACTTTGCCCTTCAGGTAAGCGCCCTTCTCGGCCGCTTGCTCGGGGATCTTCTCGCTGATGGTGACGTGCAGGGCGGCGATGGCGGCTGCGGTGGCCATCGGGTTGCCACCGAAGGTCGTCGTGTGAATGTAAGGGTTGTCGAACATGACGTCGAACACGGGCTCAGTGGCGATGAAGTTGCCGATCGGAATGACGGCCCCGCCGAGCGCCTTGCCCATCGTCATGATGTCGGGCGCCACGCCCCAGTGATCCATGCCCCAGAGCGTGCCGATGCGCCCCATGCCGGTCTGGACCTCGTCGGCGATGAAGAGGATGCCCCACTTGTCGCAGATCTCGCGCACTTTGACGAAGTAGTCGTCGGGGGGCACGATCGCACCAGCCTCGCCCTGGACGGGCTCGGCGATGAAGGCGGCGATGTCGAAGCCGATCATGTCGCAGACAGCGAGTTCCTTATTGAGTGCGTCAGCGTCGCCGTAGGGCACGAAACGCACGCCTGACATCAGGGGGTAGAAGGGTTCGCGAAACTCGGCCTTGCCACTCACGCTGAGCGAGCCAAATGACTTGCCGTGAAAACCGCGTGTCGTGGCGATAATCCCCTTGGTGTGGTCCTTCTTCTTGCGCCAAGCCCACAGCTTGGCGATCTTCATCGCGCCCTCGTTTGCCTCTGTGCCCGAGTTGCACAGGAACGAGTACTGAAGATCGCCCGGTGTGGTGAGGGCGAGGAGCTTGCTTAAGTATCCGCGCATAGGATCGAGGAGCTCCTGTGAGTGGAGCGCTTGGTGCTTAAGCTGCCCTTCGACGGCCTTCACCACGGTTGGGTGGCGATGCCCCAGCATGTAGATGCCGAAGCCGCCCAAGCAGTCGATGTACTCCTTGCCGTGGATGTCGTAGAAGCAGGCGCCTTCGTCGCGCCACTCAACGGCGGTGTAGTCGGTGGAGACGGACTTACGGTACTCGAGGATGCCCGGGTTGACGTAAGCGCCGAAATTCTCGACGCAGTCAGCGACGATCCGAGCCTGCTCGTCGGGCGTGACCGTCGCCTTTTGCATGAGGTCGAGAGCTTTGCTGGACTCGGCGAGCGCCAGGTCCCTGACATGGTCCTGCATCTTTCTACCTCCTGCGGGGAGCAGAACGTAGACGCGCGCCGGCCTTCCGCTGTCGCGTCATAAGAGCCGAGCGAGGAGCTGTGCCCTCTCGAGCCCAATCGCTGTCCCCCAGCAGATACGGCGCCGCCGGCCTGCGCGACGCGTGCGGTGATTGGTGAGAGGATCTTCCTCGCGCAAGCTGTACTGTACTCGCGCGGGGAGCCGTTTCGCAAGGCCGGGGGCTACGCGACGTCGCCGCAGCGCGGCGACGTCGCGTAGCCCCCGGCCTTGTTCACCACTAGGTTCCCCTTGACATTCCTACTATGAGTATTTACACGTCTAGGCTCGTGGTGTACTGTGCGTTCATCATCGGGCGCAATCACGGGGTGCGCTCGCGGGTTGCGGTGGCAGCCCAGGTATCAAGCAGGAGGGTAGGCGTGGCGCAAGGCACGGTCAAATGGTTCAGCAATGAGAAGGGTTATGGCTTCATCGAAAGGGAGGATGGCGAAGACCTCTTCGTGCACTTCTCTGAGATCGTCATGGACGGCTACAAGACCCTCACGCAGGGCCAGCGCGTCGAGTTCGAGATTGCCCAGAGCGACAAGGGGCTGCAAGCCTCGCACGTAACGCCGGTGTAATCTCGCGCCATCTCATCGCAGCCAACGCCAAGCCCCGGCAGCCATGAGGCGCCGGGGCTTTTCTTGCGACTGTGGTACCATAACAGGCCCGCTTGCGGTCGCGTGGAGAGAGCCTAATGTGGCGGAAGCGGCGAGCAAGGGGGACTAGTCATCAAGGTGGTCTTGCCCGCTGTGCGCATCCTGGCAAGGGTAGTCGCGCCCAGCTTGTTCTTGCGTGAAAGGACGGCGATGATCAGCGAGGACGACGTTCAGCATGTCGCGCGCCTGGCGCGGCTGCACCTCACCCCCGATGAGGTCGTGCGCATGACCAGCGAGCTGGCCAAGATCCTGAATCATGTCGGCAAGATCGCTGAGCTTGACTTAAGCCAGATACCGCCAACGGCGCACGTGCTCGAGTTGACCAATGTCACACGGCCCGACAGAGTGCGGCCGAGCCTGCCGCGCGAGGAGGCGCTGAAGAACGCGCCAGCCGTCAGCGACGACTGCTTTCGGGTGCCGAGGATGAGCTCATGAACGGCGCCGGAGCTCGGGCGCGCGTGAGCGTGACTGCGACGGTGGAACCATGAGTGTGGACGGTATCGACCCGCTCCGCCTTACTGCTCGGGCCGCGAAACGTATGCTGGTCGAGGGCGAGATCTCCGCGGCCGAACTGATCAAGGTCTACCTCGATCAGATCGAGCGCGTCGAGAACAGAGTACGGGCGTTTCTCCTGGTCACCGCCGACAACGCGGTTCGCTACGCCACCGAGATCGACCGTGAGGCTGGCGCGGCGCGCGGAGCGCTGGCTGGCCTGCCGACGGCGATCAAAGACAACATGGTCACCGAGGGCGTCCTCACCACATGTGCCTCGAAGATTCTCGCTAACTACCAGCCCGTGTACACAGCCACGGCTGTGCAGAAGCTCTGGGGCGATCACATCGTCACTCTGGGCAAGACGAACCTGGATGAGTTCGCCATGGGCTCCTCGACGGAGAACTCAGCCTTCTTCACGACGCACAACCCGTGGGACCTGGCGACCGTGCCGGGCGGCTCCTCGGGCGGCTCCGCCGCCGCGGTCGCCGCCGGCGAAGCCCTCTGGGCGCTGGGTTCCGACACGGGGGGTTCGGTGCGGCAGCCGGCTTCGCTGTGCGGCGTCGTGGGCATGAAGCCCACCTATGGGACGGTTTCCCGTTATGGCCTAGTCGCATTCGCAAGCTCGCTCGACCAGATTGGTCCGCTGACGCGATCGGTTTCCGACTGCGCCTTGTTGCTGAGCCGCATCGTCGGCCGCGACGCGCACGACTCGACCAGCGTGCAGCTACCGGAGCCAATCGTCGAGCCGCAGGCGACAAGGCTCGACGGGCTACGCTTCGGCGTGCCGCGCGAGTACCTGGCGCAGGGCGTGCAACCTGGCGTACGCGAGCGCTTTGACGAGACGCTGCGACTGATCGAGGAGCTGGGCGGGATCGTCGAGGAGATGAGCCTGCCGCACACGGAGTACGCCCTGCCGGCTTACTACATCATCGCGCCGGCCGAGGCCAGTGCGAACCTGGCACGCTTCGACGGCGTGCGGTACGGCTACCGTTCAGCGCACGCCGGTGATCTGATCGAGATGTATGAATACACACGCGGCGAGGGCTTTGGCGCCGAGGTCAAGCGGCGCGTCATGATCGGCGCCTACGCGCTCTCGTCAGGCTACTACGAGGCTTACTACGGTCAGGCGCAACGCGTGCGCACCCTGGTGCGCCGCGATTTTGCCGAGGCCTTCGCGCGGTACGACCTGCTCGTTTCGCCAACGTCGCCCACGGTCGCTTTCCGCATCGGCGAACGCGTCGCTGACCCGCTCAGCATGTACATGAGCGACCTGTGCACGATTCCGGCGAACTTGGCGGGGTTGCCAGCGCTGTCGCTTCCCTGCGGTCTGGCCGACGGCCTGCCGGTTGGGTTCCAGATTATCGGCCCGGCATTTTCCGAGAATCGTATCCTGGATGCGGCGCACGCCTTGGAGAAGGCGATTGGTTTCTCTGCCTTGCCGACCTTCAAGGACACGAGCGCGGTAGCTTGCGGCGATACTGGTGGAGGGATGCACTCCAGCCACCGCGCCTCGCCTAGCGACGCGCGCGCCGAGGGGGAGGGCGCATGATGGTGGTTCAGCGCGCAGTCGCACCCAGTGGCTGGGAGCCAGTCATCGGCCTCGAGGTGCACGTCGAGCTCAACACGCAGACCAAGATGTTCTGCGGGTGCGCCGTCACCTACGGCGATCCGCCTAACACACACACGTGCCCGGTGTGCCTGGCGCACCCGGGGGCGCTACCCGTGGTCAATGAGCGCGCTATCGAGTACGCGGCGCGCATCGCCCTGGCTCTCGAGTGCACGATTGCTCCATTCAGCATCTTCCATCGCAAGAATTACTTCTATCCCGATCTGCCCAAGGCCTATCAGATCTCCCAGTACGACGCGCCCTTGGCGGTCAACGGTCGCTTCGCCTACTGGGTAGGCGAGCAGAAGTTGGTCTGCCGTATTAACCGCGTGCACATGGAGGAAGATGCCGCCAAGCTCATCCACGCCGGTGGCGAGACGGGGCGTATCGCCGGCTCCGATTACTCCATGGTCGACTTCAACCGCGGCGGCACGCCGCTGGTCGAGATCGTCACCGAGCCGGACATCCCATCGCCAGAGGCGGCGCGCGAGTTCTTAACCCAGTTGCGCGGCATGGTACAGGAGCTGGGCGTGAGCGACGTCAATATGGAAGAGGGCCAGATCCGTTGGGACGCCAACATCAGCGTCCGTCCGGTGGGCAGCACACAGCTCGGCACGCGTACCGAACTCAAGAACATGAACAGTTTTCGCTTCTTGCAGCAGGCGCTGCAAGCGGAGATCCCACGCCAGGTCGCGGTGCTTGAAGCAGGTGGCTGCATCGAACAGGAGACGCTCCATTTCGACCCTGAAACCGGCACGACGACGCCGCTACGGTCCAAAGAAGAGGCCCACGACTACCGCTACTTCCCCGAGCCCGACCTCGTTCCCTTGACGGTCGACGAGGCCTTCGTCGAGCGTGTGCGGGCCGCCTTGCCAGAGTTACCGCAAGCGCGCATCGAGCGTTTCATGAAGGCCTACGGACTGCCACGTTACGATGCGGTGGTGCTGGGTTCCACTCGCGCTCTGGCTCAGTTTTTCGAGAAGGCAGCGCAGAGCGGTGTCGATGCGAAGCTGCTCGCCAACTGGACGATGGGCGACTACCTGGCGCACGTCAACGCCGCTGGCATCGAACCCGGCATGGGACACGTCACGCCGGAGCGGTTAGCGCGGCTGGTGAGGCTCGTCGAGACCGGCACAGTTTCCTCGGCGGGGGCGAAGAAGGTGTTTGAGCTGATGCTGGAGGAGCGAGAGGAGCCGGAACGCATCGTCGAGGAGCACGGTCTGGCGCAGGTTTCTGACGCGGATGAACTCGCCAACATCGTGCGGCGCGTGCTGTCTGAGCACCCCGCACAAGTCGAGCAATATCGGGCCGGCAAGCAGCAAGTGGCCGGTTTCCTCGTGGGTCAGGTGATGAAGGCGACGCACGGCCGGGCCAACCCACAGCTCGTCAACGAACTTGTGCGCAAGGGGCTGGCTGAGTGACTTCTCGTTTCGGTGGCGGGCGCGCCCGCCACGAGCGATCGGCGCGTTGCCGGACCGGGCAGCGACGCTGTGCTGCCGGGTGCCGCGGGAGATCTGAGGGCACACTGCGGTGGTACAGGAAACACGCGAGCGGCCATCTGACGCGCAACAATGAATACAACATGCGGCAGTTCTGCATAAAAGCTCAGCGCCACAAGTGTCCGTTGATGACGTTTCTGGTTGGCAGAACTATCTCATATGCAGGGATATCGCGTGTAAATTAGGGAGTATCTCTTGCACCGTCTCATGCTGTTGTGCAACAATCCTCATGCGTTCAGTCGGCGGTGCTAGCCCGCACTTGCAGCAGGCAAGGCACCTGCCTATGCCGGTGGCTGCGGGTTGCTTGTCTCGAGAGACTGCCAGGACGCTGCCGCCGTGCGCGCCTGACACCGTTCTTGCGCGCGGTCTTTGCCAAACCAGAAGGGAAACGATAGTCGTGTCCGAGTTTTCAACCTCCGCCATTGAGAACCCCGCGCCGCCGGCGCCGTCAGTCTTTATCGACGACACGACCCTACGCGACGGCGAGCAAACGGCTGGTGTCGTGTTCGCCAACCACGAGAAGGTGCGCATCGCCAAGCTTCTCGCCGAGATCGGCGTGCACCAGATCGAAGTCGGCATTCCGGCGATGGGCGGCGACGAGAAGGCGACCATCAAGCAGATCGTGCAGCTTGGTCTGCCCACGTCGATCTTGGCGTGGAACCGTGCCGTCATCGCCGACATCGAAGACTCGTTAGAGTGCGGTGTCGATGCGGTCGCCATTTCGATGTCGGCGAGCGATGTGCACATCGAGCACAAGTTGCAGAAGTCGCGTCAGTGGGTGCTCGATCAGGTGCAGCGCAGCGTCGCCTTCGCCAAAGACAAGGGCCTGTACGTCTCGGTGAACGCCGAAGACGCCTCGCGTGCCGACCTGGATTTCCTCACCCGCTTCGGGCTAGCCGCCAAGGAAGCGGGTGCCGATCGTTTGCGCTTTTGCGACACTTTGGGCATCCTTGACCCGTTTGACACGTTCAACGTTGTCAGCTTCTTGAAGAAGCGCGTTGGCATAGAGATCGAGATGCACACCCACAACGACTTTGGCATGGCTACGGCCAACGCTCTCGCCGGCATCAAGGCCGGCGCGACATACGTCAACACGACCGTGAATGGCCTCGGCGAGCGCGCCGGCAACGCGGCCCTCGAAGAAGTCGTGATGGCGATGAAATACTTGGGCAAGGTCGAGCTGGGCTTGCGTACCGAACGTTTCCGTGAGCTCTCCGAGTACGTGGCGGCCGCCTCGGCGCGCACAGTGCCTGCCTGGAAAGCGATCGTGGGCACGAACGTGTTCGCTCACGAATCCGGCATCCACGCTGATGGCGTGATCAAGAACCCCCTCAACTACGAGGCGTTTCCTCCGGAGGACGTAGGCCTGACGCGCCAAATCGTCATCGGCAAGCACTCGGGCTCGCGGGCCGTGTACCGCAAGTTCCAAGAGTTCGGCATCGAACTCTCAATGGCTGACTGTGAAGAGCTCCTCGCCCTGGTGCGCAGCACTGCAGTGGAACTCAAGCGAGCTCTCTTCGACAAGGAGCTCATGTACATCTACCAAGATTGGCTTGCGCAAAAGAGAGGGCGGGTGCCGGCGGCCGTGCCCGACAGTGACGGGTTCGTGTGTGGCTAGCCAAGTGAGCCCCGCGCCGGGTCGAGGCCGGGGAGACGAGCATGTCGGTGACTGGCCGCAGACGCTGGCCGAGAAAATCATCGGCGCGCACGCGCGGGAGCGCGTGCGCGCCGGACAGATCGTCGTCGTCGACGTTGACCTCGCTCTAGCACAGGACGGCACCGGGCCACTGGCCATCGAACAAGTACGGGCTCTCGTAGGTGAGGGGAACGGGCTCAACCTCAAAGTGCCCCAGGCGCTGTTCTTCATCGACCATGCAGCCCCCTCACCCCGCGCGGAGCTGAGTGTGGCGCAGGCCACTCTACGCAATTTCTGTGCCGAATCGCCGGCGACTCTCTCCGACATTGAGTGGGGCATCTCCCATCAGCGGGTGGCGGAGAGCTACGCCAAGCCTGGCGACATCGTCATAGGCGCCGACTCACACACCTGTACAGCCGGCGCGCTCGGTGCGTTTGCCACTGGTATGGGTTCAACGGACGTGGCGGTCGGTATGGTTACCGGCAAGACATGGTTGCGAGTGCCCGAATCCGTGCGTGTCGACATCGAGTTAGAGTCGCAGGCGAGCGGGCGCTCGGGCGAGGCAGAGGCTCTTACTCCAGCCTCAGTGGGCGATCCGTTGCTGGCGGGGCCATTCACGCGTGGTGTCATGGCCAAGGACTTGATGCTCACGATCATCGGTAGCCTCGGTGCTGATGGGGCAACCTACCAGGCGCTCGAGTTCGGCGGCAGCGCCCTCCGGGCGCTGCCGATGCACGAGCGCCTGACGTTAGCGAACATGGCCGTCGAGGCGGGCGCTAAGACGGGTCTTGTAGCTAGCGACGAGGTGACGCGAGCGTGGTTAGCCGCGCAGGGGCGCGAGGGCGACTGGGTCGCCCTCGCGCCCGACGATAACGCGGTCTACGCTCGCCGCGTGCGTTTCGCGGCGGCGGACATCGTACCGATGGTGAGTGCACCGCACACCGTCGATAACGCGCATCCGGCGGCTGAGGTGGCCGGCACGAAGGTCGACCAAGTGTTCATTGGGACGTGCACTAACGGAAGGCTCGAGGATCTGCGCGCGGCGGCGGCCCTCTTGCGGGGCCGCCGCCGCGCGCCCCACACGCGTCTCATCGTGACGCCGGCCTCGCAGGCCGTCTACCGCGCCGCTTTGGCTGAGGGCTTGTTCGAGGTCTTCGTCGATGCCGGCGCGGTTGTCACCGGGCCAGGCTGCGGTGCGTGTGTAGGCGTCCATATGGGTGTCCTTGCCGATGGCGAAGTCTGCGTGAGCACGCAAAACCGCAACTTCCAGGGACGCATGGGCAATCCCAAGGCGTTCATTTACTTGGCCTCTCCAATCACGGCAGCGGCTTGCGCCGTGGCGGGGGCGATCACCGATCCAAGGGAGTTTCTCTGATGGCAAAGACCTACGCTGCACCGCCGCCGCTCACCATCGACGTCAAGAAGCGTTACAGGGCGACAATCGCGACACCTCTGGGGGAGATCGTGTGCGACCTGTTTGCCGACAAGGCGCCACACACGGTGAACAACTTCGTCTTCTTGGCCCGCGACGGCTTCTACGACGGTGTCACGTTCCACCGCGTCATTCACGGCTTCATGGCCCAGTCGGGCGATCCGACGGGCACTGGGCGCGGTGGCCCTGGCTATCGTTTCGCGGACGAGTTCAGTCCTGACCTGCGCCACGACCAGCCAGGCATTCTCTCGATGGCGAACGCCGGACCAGACACGAATGGCTCCCAGTTCTTCATTACCACGACGGCGACGCCCCACCTCGATGGCCATCACGCGGTGTTTGGCCGCGTGGTCTCAGGCATGGACGTGGTTTACGCCATCCCTGAGCGCGATCCCATGACCGCGCGTGAGCCCGGATTGGCGATCACGCACATCACTATCACGGAGGAGGCACGAGCGTGACGGCGTCGGCGAGACTGTTCGCTGCCAGAGGTCAAGGTACGCGTCTGGCCGCGTGGCAGCGAGTCGCGAGGTAGGTTGTGAGCGATACGGCCCCGTCGCTCTCGTCAGCCAGCGGCAGCGCTCAGCCGTCGGGCCAAGGCGCGCTGCTGCGTGGGCGTGCCTGGGTGTTCGGCGATGACATCTCGACCGATCACATCGCGCCGGGCCGCCTCTTTCACTTGCGGACGAACTTGCCTGAGCTGGCCAAGCACGTGATGGAGGACGCCGACCCCGGTTTTGCCGCCCGGATGAGTCCTGGCGACTTCATCGTTGCCGGGCGTAACTTCGGGCTCGGCTCGAGTCGCGAGCACGCGCCGCGCATCATCAAGCTCGCTGGCGTGGGCGCGGTGTTGGCGCAGTCGTTCGCGCGTATCTTCTTTCGCAACGCCATCAACGTCGGCCTGCCGGTGCTCCAGTGTGACACGAGCGGCATCGGCCAAGGCGATGAGATCGTGGTTGACCTGGTCGCCGGCGAGGTCCGCGACCTGACGAGGTCAACCACGATCTCGTTCGTGCCGCTGCCGCCCGTTATGGTGGCCATCCTCAACGACGGTGGCCTCGTTGAGCACGTGCTGAAGCACGGTGGATTCCACTTGCCCGAGGCTTGAGACAGTGGCCTCCGTGCACAGTGGTGGTCAGGGTATGAGGGCGAACGGCGGGCGCGCCCGTAACCCGCGCGGCCGCCGATCTGAAGGTGGCGCTCGCTCGTGATCCTCTCAGATCGAACGCTCCGTGAGCGGCTCGCTGCCGGCTCGATTCGCATCGAGCCGTTCGATGAGGGCGCCGTGCAGCCGGCCAGTGTCGACGTGCGCTTGGGCGGCTCGTTCCGCGTGTTCACGCGCCACAAGTACAGCCACATCGACCTGGCGGTAGAGCAGCCCGGCTTAACCGAGCTCGTGACCGTGCCCGACGGGGCGAGCTTCGCCTTGCATCCCGGTGAGTTCACCCTGGGCGCTACCCTTGAGCGCGTGGCCGTGCCAGCAGATCTGGTTGGCCGACTTGAGGGGAAGAGCAGCCTTGGGCGAGTTGGGCTCATCATTCACTCGACCGCCGGCTACATTGACCCTGGCTTCGAGGGTCAGATCACGCTTGAGCTGTCCAATGTGGCGACTGTGCCCATCCTGCTCTACCCGGGAATGCGCATTGCGCAAATCTCGTTCCTAACGATGACGACGCCGGCCGAGCGTCCCTACGCTTCGCCGGGGCTACAGAGTAAGTACCAGGGACAAATGGGGCCGACCGAGTCACGCCTCCGCGTTGAGCCTAGCGCAACCGGCATCGCGGGCGCATCGCGGGAAGAGGGCTCCGAGACCAGCGCTGAGAGTCAGTCATGAGGTCGGATGGTGCCAGCGCGCCTCGTCGGGTGACGTTGATCCCAGGCGACGGAGTCGGCCCGGAGCTCGTGGAAGCTTTGCACGTGGTCTTGGCGGCCATGGAGGTGCCGCTCGAGTTTGAGCGCCACGAGGCGGGAGCGGCCGTGGCCGAGCGTTTCGGTACTCCACTCCCCGACTCGGTGGTTGAGTCAGTGCGGCGTAATCGAGTTGCGCTTAAGGGACCTGTGACGACCCCGGTGGGGGGCGGCTTTCGTAGCGTCAACGTGGCCTTGCGCACAGCTCTCGATCTCTATGCCTGCGTGCGCCCCGTACGCTCGTTAGCTGGCGTGCCGAACCGGTACGAGGGCGTCGACCTTGTGATCGTGCGTGAGAACAGCGAGGATCTCTACATCGGCGACGAGCGCATGCTCGACGCTGATACCGCTGAGGCTATCAAGCGCATCACGCGGCGCGGCAGCGAGCGGATAGCGCGCTTCGCCTTCGAGTACGCGCGGGCGTACGGGCGCCGGCGCGTGACCGCTGGGCACAAGGCGAACATCATGAAGGCGACCGACGGGCTCTTCTTAAGCGTGGCGCGCGAAGTGGCGGCTGGCTACCCAGACATCGCCTTCGATGAGCGCATAATCGATGCCCTCTGTCTGCAACTCGTGCAACGCCCGCAGGAGTTCGACGTGCTGCTCTTGCCGAACCTCTACGGTGACATCGTGAGCGATCTCGCGGCTGGATTAGTTGGCGGCCTCGGCGTCGTGCCCGGGGCAAACCTCGGCGCCGAGGCCGCCGTCTTTGAGGCGGTGCACGGCAGCGCGCCCGACATTGCCGGTCGGGGCATCGTGAATCCAGCCGCCTTTCTGCTGTCAGCGGCGATGATGTTGGACCACCTGGGCGAGCAGGAGGGGGCGGCACGCGTGCGCGGCGCCCTGCTTGACGTCCTCGCTGAAGGGCGCTTCGTGACGCCCGACCTCGGCGGCCGGGCAACGACGTCGGAAATGGCAGCGGCTGTCGCCGCGCGCGTGTAAACTCACCGTAAGCTGCGTAACGCGGACTACGCGTGAGCCGTGCGAGCGATTGCGCGACGAAAGTGGCGCAATCGCTCGCACGGTACGGATCACGAAGGCCCCCGTGTCAACCAAGCCGCGAGAGCGTTTCTTGCGTGGCGGAGACGAGGCTCGTTGTCGGTGGCGGGTGCCATCATCCGCCGCAGTATGCGGAAGTGCTTCACAGAAGGAGGAGCAACGATGGACCAGGAGCGCCACATCAACATTCACGCTACGCCAGAGATGATGGCTGGCGTGTACGCCAACTTCGCTAACGTGAGCCACTCCGACTACGAGTTCTCGATCACTTTCATGCGTCTCGACCACGAGAACGAAGAGGGTCCAGAGCTCAATGGCGTCGTCGTGACCCGGGTCAATATGGCACCGAAATTCATGAAGGAGCTGCTCGACGCCATGAGTGACAACTACAGCAAGTGGCTCGCGCGCGAGAACATCAAGAACCTGCCCGAGACGCCGGATCACGACTGAATCGCGAATCCCCGCTAAGACAGATCACGACTGAGCCGCTGTGATCTCCCCGGTACGACTGAGCCGCTGAGATCCCCGCGAAGCTGGTCGCCACCGGACTGTGAGATTCTCAAGACATGCGGTCGGGCCTGAAGCAAGGCGTGCTCCCGGGATACCCGGCGCTAACTGCTGAGGGCGGCAGGCTGGTTGCTTAGCCTTTCGTCCAAGGTTGAGGTGCCTCGGCGGGCCGTACTGGCGCCTCGGGCGCCGTTTTCTCGCCGACTCGGCAAGGGTGAAACTCAGCTGCTCGGGGTGGGTTTCGTCTTTGTTGCCCGCCCGTTCGCGCTTAGGCTAGAATGGCGCCACTCGCAAGCCTCTCTCCCGGCCTCTCACTTGGGGGGAAGCGAAGGGGACCGGCCGCAACGCCATGGCACTCGAGCAGGAGGGCGCAGTGGACTTCTACGCAGGCAAGGTGCTCAGGATTGATTTGAGTCGCAAGACTACCGAGGTCGAGCCGCTCAACATGGACTGGGTCAAGCAGTACATCGGCGGCAAGGGCCTCTTGTTGCGCTACCTGTGGGACGAGGTCAAACCTCGTCTTGACCCCTGGTCGCCCGACAACCCGATGCTCTTCGTGACGGGCCCGTTCGCAGGCACGAACGTGAGCACAGCCTCGCGCTTGGTGGTGGGGGCGAAGAGTCCAGTGACGGGGATCTACGACGACAGCTACGTCGGCGGCTCGTTCGCGCCAGAGATGAAGTTCGCCGGCTACGACATCCTGATCGTCACTGGCGAAGCGAGCGAACCCACGGTGGTCTGCATCAAGGACGACGTGGTGGAGTTTCGTCCGGCTCAGCAGTATTGGGGCATGCACACCTCGCAGATCGAGGCCGCTTTGCGCGAGGACTTCGACCCTGACTGCAAGGTGATCTCCATTGGCCCCGCGGGCGAGCACGAGCTTCCCTGGGCCTGCCTCTCGACCGATCAGTACCACAAGGCTGGTCGTGGCGGTCACGGCTGCCTCATGGGGCACAAGAAGCTGAAGGCAATTGCCGTGCGCGGCACGGGTCGGGTCGAGGTCGGCGACGCGCGCGCCTTCTTGGCCGACATGCGGCGTATGCACAGCGAGTACATTCTCACCGACGATAACCTCTGGGCGAATGAGGAGGGCACGCCGATCCTCGTGCAGCTCATGAGTGACGCGGGAGTTATCCCCACGCGCAACTGGTCGCAGGGGTCGTTCGATGGTGTGCAAGGCATTAACTCCGAAGCCTTCCAGAAGGTACGGGTGAGGAACCGCGCTTGTTATCAGTGCGCCATCGGTTGCCGTCAGTTCCACGAGGTCGGTGATGTGCGCGGTGAGGGCCCCGAGTACGAGACGATAGCGCTCTGCGGAGCCAACTGCGGTGTTGGCGATATTGGCGCCCTGATGAAGTTCAACCAGCTGTGCGACGAGCTGGGCATGGACACGATCTCTTCCGGCAGCGTCGTCGGTCTTGCCATGGACCTGACCGAGAAGGGCATTCATGACTTTGGTCTGCACTTCGGCGACATCGAAGGCTACCTGAAGGCACCCGAACTGATTGCCTCGCGCACCGGGATCGGTGCCGATCTGGCCCTTGGCGCACGCGGATTGGCCGCCAAGTACGGCCACCCGGAGCTGGCCATGGAAGTGAAGAACTTGGAGCTGCCCGGCTACGACCCGCGTGGCGCGTTCGGCATGAGCCTCGCCTACTCCACTTCCGACCGCGGTGGTTGTCACATGCGCACCTACCCCATCGGCGACGAAGTGCTGTCGGGCAACATGCCGGCCGATTCGATGGAGAAGAAGCCCTGGATGGTCATCTTCGGCGATGTGGCCAACGGCTTCATCGGCCAGAACTTCAGCTCGATCAAGTTCAGCCTCATCCTCTGCGACTTCTGGGCCGTCACGCCGGAGCAGATCGCGCAGCTGTTGCGGCATGCATGGAAGCGCGAGTTCAGTGAGGACGAGGTGCGACAGATTGGCGAACGCATCTGGAACCTGGGTCGCTTGTTCAATCTGCGCGAGGGTGTCGAGCCCGACACGCTGCCGCGCAAGCTCGTCGAGGAGCCCTTCAAAGAGGGACCGTCGGCCGGCAAGGTCATCGGCTGGGATGAGTTTCAGCGCTACCAGCAGGAGTACTACAAGCTGCGCGGTTGGGACGAGAAGGGCGTGCCCTCAGAGGCGAAGCTAGCCGAGTTAGGTGTCGACGTCCGTCTGTGATCGGCCTGGCCTAAGGAAGGGGAAACGATGCCGCACGTATTGATTTCACGCAAGAAGTGCACCGGCTGTCACATGTGCGAGCTCGCCTGCTCGGCTTGGCATGAGGGCGCCTACGAGCCCACGCTGGCCCGCCTGCGCGTGACGGTCAATCCGACGACGGGCGAGATCAAGGGCCAGACTTGCATGCAGACTGCCTGCCACAAGTGCCAGGATGTCTGCCCGCACGATGCCATCTACACCAAGGATGGCGTGCTCTACGTCGATGAGACGAAGTGCAATGCTTGTGCCGACATCCCTGAGGGACCGCTCTGCGTGGCTGCTTGTCCCTACGATGTGATCCACATCCACCCACGCACCAACAAGGCCTTCAAGTGCGATCTGTGTGGCGATGGCGAGCCGCAGTGCGTCGCCTTCT
>Ga0078972_1012156_pt1 | contig 14962 bp, 18 predicted proteins | sample YelNatPaOPGAMG01_FD_67568 | JGI IMG/M metagenome (GOLD analysis project Ga0078972, IMG submission 67568) | Hot spring thermophilic microbial communities from Obsidian Pool, Yellowstone National Park, USA - OP-RAMG-01 (SPADES assembly) (version 2) | ecosystem: Environmental > Aquatic > Thermal... | reverse complement strand
TGAAGCTCAACTCATAGTTGTGGGCATTGGCGCCTATCACCTTGGCGAAAACCTGATCGCCGTTCAGGTTCTCATCCGTGTGGTACCTGGTGCCATAGGTCACGAGAAGCTTGCCATAATTGATCCGGTTGACAAGCTCAACGGCTGCATCAATTTGTTTGTCGACGTCGGAAAGCTGGAGGCTCTTTCCCTCCTCCGCCCTTTGCGTTCCCTCGATTATATCCCCGTTTATGATGAGATATTCGGGGCGTACGCGGGCGCACATCTCGAGCCATTCTTTCAGGATATATCGTTGCTCTGGTGTTTCGGGTTTAGGAGAAAGCGCGTAAAGGCTTCCAACGTGAAGATCTGAGAGAACCAAGATCTTGGTCATACCTCTATCTTCCTCCCATGCACCATGCCCCACCATCCTTTACCCAACAGCGTCGCCAATGCGTCGTAGTCGTCTGGCACCGCGAGCAAAGTAATATTGTTACCACACCTTGAACAACCCACAAACACGAATTCCCCCTTTTCCATCGGTATGCGGATTATGATGGCTTTATGGCCGAAGATACGACATAAGAGATTCATATTTTTCACCTTAAGTTTATGATGAGCATGAGGACCTTCTTCAACCTGTTCAGCTCCGCGTCTATGCGGTTCGTCCTCGTTAACGTCTCGTCTTCGCTTATGAGGCCGTTGACGCGCGCCTCCATTATCGCGCGCTTCTCGTTCTCCAGATCGTGGATTTTCTTTGCGATTCCATCGCGCAGCTCCTTCAGACGCTTCTTTGTCTGCTCGAGCTTCCAGTTCCACTTCTCGGCGCTGACGCGCCCCATCTCGATGGCCGACTTCCAGTCTTTATATTCCTCTATCAAGTCCATCGCCTCATCCTCCGGGCTGGCGTAGTCCATCCCTTTCTCCCCCCGAAGCGCGCTTCTGGGCCAGAAGCTCGTCTATGCGCTTTGAGACCTCACGCATCGTCTTCTTCTTCCACTCGTTGAGATCCGCCTTGGGGTCGAGCCTTCTTAAATAATTTAGCTGTTTCTCGCTGGGCTCCCTGTCAGGAAGAGGAAACATCTTTGACCTGAGCTGCTTCAATTCAACTACAACGTTCATCAAGTCGTCGATGATTTTGTTCAGCTCCTCGACCGAAATTTTCTCACTCATTTTACCCTCACCCCCGATATTCTATACTCCCGAACCCTGGGCTTCTTGAGCTGCCTGACGGCGAAGAAGCCTAGGCAATCCGGGCAGACCCACGTGTCAATGAAGCGCGGGTCCTTCTCAAGCCGAAAATGCGGGCAATTGGTCATTTCTTCCGCCTCCCCTGGTGGCTGTGCGTTCTGAGCTTCTTTCCACACCCGCTGACATCGTGGATGAAGCCGAGCCTTTTGTGCCTCTTGACGAACTCCGACTTCTTCGGAACCCAGACCCCACATTGACCACAGAAAAAATGGGTCTTGTAGGGTGTTCCGCCTGGTTTCCTTTCATACGGACTTTTCATCGGCCTCTCAAAGGCCGACGGTCATTTATATACCGCAACGTATGGGTTTATATATTGCGATAGCGAAAGGTTTATATGTTAATGTGAACAGATGCGCTCAAGGTATATCAAAATTATCCGATTTCCAGAAAAAGCTCAGCCTTTATCTGAGTCACTTCCTCTTATGGCGCGGGTTTCGGCGCAGGCGCGCGCCACATGTCTTATGATAGGCAAAACTTCCATGCGCTACATCCTCCGATGAAATGGGGATGAAGACGCCGCATTTCGAGCAGTAGAAGTGATTTTTATAGGGGCTCGTCACTTTTTGCCCACCTCTCCCAATGTTTTAAACATATCTGGATGGGTTTTTCGCGCCAGAAGGGCTTCCTCCAGATGTATTTTTCGCCCCTGTGGATTGTTGCGCCGCAATAATAACACCTGTATTCTTTCCTTGCCACCTTCACCACGCCAAAATTGGCGGGCACTTCCCTTATAACTTCCACCTGTATACAGGACATCTATGTAAGCGACCGAGCGATGAATATATAAATTTATCTGTGTTTATCTGTGTTGGTATATAGATTTAGATATAGAAAAACTTATATGTCCACGTATTAACATGAACCGCAAGGTGAAAAAAATGGCGCAAAAAGGGAGAATAACCATTTGAGCGAAAACGGCTGGCGGCCCGTGGCGCTCAGTGTAACGGACAAGGGCTTCGCCTATGCGATAGTTGAAAAAACCTGATTTTGTTTTGTTTTTATTTTTTAAATTCGCCTTTAGTCAGCACCAGGAGGACCGCTCCAACGCAGAGCATCACAGCACCTAAAGGCGCGAGGACCGCGAACGGCCGCAATGGTTCAACGCTCCAGGCCGCAAACCCAGCTCCGATTAACACTATTCCAAGAACGACGGCGAATATGCTCCACCTCATTTACCTTTTCACCTCCTTTCCCTTTGCTAGGGGGAGTCAAATAAAGATGCTTGAGAACAGATCGCCGAGCAGAAAACCGCTCAGAAACGCAACCATGTCGCGCGCCGATTCCCAGGGCGGCTCCTTCTCGCGGCTCTGATATGCTATGAAGACGATGAAGAGCGCGATCAGGAAAGACAGGACCAAGTAGCTTTTATAAATGTTCTTTAAAAAACCACATACAAAGCCCAGCGCGAGGTGCAGGATGTCGGTCCACCGCCTGATGAAATCTAAGCGCATCAGGCCCACACGCCGAGGTAGTATTTGTAGACGAGGCTCAGGGTTCCTGTCACGCCCGCGCTGTCCGTGGCCGTGATTCTTATATAACATTTCGCATAACCCATATTATCGGGCTCCTTTCCATAAAACGAGCCGACGATTGAGAAAAATCCATCGTCTGAGAGGGTTTTCAATGAGCCATCGCCGCTCACGCTTACGCTTTTTATGATGTGCCCGACATCCGAGTAAGCCCTTCCCGTTATGACGAAGGACCAATTCGAATAAAGCGACTTAATCTCCGCTCCGTTTGGCGGGTTTACGTTGGAGAAAAGGACCTTTCCGCCGTAGGGCTGCGGGGCCTCGGGCGTTGAGCTCCCCGAGCCCGTTTGGGTCGCGCTCGTCCCCGTTCCTCCGAGCGGGATTGTGTTGTTTATCGTTATGCTCTGGCTCTGCTCTTTCGAATATCCGCCGCTACAAAACATTATTATTTTCAGGGTATGGCCGCCATTTGAGAACTGCTTCGTGTTTACGGTGAAAGACCAGGGCGATGCGGTGAGCTCGCCGATTTTCGTGGCGTCTATGAAGCATTGCGCCCTTGTGCAGGTGTGGCTTGCGCTGTCCGTGAAAGTCGCCGTGACCGTGACCGAGCCCGAGAAGTTGGTCCACGGTGCGGTTGCGCTTAAAGAGATAGTTATGGTGTGGGTCGCGAGCAACATCTTCTCCAACCTGTCGGCCAGCGCGTCAACCCTGGCCTCGAGCACCGAAATCCTGTCCTCTATGCTCGTCAGGATTCCCTCTCGCTCAGACTCGAATGCAAGGACTTTTTCTTTCAACCATTCGAGGTCCTGGATTGCTTTCTTCGTTGAGGAAAAACTCATGTCACCACCCCAGAAATTCTATGTCTGCGGTTCCCTCCACGAACTCGACTTTTCTTATTGGACCTATTTCCGCGGGCGCTCCCGAGGCGTCGAAAATCCTGTCGCCCGTTGCAGTTGATGGATTTCTGATGAACTGCACGGGGTCGTCGTTGAACTTGATCATGCTTCCAGGTGGTAAAAGCGCATCGAGAAGTATCATCTCAGAGACGTTGAAGTCCTTCGGCTCGATTGGGTTCTTGTTGAAGTAATGGTGGCGCGCGTATTTTCTCAATGTGATTATGCCCAGCCCGTAGCCGTATATCGCTATCGTCGGCGGGGAGGTGTAGGTCTTCGTTGTGGGGACGATCTCCACCTCCAGCGGGTCGGTCCCGCTGTACTGATTTCCACAGTCGCCGGGTTCGACGCCATCGACGAGAACCCTTATGCTCACATACGTCCCATCGACGCTTTTCATCGTGTAGTTGACGCCGAAGGTCTGCGCGGCTAGGTCAATTTTTAACGAGGTAAGATCCGGTTGATACTGTTCGATGTAAACCTCTTCTGGTGTGCGTATTTTAACCGCCAGGTCGTTGGCGTTGTCGATTGTCCAACTCGCGCCCGCGTCGCTCGAGGATATGAAGGTTCCGGCGATTGAGCTCGCGCCCTTGTAAGCCGTGTAGTAGTTTGAGGCGTCGCCGGCGTTGCCCTTTACGTAAGCCACCACGGCGTAGTATGAGGCCTTTTCCATCGGCGCGGAAATCCACATATCAACCCATGCCGCGCTGCCTATGAGCGAAGCTGAGACCTCGAGGCTCGAAATCGCAGCCCCTGACGGCTTCATCGTCGCGGGGTTGACCTCGTAGATTTCGACCATGAGGTTGGCGGGCGAGCCCGTTTTAGCTATATACAGCGCGACGTTCGCCACCGGACAACGCTTTGAGGAATAGAACGTTTGGCCGACCCTGGTGTTGCCGTAAAAGTTTACCGCGGTCGTGGTTGCGGTCGCCGCGAGGTAGTCCTGGGTTATGATGCCCGCGACGTAGATGAGCGTTTTCATGTTCACGGGTGAGAGGGAGCTGCCGTTGTAGTAGTAATCGCTTTCGTCTCCCGAGCTTTCAAAGTCGAGGTATATATTGTTTTCATCGTCGCCCTCCGTCGTCGAGGTGCTCTCAATTTTCAAATAATAGCTTCCGGCCGCCAGGTTCACCTGGGAGTCGAGGACCGCGGACCATACCTTGTCGTCGTCGGTCATATCCGGCCCAGCGATGTAAGCGGTCGCCTGGAGGACGTCTGAAGCGTTGTAGAGCGAAATCCTCATCGAGGCGCCCAGGGAGCCGCGCTTCCAGCCCCTGACGCCGACGATTGCGGCCTTTATCGCAGTTGGAACGGTGAAGGGTATCTTGTAATACCTCGTTGTCCTGAGGGCGAGGGCCTCGGGGGCTGTCACATACCCAGAGGAAGTCCCAATATAGATGAGTGGGATGACCTTTTTTACGAAGTTGTAATTGGAACCGAGGTATTCATGGTTGTTGTTTCCCGATAAATCGTTTACATAATCAAACAAATATCCATCGGCGTAGATGCTGAACTCCTTCGCCTGGCCCGTCGCGCCCGATGGAAACGGGTCCGGAGTTGTGGGAGATGTGCTACCATAGCTTCCGTTTATGGTGTAGGTCTGGTTTGTCGCACCAGCGTCGTAGTACTCATACACATACGCGTTTACGGCACCGTAGACGTTGGTGAAGAGCCAATACGTCCCCGGCTTCAAATATACGGTGCCGGCGCAGGTGAAGGTCTCCCAATATGCCGTGGTGCTGGTTATCGATTTCGTGTTCGTCGCCGAGTTGGCTATAAGAGCGCCGGGGTAACCATTTGAGTCTTTATAAACCGCGCAGCGCGCGTAACCTGGTGATACATTGACGCGAAGCCTGAGCTTTATTGTATTGAACCTTATGGGGCTCGAGAGGGTGAACTTCGTCGCGGTCAGGGTGTTCGTGTTGTAGCCCTTCCCCTCCTCCGTCGCCCCGGCTGCGGTTTTTCCATACTGCATCGCGGAACCCGATGTCAGCTTCATGGGCTCAATGAAGACGACGGGGGAGCCGGCGGGGTTGAGCGGCTTCTGGAAGTTGTTGGTCCTGTCGCTTGCCGAAAGGACGGAATTGTAAATCCTCAGGAGCCTCAGGTCGACCTTTGCGCCCGATGTCTCGTCCAGCTTCATCCCAACAATTATCCCATTAGAGCCGTTGCTTATCCCCGATGCGAAGGTATTGCTCGCGACCTGAACGTTGTCCTTGTAAAGCGTCAGGATTTTCGTTGAGTTATCATATGTTACGCAATAATGGTGCCAATCGTCATCTGAAATGGAATAGGATATTTCATTTTTATTTACGCCGTCCCCATAGCCAACGTAAAGCGTTCTGGAACCCGAGGGTATCCTAATCCAGAAATCGACGTTCGAGGCGTATCCCTTATCTAGGATGAACATATCGCTCGAGGCGTTGCCGTTGAAGGCGAGCCTCAGCTCGAACTCTATGGTGAAGTTTGTGAGATGGAGGGCTGTCGCGTCGTTAAGATATGAATAATTCGAGCCCTTGAAGGCGTTGCCTCCGATTGTGAGTGTTGTCTCTCCCGAGGACCTCACCTTCGCGCCGTTTCTCGAGTACGTCGTTCCGCCGTCAGAAGAATACACCAGCTCCGAGGCTCCATCTGCCAGGGCCGGCGCTATCTCATAGTAGTTCGAGGAATCTCCGCCGCTTTGGTAGTAAACGATGTAAAATCCGTAATAACAGGTCGTGCCGCCCAATACTATGCTGTCGGAGGTATATTCTGAGTTGAAGGTTGTTTCAATTGTTTTAAAATAATCCACAACTCCGGAGACCTGTTTGGTTTCCAGCGTTGCGAGGGTTTTCGCGTTCAAGAGTTTGACGTAGAGCGTCGACGGAGATCCGACCGCCCTGATAACCGCCTTCACCTTCTTGACCTTTTCGCCCCTGCAAAACAGGCCGACCTGGTAGTTGCCGTATATCCGCGGTATGGTATACTGCGCGTCCGAGGACCTGTCTATCGCCTTCGAGGCCGTTGAGATTTCGTCCTTATTTTCGGCCCAGCTTTCCGCCAGCACAGATTTCAAATAGCTGTAACTGAGAAGCCTGGATTTTCTGCCCTGTATTTGTTCCAAGATGGTCATGCGTAAACACCACCTATCTTATACCCGACCATCAGGCTCCTCACCAGCGGAGCCAGAGCGCCCGCGCTCGGGCGCGAAAGGTAAAAGTGAAAGACGAGGGGCTCGGGGAGCAGGTATTCGAACCTGAAGGCATCGATGAAGGCGTAGCTCATCGTTGAAGCCTGTGGGATGTAGAGCCCCACTCCCCTGACGCTCGAGAGGGAGGGAGAGCCGACGGCGGTCCATTCAGACATATTCAAACGCAAAACGTAGTCACGCCACCCGCCGGAAGCCACCGTTATCGTTCGCTTGTAGTAATTCCAGGGGTTGGTGTAAATCCTGACCTCATAATCTCCATCATAATCCGTCATTAAAGAAAAGCAAAGGTAGCGGTAGGAGCTCAAGTCCTCGCTGTCGAAATTCCTGTAAAACAGGGCCTCGGAGTTCAGGTCTGTCCTCAGAAACTTCATGCTATACGTGCCGTAAATCGCGTTGAAGGAGTTTGCTAAAGTTCCATTTGAAGATGTCCATTCAGAGGGTAACGACTCGGCGAGGTCGCCGTTCGGCGGATAGGGGACCAAGTCCATTGAAGAGGGGACATCGGAAAGCAACACGTTGCCCCGTTCATCCTCAACGTCAACCTGGACCGAACCCTCTCTCTCGGAGGCGTCATAGGAAATCGAGCGCCAGCCGAGAAAGACGTCCTTCGTTATGCCGAACCTGACCTTGAAGTCGCCCGAGGTATAGCCCGTTGCCAGGGTCGCGTATTCGTTTCCAACATCAACACTGACACCCGCTGTAAGCTCATCCGGTTCAATTGGGATGTACTTCCTCACGACCTCGAGGCTGCCACCCGCCAGGATGCTCCTGATGGCCATCTTCCTGACTTCTGAAAGGCTGTACATGACGGAGCGCATCTGCTCGTCGAGCTCCTTGACGATGTCCTCTATGCTCGGCAGCCTGTAAGTCCCGAGCTTCAGCTCGTTCTTGAAGATTCCGTTTTCGAGCTTCTTGTTGACCTCTAGAACGCGGAGGGTTTCGTTTATGCCCCAAGTTGTGGAGTTCAGGGTCACCTTGAAACCTGGATGGACGTTTATGTCTCCGGCCGTTGAGACCTCGACCTGATACGCGGCGTTCATCTTCTCAGAAAGAATGGCGTTGGCCCTTTCCTGCGCCTGGGCGACCGAGGTTATGCTTTTGTCGTTTAAGACTATTTTATAAAGTTCCGCGTCGCTTTCGCTCACGCCCTCCTTAGTCGCCTGGGCGAAAATCTCCTTTCCGCCCACGATTGCGCCGTGCAACTCGACGCGATAGACCTTCTGGCTCTGGTCCTTGCCAACCCTGCCCCATGCGTAGATGTCGGAATCGGTCAGGGTGGTGTAAACGCTTTGGCTGTCGTAGGATTTGAAGTAGAGATAATCGCCATCGAGCCAGAAGACGCAATCACTCGAGGCCAACTCCTTCAAGACCTGTAAGAGGTTCTTTCCGGCCGTGGAGTATGTGTTGTAAAAATGGACATTGTCGACGTTGGTCGTGTTTATTCCAAGGCCTGTTTTCTCCAGAAGGAATTTTATGATTTCTCCATCGTAAGAGCTTGAAAAATCGCGCTCTATCATGATGCTTCGCAGGAGGCCGAGCTTGTTCTCGGCCGTCACGTCAACCCTGAAAAGCCCCTTAGAGTGAAAACGCTTTTCCTTTTTCGTTAAAACAAAAGAACCGAGGTTGTGTTCGGCCGGGTTGTAATAGTATAAAGTATAGCTCGAGCCCGCTTCGAGCTCCGCGCCGGAACTCGAGATGTAGGAAAACGAGACCTCGGTCACCCTGTCAACGCCGCTCTCCTTCATCTCGAAGGGGAAAAGGGAAGAGGGCACGACGGAGCCGAGCTTGAAATAGACCATCAATATCCCCTCCTGAAGATCTTCCTGGCGATCTTCTCGGAGAGATCGTCAACAAGCTCTGAGTTTAAGATCCCCGAAACAACTATGCTTCCTTTTTCAAATATGATAGTTTGCTGCGCTGGCATCCGCTCGAGTGGAATAACCGCCTCCGGACCTCTTTCTCCGAGCAAAGCTAAAGTCGGTTTCGTCACTATACCGCCGGCCTGCATACCTGGAACATGATAACCATAGGGACCGTAAGGCGCTCCCGTTGGTGCGGCCGCTCGAGTAGCGGCTCCCGCTGCCCCCGTTATGAGGTTTATCGCGCCCTGGACAGCGTTAACTATCGGTCCTATTGTATGATCCCAGACCCATTGTATTGCTTTTCCAGCGGCGTCGAAGGCCTTCATCAGAAAATCGATAGCTCCAGCTACGGCATCGATAGCCGGTTTGAAGAAGCCCAGTAACGCTGACCCTATCGCGTTAACCGCATTTCGGAAGGGCTCGCAGGTCTCATAGGCGGTTACCAGGATAGCGACCAAAGCTCCGATAGCCGTGACGACTAGCATCACCGGATTGGCCGCCATAGTTGCGTTCAGGGCCTTATGGACCATATCGACGGCCTGTGTTACTGTTTGTAAATTCGTTAAAATTGTAATGAGAGAGGGAATGACAGAAAGAGCTGCCGACATCATGCTTTTGGATACGTTCTGCTGCGCCTGGTCTGCCCTTTCGGTTGCCAATCGATATTTTTCCTGCGCCAGAGCTAGCTTATCGGCTGCATCTCTCGCTTGTTCACTATCTGCCCCGTATTTCTCTACCGCCTCGTTGTATTGTTTTTGCGCGGCCTCTACGGCCTCTAAGCTCGTCGCAACGATATAGTTTGCCCTGTCGGCCGCAAGCTGGGCATTCTGGACGTTGTCGATTGCGTTGTAGAGAGAGAACGCGCTCGTCGCCAAGGCGTTGAAGCCCTTGAGTACCTGGGTCGTGCTGGCCTCGACTTTCTTATTCGCATCATCGACGGCCTTGACGGCGCTCGTTGCCTTCTCGCTTATGCCCTCTATGACCTGGCTCGCCCTGTCTATCGCCTCTATGTCTATCCTTACCTCGGACATTTTCAATCACCCACCAGCCTGTCGATTATGTATTTGTCCATCTCGGTTTCTACAATTGTTACAAAACGCTCGAGGGCGGGGCGCATGTACGGGCGGGCCGCCATCTTAGAGGTCCCATATTCGACGAAGCCGGCGTATGGCATTCCGGCGCTGAAGGACCACCTCCCGCGCCCCATGAACTCATAATCGATGCTTGCGCGCAGCATGCCCGTGCGGACCGGAACTATTGTCTGCGCGACCCTCTTCGCCTCGGCCAGGGCGGCGGCGACGAACTCATCGGCGTAATCCTGCAACTTCGAGGCCTTCACCCTGAGCTGGCTGGCTAGCTCCTCCATCGACTTCGCGTTTATGCGAAACTCTATCACCTTTCACCCCCCCGGGTTTTTTCAAGGTACCAATTCAACCACGCGAGAAGGAAGGAATACTGCATGAAGGTCATCTTAGATATAGATTCAAATGGCAAGTGATAGAAGTACATGACGAGGCCCAAAGCCTGCGCCTCGTCGCTCGCCTCAATCCACTCCTTCAGCTCTTCGACCCGAAAAAAGGGACCTTCTCCGTCAGCACCTGGAGCAGGGGTTGAGGCAGCTTTCCAACATCCTCGCGCTTAAGATCGGGGTAGGTGTGACGCAAAATAGCCCACACCATGAACCTTATCCGCTCGTCCTTGTCTTCGATTTTCGCCAATTCAAGGCTGTCGTCAATCGTCAGGTCGGTGTATTGAATTTCTCCAAATTCCTCATCATAGATCGTATGGATTCTTCTGACGTTCAGAAAGTCGGCGGGGTTGAAGCGTTTGGCCTTTTCCTTTCTCTCCCTTTCCCTTTTGGCGAAAGCCTCCTCGGCCTCTTTAGCGATTCGCTCCTCTTCCTTCGACATTTCAACCACTAGCTTAAGTCTGAGTTCCTATCGTCAAGCCTGATGCCTCGCCGTCAACGCGCTCGTAAACCACGCCGCCGGCCGCCCATGAGCCCTCGAATCTCAAAAGGACCACGTTGGAGAAGGTGTATTTCTCCTTTCCAGCGCCGGTGCCCAGGGGCCTGACCTCGAGCGTGGTGAACTTCGTTCCTGCCGATACTTTGTCGGCGTAGGTCTTATCGATATAAAACCTTCTGAAGGTTACCTTATATGTCCTCTGGCCGGGCTCTAAAATCGCGGGGTCATAAGAGTCGACCTTGTAGTCTTTGATGGCATCGACCTCTATGCTCCAAGTAACCTCTTTACAGTAGCCTATTGCTTGACTTCCATCCCAAAGGACGGCGTTCTTCGCTAAATTCGGAGATGACATTTTTTATCTCCCATACGCCCAGGCCAGAACGAATCTGGACCTGATGCGCGGATCAAAAGGCGTAGTGAAAGACGGCCGCAAACCGCACAAGGCCGCCGTAGTATAATTTATTGGGAAACCTGAACTCCCCGGGCGCGAAGTAAACGGGGTAAATGTCCAGAACCGCGCCGCTTAAAGTAGGGTCTGCGAGCACGGCGTCAACCACGTCGCCCATCGGGGAAACGACGGACTGAAACCAATCCTCCGGCTCGGTTTCCTTCACCAGGATCATAACATCGATGGTCAACCTGTTCTCCAGCCTCCCCTCGGCTGAAGCGTACGAAATGTCGTCCCGCGCGGGCATCAGAAGCGCCGTTGGGAGCGATTTGATTTTGAAGGGTTCGCCGACCAGAACGTATTTAATACTCGAGACGCCGGAGATTACGGTCCTCAGGTTGTCGAAAACCGCTTTATAGGAATTGTAGAAGGTCATCCTATTATGACGGCACCCCGCTTATACGGGTCGAGCTTTCTATAAAGGTCCTGCGTGAAGGCCTCGGGCAGCACGAGCTTTATGGTGAACTCATCGACCCGAGCGACGGGCGATATTTTCCTTTGAAGAACGCCGTGGAGGAAATTGACGCTGGCCTGAGTCGCAACGTATTTGACGGGCAACGGCGTCGATTCATAACCCGCGACATAAGAAACCCTGACGCTCTCCTCCTCCCTTCCGGGGTATTCCAGAAGCTTCAGGACCCCGCGTTTTTTAATTATAACATAATTTGTCGAACTGATTTCCTGCCAGTCGTCCGCGGCCCCCCATCCCGCTTTATTTAGCTCGACTTTCGTTATGCTCAGAACGGGATAGTTGTTCAGAAAGATTATGCCGTCCTCGGGGAAATCGTAGAGCTCGTCTGTTATCGCCACACCTCCGGCGCCGAAAAATCCACGCTGGCGGTTGCAGTATGAATCGATTTCCCCCTCGACCATCTCGATGACGCTCGAGATGTAGTTTTCATAATCAGCATCTGAGGAAAAGCCCAAATCGGAGTAGCCAATCATCGCCGTCGTTTTCACGAGAGAGATGGTTGTATACGTCATTTTTTAAACACCAAAACTTTCGCTGTCAGCGAACGGAGGACAATTACGGGGGAAAATTTCCCTGTAAGAGGTAAAAAACCGGCGCCAATAAAAGGCGGCGCCGGAAAAATCGTTGAAAAAAGGGTTTAAGCGGGCTAGGCCGCTTACTCGGCGTGCTTTATTAGGCAGATTGAAGCGTCGGGTCCCTCGGTAGCTCCGCCGTCCATATGTGTCACAACGTAATTGCTAAGAGACCTGGCCTCTCTCCAGATTTCAACGACGGGCTCGTCCTGCAAAGCCGCCCACACGACGCTCATGCCCTCCTGTCCTATGATAGCGTACTTCTCGCCGTTGCTACCGTTCCACGAGCTTCCTGTTATTGCCTTCTCGAAATACGGGTCCATGTACCAGTTCAAGCCGAGCACTTTGGGAATCTGGCCGCTCACCAAGAAGTCGGACAGAGCGCCTTGGAACTGCGTCACCGCGTAGCTGGTGGTAAATGCCGCCCATAATTTATCTGGAGCGGTAACTATAAAGTTCGGCACGAACCCACTTGAGAGGTTCGCGGATATTGCGGAGGCGACGTTGGAGAAGTTGAAGTTCGCCTCGGTTGAGTCACCCTTAGTGCCTATGCTCACAGCGTTCGGCGCTGAGGCGCCGGCCATCTCGTCGACTATCTTATCGATTATGCCCGTCCTTACGGCATCGGCATGTACTTGGCCTATCATCTCGACGAAGTTAATTGCCGCGGTGTTCGCCAGAAGGTCGGAGATTTGTGTTACCTTTCCGAAGGGGGCGAGTGTTATGGATTTTGATGCGAGAGAGGGGTCCGCGGCCGTGAGGACAGAACCCTCTGTCCAAGAGTCGTATTCAACGCTTGTGACCACCTGAACGCTCAACGACTTTCCAACGCCCTTCGGCACGACCATTCTGGCGGCTATGTTCCTTAAATCGATTTGGCTTTTAAGGGCCAGAAGGACCTTCGCCTGAACTGCCTGGGGAAGGACTATGTTGCTCGAAGACGTCAAGAGTTCCTTGACCGTCATCATGGCTGCATCTGACTTATAGAACGCATCGAGGGATTCCCTTATTTCCTCTATCTTCATGAGCCATCAACTCTTTGGCCTGGATTTGGGGTCACCCGAACCCGGGGCCCCTCGGCTCCCACGAGCCGCTTATCGTTTGATAAGCATAATTTTTTATAAATCATGAAGGAACATAAAAACATGAAGAAAACCGTCAATATGATTTCTGTGTAGAGAATCGGCCGCACCGCCTCCCTGTAAACCATCGTCCCATAGCGGTTTATCTCAAGTAGGATGAGGAGGTTGTGGGCGAACGCGCCAAAAGCCGCGCCCAACAAAGGAACCTCTAACACGATTGACCTGAAGTCGTCATCTGGAGGATTCGGCATAACCTTCTACTTGGCGCGCTTGAGGATTTCGAGGAAAACGGCCCTGTACGCCTCGGACTTCGAGAGCCCGAGCTTCCTGTACTCATTGAACAGGTTTACGATTTCCTCGCTCGTCAGGGGCTTCTTCTCCTCGTTCTGGTACGATGCCAGCAAAGCCTTCGCGTGTTTTTCTAGATGAGCCCTGGCCTTGGCCTTCGCCTCGGCTGGAAGGTCCGTCTGGTCTACTCTGGCCAGGGCATTTCTCAGGTGCGGTATGTCGACGCTGTCGTTTTCGTCGGGGTCCTTGACGGATTTGTTGTGGTGCGGTAAATACCTCAAACTCCTCGGCACCGTCTTCCCCTGGTCGTCTTTCTTTCCACCTGGCGCTATGTACGCGAAGGCCGCATCCGGCAGGTCGTTGATATACGCGGCGTCCCATTCGGCTTCCTGCGTCTCGGGTTTGGGCTCCTGTTTGGCTTCGGGCTTGGGTTCCTCGGCCTTTGGCGCCTCTTTCACCTCGGCCTTCGGTTCCCCCTTTACCTCCGGTTGCGTCACTTCCTGTTTCACCTCAGCCTTTGGCGATTTCTCCGCCTCTTCCTTTGTTTTTTCATCCATAATTTTTTCACCATCAACCACAATCGTTCGGGCATCCGCAAGCGGAACGGTAACGGTCACGGAAGCCTGGAGGGCTTCGTTGCTTGCGGGAGAGAATTCGATGCCGCCGTGAGCCTCGCAGTGCGCCCGGGCGGCTTCAACACTCCAAACGTCTTTCGGGTAGCGATATGCCTGCTCAACCGTGCCGGCATTCGGGTCGCCCTTCGGTTTCCCGAAGATGACGCGGTATTTCTTCCCCTCATGCTCTCTTTCCCCCGAACCGACGATGTCGAGCTTATCGGGGTCAACGAGCCGGCAGGCGTGCTCGTTGGGATAGGGCTCTGAAACGGGTTCCTCGAGGCCCTCGACGTTTATGCTTTCAATGAGTTTTTCAGCCGGTAAGATCCGCGTCAACGGAATGCCCGGAAGGATGTTTTTATCCAGAAGCGCCAGACCTGTCAGCACGAGCCTGACGGGTTTCTTTCCCTCCGGATGGAGCTCAACGCCCCTCGTTCCAACGCCATCGATTGAGACGTGGAGAATTTCACCGTTCTTGATTTTCTGTAAGATTTCGCTGTTCTTCATGACCTTCAGGATGACCTCGAGCGCCTCGTCCTCATATTCCGCGTCAACGATTTGCACATCCGGTAAAGGAACTTTATGGTTCAGGGTTACGGGCCTGTTTATTATCGTCAGGGCCGCGCTCTTAATCTCGTCTTCGGTGTAAACGTTTCCGTTAAGCGAAGTGACCGGAAAGAGGGCCTCAACCTTGAAGTATTCCGCGTCGGGGTCCTCCTTGAAAGCCTGCCAGAGGGGCTCGGCCCACTTGAAGGCCTCCTGTGGATAAACATAGGGCTTTCGCTCGTCGAGGCCAATCTTCTGAAGCCATTGATAATATAACCACCTCGCCTTTTCACTTCCGTATTTCGGCGCGAAGCGCTTCAGGAACATGG
>Ga0078972_1012154_pt1 | contig 14963 bp, 13 predicted proteins | sample YelNatPaOPGAMG01_FD_67568 | JGI IMG/M metagenome (GOLD analysis project Ga0078972, IMG submission 67568) | Hot spring thermophilic microbial communities from Obsidian Pool, Yellowstone National Park, USA - OP-RAMG-01 (SPADES assembly) (version 2) | ecosystem: Environmental > Aquatic > Thermal... | reverse complement strand
AAAAACTACTAAAATAAAAAGTATATTAAGGGCGTTCTTTAATCTTCTTTTTAAATATGCCATAGATATAGAATAAGCAACAAGTGATATTATCAAAGATATTATGGCACCCCTTTTAATTGGTAATAAAATCCCAATGCAAGTAATTATGAATATGGGTATAAATAATTTAGAATTTCTTTTCAAAAGTATAAATGGTAAAATCCACAATAAGGTATAAGCACTTGCATTTTGTGCTATGGGTAGATTGGGTGTAGACAAATAATGAATTGTAAAGGAAACACAAATGATAATAATAAGATATATAGCATTAAGCAATAGATTTTCATTGATGACCCTGTTCAGAACAAGTCTATAAAAAACAATGGCACCACAGGGCCAGACTAAAAATCTAACCCAATAGTATAGGCCAGATGGTAAATCAGGTTCTAATATTGCATAAATGCCTGTCAGGACAGCCATAGCAAATAATATTTTACCCAAATTGAAATTATATGCTGACCAACTAACATTAGTTCTAATAATATAGTAAAGAAATGTTAACAACAACAGACCTCTCGTTACCTGTGAATATTTTATGTCTAAAATATTATATGTAACAAGCCAATCAAATATTGCTAATATAACCAGATAGGCATATAATAAATATGCTATATGTTTGTGGTAGGATTTTTTAACTATTTTGTTCATTGAGACAGATGTTTGTACAGAAGAGGAAATCACCAGGCTTAATTCACTGTTCATGGTAATTTTGGCTGATAGGTGGATAAATTTTTAAAGCTTTTTTAAAAATTAGGCACCTTCTTATTTTCCTTATCAATGTTCTCATATCTCTAAAAAAGTAATTTATGATTGAAAATTTTGTAAGAAATAATCGCAAAGTTTTCAAACGCAGTGTGTTATTAGAATGTTTAATCATAGCTTTAAAAGAATTGTGTGTGGTACGATTGTCAAATTCAACTTTAATCCCTAATTTTTTATAATTATCAATAAAAAGTCTGAATGCTGCTAACCATAACCAAATATCCGTTAATCTACCAACTCTGTATCTTGATTGCCGAACTTCCTTGTTTAACTGTTTTATTCGATTAGCATCAAAGATTCCAGTAGAATGAAACCAATCAGGTTCGATATATTTAACTATTTCATCGTATAGTAAAGTAGCACACCAGGTGGTATATTCGTGATAATCTCGTTTTAAATCTTTTTTTACGTTAACACTACCCCCTTTAAGTGCCTTATTTGTTCTCGCCCAAGGAATTGCCAATAATCTGCAATCCAATTGATTTAAAAGCGCTATATATATATCGTCATTTCTGCACACTGGGTGTATAGACCAAATATAGCTATAAACGTTAGGGTGAGTAAATGCTTGATAGATATAGCAGTAATTGTTTATAACTGTTAATGCATGGCAAAGACCGCTTCTCATTCTAAAGCCTTGCATTTCATACTCACAATGGGCATATTTAGGTGCATTTTTCGACCTTTTATGCAAATCTGCAAAATCATTGATAACACTCAAATATGCCCTTTGAAAGATGTTTTCTCGCAATAGGTGGAAAGCGTTGAAGGGTTTTAAATAATCCAATTCCAGTAAGTGTCTACCACCAAACTCAGCACGTCCGATTGAATCACCGTAACTAGCTGCGAAAACAATGGCATCTGGAGGAAGCTCTTTAAGTTGGGTCATACTGTGCAACAATTCAGGCGAATGAATAGCGGCAAGTTTATTCGCAGTAACAACAATGTTTTCTAATAGTAGTTCTGGATATAAAGGTATATACTGCCAGTCTATTCCAATTGTTTGAGCCACTAAGCGGGCATAATATACATCCCTTGAATTACTTATACCCCAAGTTAAAGCGACAGGTTTTGTTTTCAATAAGCCTGAATAATACAAGCTCGCTAAGATACCTGCAATTATGCGGCTATCAAGCCCCCCTGAAAGAAGAATATAAATTGACTTTTTATTATTACAAGCAATAAGAGCTTCGTCTTGCAGTAATTTCAATAATCTATGTGCAATTTGATTTGCTGTTTGATATAGTCTCCCATGAGGAGGTATGGCTCCAAGAATTACATCGCCATTTTCATCAATTTTTGATAGCCAAGGCCTTCTTTTAATTTCACTAAATAGTGTGCTATCACCAGATGCCCAACCAAAAGAAATAATAGAAAGTATAGCGGCATTATCAATAGTAAAGTACATATCGCTCTCTAAGACAGCATCGTGAAAATTCTTAAACCAATTACCCTTAGCTGAACGATACAAAGGGGGTTGAAAAAGATGGAGGCTTGTTTCTAATTCAGAATTTTGCATCGCCTTTTGAACTATTTCTTATATTAGTTTTACTAATTTCTCTGAACAAATTTTCATTAATTTCTTTTAGGTCTTGAATATTGTTTTCAATTAAATATCCAAGCTCTGGGGTGCTTAAAAAAATGACATCGCGCCACTTCTCTGTAATTTTTTTAAGTAGATGCATCAATTCATTAAGCCCTCTTTCCCTATTGCGGGAATCAATCGCACCAATGTAATTGACTCTGTGCGTAGAAATTACTGCTGGTTTATGCAATTTAAATGCCAATTGTATTTGCTTCAAACAATACTCCGCATTAAATCTTTTATTGCGTGATGGTTCAAAACTACAATTCCTTATAAGATAGATGCTTCCAAAACTATTCCTCTCTCCCAAATAAACAAACTTTTTCTTAATACCGTCAGGGCCATCAACATACTTAACTGGTCCACCTTGAATATATCTAATACCGCACTCAGACCAGATACTTTCTGCATAATCATTCCAGTAGCAATTGGGGGCTACTGTACTTACGGGATTAAATCCGAATATTTTGTTGAAAAGTTTAATTCCGCCTTTAATTAATTCCTCCAAACTTACGCCACTATCTGCTAGTTTCTTTCTATCAGAATACAACCCAACATAATGACTTTTCTTTTCTTTTGATACAGCAAATGGAACACCGCACATACCTAAATTGAAAGTCTCCAATGCTTCAAATGAGCCTTTTTGCAACGACCTTAACCAATCCCACCAACGTATATGCTCTCTTGCATGAAATTGTGTTATAAATACACCTTGTTCTATTCCCTTTTTCCATAATTGTGGTACATTAATGCGACCATAGTATTTATTTAAAGTCGAAGTTACTGGTTCGTAATAATATTTAGTGTAATTAGATTCTTTAATTTTGTGAAAATCAGGATTTGCTACTACCATATAGGCAGTCATACATGCTGGCATTCCGCGCGAATCCCTAATGCTCTTTAAAACCTCAAATAGCATTTCCAAATCTTCTTCGGTTTCCAGAGCATCCAAACTATAGCAGGATCTATCCATAGGAAAGCCTGAAGCAACAAGACAATCATAGGAATCTTTAGATGATGTTCTAATGGAACCCCAATCGTCACTTTCTATTACTATGATTTTTAAATCAGTGCGCCACCCTTTCAAATAAGCATATGTTTTTAAAAGTATTGTCGGAATCATATCACGTATATTTTACTATTCATCTGTCTTTCTGCTAATTTGCCTTCCTTGAAAAACTATTGATAATTAATGTTCCAGACGCCACAAAGTTTCTAATACTTCACGATGTGACTCACATTCAACTACATTCCTTATCATTAATTTGATTTCTTTTGAATACACCCAATCTGTAAAATGGAAGATTTTATTAAGTTTACGCAAAATCCTATTGTGCCCATAGAGTCTGCTAAAATAAGTATATTTTTCTTTAATACAATGCTCTATCCATTTTTGTTCAATGAATTCTTCATAGATAATATCTCGGGACCGCCTGTAAAATTGTTCCATAAAATCGTTTCCTTTTAAATCCAGTATTTTAACTCCTGGAAAATCTTTAGTGAACTGGAAATAAGGGACAAGTTCAACTTCGGTCTTGAGATTATCATCTATCTTCAGCCTGACCAACACACCCTGATGCCAGTATTTTTTTGTTGTAGGCCTATCAAATATTAGATTGCCTTGCCCATATACGATAGGAACACCTTTATATATTTCAAAACAACCAACACAGTGGGAATGCTGGCAAATGATTGCATTTGCGCCTTGTTCAGCAAAAAAGTGGCATAATTTTGCTAACCTTGGCGAAGGATATGGATAGTATTCTTTTCCTGCATGTAACAAAACTATTAAAAAGTCATATTTGTTGCGGTATTTATTTAGTTTGTCTATAAAATCAGTTATATCTAAAGGATTAGCGCCACCAGACCTTATTCCTGCTATACTGAATTCATGTTCAGCGTAACCCAAAAATGCGATTCTTTTATCTTTAATATTCACAATTATCATTCTACCTGCATCTTGGAGGTTCATACCTGCACCAAAACATAGAATAGCAGATTTATTTAAAGCTTCTAATGTTTTTTTTAAACCTGTCTCTCCATGGTCAAGACAATGATTGTTAGCAAAATTAACCGCATTTACCCTCAATTTTTTTAGTCCATTTACACAGGCAACAGGTACGCCTAATACAGGACCATCTTTATCAATGGGAGTATTTTTTTCAATTAAACAGCACTCAAGATTTACTACATTGAAATCAGCAGCTGAAAATTCCTTAATTATATCGCTAAAATTCTGCTCAACATTCCCACTTACAAAAAAAGGTAAAGCACGTCCAATTGGGCAAACATCACCACCTATTAGAATATTAATCATAATTGTTTATTCGGGTAACATATTATTGACTCATTCTAATCCGGCAATAATTTGCTTGGTAATTTCGTTATTTGCATATATGGTAATTTTCTGTTTAATCCATCTTCCCAACCAGATACTGCGTTTTATTTTAAGAATTTCCTCAAATCCATACATTTTTAAATTTCTGATCGCATATTTATTTTCAGGGATTACAAATCCTATGGGAATATAATTTTCGGGAATAGAAGCAATCCTTGCTGCATTAATTTGTTTCCCGATTCCTTGCCCACGATATTTGTAATCAACGAATAGATTCTTTAAGACGGCAGTTGAGTGTGGTATCATAAATTTACCAGTCCTACCAAACTTATAAACTCCTGTAAACTGAACAAATCCATATCCGGCGATTTCACCATCTTTTTCAACCACGAATCCTTTACAACCATTCTTAAGAAGATTTATCCAAACTGATGCTTTTTTTTCATCAATGCCCCATTTTGTTCTATTTGATGATATTAATTCAATCGTTAAAGGCATAACATTAGAATACAACTCAGGTGAAATTGGCTTTCGCTGAATGATTGCAAGCACATTGTCTTCATTCTTTATGTAAATGGGTCTGATGAAAAATCTTATCAATTGACGAACAGCATTCACCAAACCAAATTGCCTTATTCGGTAAGTTATATTCACACGTATAAACTGCAGGATTGTCATTTTTGTTTTATTCTTCTCGCAACAATCAAAATTCTTCTGAGAACAGGTTTTACCACCGAATTATATATTTTTTTCCCGATATCGCGCCATTTCGTATAATATCTTAACAGGAGCCACCCCTTCAATGAATGTTTGCCAAAAAAGAGGGCGTAATTCGTAGTAATTTTCTTATCCGCAGCCAAGGTGGCTTTCCAATCATAAGCACCAGCCATAAAATTTATGCGCTTGAATCCCCTTTCTATTAAATCTTCAATCATATAAACTTTTATTAACTGTCCTGGAGAGTAATATGCGTAAGAAGGATTAAATGCTTCTTTCCATGTGTAAAATGTATTTTCAAATATAAAACCAAGTTGATATGCAATTACATCTGTATTTGCTTTTAACAAATAAAATGCCATACATTTTGCTTCAAAAAGAGCATTCATTACAGTATTACGCATTTTATAATAGTCATCACTCAATAACTTGGCATCATAATCTGACCACCTTTTCTCGTATATTCTTTTCATTATATCAAAATATGCATAGTAATCTTTTGCATTATTAATAGCAATTAAATCTACTTTAAAATCCCTTTCCAAACGTCGCCTTTTCTTCTTTATAATATCTTTTCTATTCTGAGAAAGACCTTGCATATATTGTTCAAAGGTCTTGCCTTCAAGATTAGCAATAATAATATCCGTAATTTTTTTTGATATGAATTTTTTATCTAAAAGAAATTTATATATTGGATCTTCGCTGTTTATCTGTTGCAAGTATACCAAATCCCATTGAGCAAATGACAATATATGATTGATAATCATATTTAAAATTTCTGAATAATTATCGCCCTTCTCTATTAAAAATGTGTAAAAATCCCCAAAATGAATAGGAAATGAACGGAGAATTCTGAATACAAAATGTTTTTCTATACATAAAGGTGCAATCCCAACTATATTATTGTCTTTATCACAGACCGCGATTACATACAATTCCCTTGAACTACGATAATATCTCCACCATGGAGAACACCATTCATAATAACTCTGAGGAAAATAATTATTCTCCTTTTGAATTTTGCGCCACGCAGAGGCTAAATGAGGGTCATCAATATTATTGAAAATATGAATCTTGAAATCGTAATTTTTTTGTTTATTTAATGTAACTTCTGAAACAGATGTAATGTTTGTCATATAACTTTATTATTTAAAAAGACCAAAATATTATGAAATTTCCTTATAATGTTTTTAATAAACGAAAGAATGTTCCCCTTATTAAAAGGTAAGAAAAGATAAGCTTTAGAAAGCATTCTCCATTTTAGCGGTAGCCAAGGTTTAAATTCTAAAATAATTCTTTTCACAAGTTCTTTATCTTGTCGGGAAATAGCAACGCATAGATTTCTTTTTATCCAATCACTTATTCTTGACCTTGAGCGTCTTAAAGCATTATTGTTCTTATGAGTTGCGATTTCTATATATCTTTTTATACTGCTTATTGTTCTATCTGTATCTGGTTGTTTTGAATGCGAAAGTGAATCTCTATGCTTCCAGATTATTGCGGAAGGAACAGTTGAATAGCCAACTGCGGGATATTCTAAAGCAATTCTAAACCACATATTTCTATCACAGCCAACTTTAAGGGAGGTATCAAAATTACCAACAGTTTTAAAAACTTCTTTATTTATTATCATAGTACTTGAAGAAAAATATCCATAAGGTGGCACAGCTTGCATATAGTCTTCAAAATACTCGCCGTTAATTAAATACTTATTCCTACGCGGGAATTTACACACACTAACAACTTCACCTGTTTCTTGAGATTTATGGATATACGCTGCACAATACCATTTCAAGAATGGATATTTTGCCAATATCTGCACTGCAGTGTTTAAATGATGTGGTAACCACTCATCATCAGCATCCAAAAAAGCAATCCAATCCCCCAGTGCATTTTCAATACCATGATTACGAGCAGATGGCTCACCCATATTATCTTGATAATAATATCGCACGTTATTTTTATATTTTTGTATTATAAATTTTGTATCATCTATTGAACCGTCATCTATGACTATAACCTCCAATGGTGGACATGTCTGACATAATGCACTTTCTATTGCTCTTGAAATATAAGGGGCAGCATTATAAGCTGGTATTATGACGCTAATCGGTGTAATAAACTTTGATTTATCCATTTTCGTACTAAAATTTGAATTAGCTCCTATCTTTGACAAACCAGGTTATGTGAAACACGGGTTTCAAAGAAAATTTAAAATACTGCTTCCAAAAATTTCTAAAGAGGGCAATTATTCTAATCAGAAGATTTAAGTGTTCATATTTTGAGCCATAGAACAATAGAATATTTTTAGGACTTATATATCCCTCTTTTTTAAAATATTCTATCCCTTCAATAGCAATATGTATGTTTTTTAATTTCCAACCAAAATTAATCAGAGAATTATAATGCTTAGCGAATATTGCCTTTTTTGTTTCATTTAAACATCCATGTTTTTCTATAAAATATTTTTTCACACTAAATAATGATAGATAAAAAGCAAATTCATCGCGAATATTTCTAAATGCTGTAACCGAACTGTTATGTATTATATGTACCGCCGTAGATTCATCTATATAATGAATTTTTGAATACCTAGATATTTCTAACCACAATGGATAGTCCCCCATAGCCCAGTTTTTTATACGCAATTCATCGATAAAATTATTTTTAAATAATAATTCTTTTCTAAAACAAACTGTAAGTGTCTTTATCCTATTGCCAATGAGTAAATCTTCAAAAATATATCCTTTACAAATCTTATACCTATTTATTTTATTAATATTTTTAATTAATTTGGAAGCATTTTGGAAATAAAAATCACAATCGCTATGAACTAAACCGTAATCTGGATTTGATTCTAAAAAATCAACCTGTTTCTGGAGTTTATATGGGTCGGTCCTGTAGTCGTCGCCTTCAAGAAGAGCAACATATTTACCCTTGCAATGTTTTAATGTTTTTACTAAATTTGCAATTGCTCCTAAATTTTCTTCGTTAAGTATTGGTTTTATTTTTTCTGGATATTTTTTTGCATATTCAATGACTATATCCCTTGTTTTGTCTGTTGAGCAATCTTCGCCTATAACTATCTCATAATCAAAATTAGTTTTTTGCATCAAAGCACTTTCAATTGCCTGAGCAATATATTTTTCATGGTTGTAGGTGATTATCATTACAGAAACAATAGGATTTCTATTATACATTTTATTGTTTTCTAATTACCATTTTAATTTGGTTACCATCACTTTGTTCAATAACAAAACCGCAATTTAAATAAACTTTAATTGCAGGAATATTAAGTTTGTGCACAAATAGATATATTTCGTTTAGCTCCAGTTTTTCAAAACCGATTTTTATCATTTGCTTTGTCGCTACAGTTCCAATTCCTTTACCCCAGTATTTTTCTTCACCGATAAAAATATGAAACTCGGCACAACCATTATTTATATTTGTTAATTGAACATTTCCTATATATTCATCTGTCCCTTCAATACAAATTGCGCATCTATATTCATTATTCCTGGATAGCACTTTTTTAATCCAATCTAATTCAATTTCGGGAGTAATGACTCTGTCCGGTCTGTTACCTGTTAGAGCCCATATCTTAGGATTATTGCGCCAACGATATGATATTAATGCGTCGTTAATCTCTAATTTTCGCAAATAAATTTTCATAAGAATCTTAATATTTTTTCCATATCTTTTTTAGTGTACCTCTGGTCAACTGGAAAAGGTATTATGTTTTTTGCTAAATAATATTCTAATTTATTTTTTGAAACGCTTTTTAATACATTGGGCCAGTAAGTAGCAACATAGATTTTATTTTCAATTAATTTCTTCTTTAACTCTCCGTTGCCACTTTTTAAAAATGGATACACCATTGGTCCATTAATTTTCTCATTTTCTATTATCGGGGTTAATTCATTAGATTTTTCAAGATATTTGTGTAAATATAAAAAATTTTCATTTCTAATTTGTAAAACTTGTTTATAATTTATATTCAGCATCAATTTTTCAGTAATTACTGACATCTTTCGTAATGGTAAATTATCAAAGTTTTTTTCATTTGTTTTAAAAAAATTAAAACCTTGCTCAGGGCCGTTCTCTATCCTTTCTAATAAATGACGGAATCTATCAATTGATTTATCTCTTTCAAGTTTTACATTAATATTTCTATGTACATACGCAAATCCCCCATCTGGCAAGCCAAAAAACTTACGTGGCGAATAAAAAGTAGGAATATTTTTAAATGGCTTTGCAAAAAATGCTTGAGAGTTATCTATAATAACATTTTGATAAATTTTTAGTAAATTTTCTATTTTTTTATAGAGTATTCCAAAATAATTGATGTAAAGCAAAACCTCATTTTTCCCCAAATTTTTTATTCTTGGTGTTAAATCTTGTTCGAGTTCATAATACGCAAAATTTAACCTTAGTCTTCTAATTGGTTGGAGAATAACATCGCAAGTATAATATGGAATGAAAATTTTTTTGTAGTGATTATTTGCCAGCAAAATATATTCTAAAGCATTCCTTCCACTATTAAGAGCAACGGCTTCATTATGATACAGGGTTCCGTAGTTATTCAATTCTAATTCAAAATATCCACCAATAGAATTCATATTAAATCATAATTCATTAACATTTTATTGACTTCATCTTTTGAATTAAACATCATCACATCAATAATTGACAATCCAGGTTCAAAAGTAGGTCGCCTTTGATCGTATGGTGTTAAATTTATTGATAGAAACTTTATTTTTATACCTGCTTTATCATATTTTAAACGATCAAAGAAATTTATTCCACCTGGTGGATTCCAATATTCATCAACATCTCCTATTGCCTTACAAATGTTTAAAGCCCATTCATCAGGTCCTTTAGGAGGTTCAATCTGGATACCCATCTCTGAAAAAATTTCTATAGGTGTATTTATACCCAGATACTCACAAACAACTTTTAATGAAAATTTATTTAAATCGACAATTCTTTCATACTCTACGGCAAAAATTCTATTTAACAACCCAATAACCTGAGAAAAATAGGATGCCTTTTTCTTATAGTGTTGTAATTGAGCTATGATTTTTTCTTTCCATTTCTCCTCATTCCTAATCCTTATATCAATAATTAAAGTATCTCTGTGATGCTTTTGCAGTGGCACGCTTATATATTGCCACCCTTCACCTGGCTTCAAAATTCTGTTACGTTCAATCCACCCATGACGAATAAATTGAACTGTATCTAAAAGAATAAATTTATCAGTATTTTTTATTAAACTAAAATAACCTAAATAAGGAAAAAAATATGGTTGCATTATTGCTATTTTCATAAATTCATTTCCAGTAATCCATAAATCCTTTTTTGTAAAATAAATAATCGGTGTGTAACTCCTGGTTTATCCTCATCGCAACTTTGTTATAATCTTGTTTCATTTCTTTAAATAAAATCCAAGATTTAGCTGATGGGCAATATAAAGATGATATATAACCCCATTGTTTCATCAATATAGCCATGCTCTTATTGGTGTAAAAAGAACAATGTACAGGCAATAAATAAAACCAATCAGGGTCTTTGGGTATATTAGCACAAACAACTGTATGCAAGACCAGATTACCATCTTCTTTTACGCAGTTGTTTATTGAATCCAAATCTGCTCTGTTTCTAATATGCTCAAAGACGGCGCTATTAATGACAACGCTATATTTTTTTGATCCAGCATTTATAATATATTCTACTTCAGGATCATTACTTCTTATATATTTATCATAAACAGGCAATTTAATATTGAAATATTTGAGCAGTATTTTTGCAAGAGTTCCAACGCCTCCGCCCCAATCAATTGCGTCTGCTAAATTTATAATATTATTCTTAGCTAATATATTTAATAGCATCGCTTGTTCATAATATGGCGGATGATTTGATTTCTTATATTTGGGACTTTCGATAGCGTGATGAAAATATTTATTTAACATCTCCCATTCTCTTTGTTTCATAGAGTAATGGGTTTTAGAGAAAACAAAACCACAATATTTACAACGATAATATTCAACCGTGCCCAATAATTTGTGATATGGTTTAAAAAAACATTTCGAAAAGTAAAATGTGCTTGTACCACCACAAATATTACAATTCATATTTATTTAAATTTGGTTTTTTAAAATGTGAGAAATTTTTATTACCGTTGATAAATTTATTTCGGCATATATCGGTAAACATAGTACTTCTTTAGCAATTTTTTCTGCATTAGGTAGATTTTCGGGTGAAGCAGATGACAGACCTTTATAGGTTGAAAACTGACTTATAAGGGGATAGAAATATCTCCTGCAATAGATATTATGCTTTTTTAATTCATCATAAACCTCATCCCTGGTTTTGCCATATTCTTTTTCATCAATGAAAATTGGAAAATAGGCATAATTGTGTTTAACACCAGGGATGTCATTCAAGAATCTAATTCCTGGAATTCCGGCTAATTTTTTTCTATAAAGTTGTGCGATTTTTTTGCGTTTTTCTAATGCCTTATCAATATATCTTAGTTGCAATAAACCCAGGGCGGCTGAAAATTCGTTCATTTTGGCATTAATTCCTGGACCAACGACTGTTACCTCATCGGCAAAACCAAAATTTTTCAGATAATCAATACGCTTTTTCATTTTCTCATCGTGGCATATTATAGCGCCACCTTCAAAAGTTGTAAAGACTTTAGTCGCGTGGAAACTCAAAATAGATAAATCGCCATAGTTCAAAATTGATGTGCCATTTATTCTTACGCAAAAAGCGTGTGCAGCATCATAGATAACCTTTAATCCGTATGTATCAGCAATTTTTTGAATTTTATCTACCTGGCAGGGATTACCATAAACATGAACAGGCAAAATGGCGGTGGTTCTTGGTGTAATCAATGATTCAATTTTGTCAGGGTCAATATTGCAATATTCGGGTTCAATATCACAGAATACCGGTGTAATACCATTCCAGTGCAAGGCATGGGTAGTCGCAACAAAACTGAAGGGCGTAGTTATGACTTCACCAGTAATCCTTAATGCCTGCAAGGCAGTCATCAATGCCAATGTGCCATTGGCAAAAAGGCAGATGTGTTTTACACCAAGATAATCAGCAAGTTCCTTTTCAAACTGCTGATGATATTTACCCATATTGGTCAGCCATTTACTATCCCATACATCTTTAAGATATGGGACAAATTCTTTTAATGGCGGAAGATAGGGCTGGGTGACATAGATGGGCTTTTTAAATTTTCTAATCTTTCTCATAATAGAGTTCCTGAAATAAATTCAACATTACATAAATCGTATAATTTATCTATGTAAAATACTTTCATAAAAGTTAACCAAATAGCGCCTTTGCCCTATTTAATGAAAAATCCGATAGAACTGCTACAGCATCAAGATAGGCTTCAAGTTTTGAAATTCGTGAGAGCAGGTAGTATGCTACTATGCCAATAAGTGCTCCGAGAATCAACTCAATAATATTATTTAATGATATAAATCTTAGAGATATTATCATACATAACCCCATAATAATAGTTATACACAAATATGGAAAAATGTCAAGTAGTTGTTCTTTTACACCATAGTTTATCACCCTGCCTGAATAGTAGATATTAAGGAAAAAGCAGACATAACTTGCAATAACCTGACCGATGACCATTGTCAGAACACCCATTTTTAGCGTAATAATAATGGCAATGGCAATGACGACTTTTTTGGCAACTTCAAGATAAAAAAATATATCAGTTCTACCTTTGACTTTCAGAATATTCAAATTAACCGAACTTAACGGATATACAAGCCCAACAAGACATAAAAGTTGCAAATATGGGACAGCAGGAAGCCATTTATCAGTTAATAAGATTTTAATCAAAAGAGGCGATAGCACAGCAAGCCCTATCATCAATGGAAAATTAAAATAGATAATACCCTTAATGGTCTTTCTATATGCATTTTTCAGACGTTCGGTTTCGTCCTGAATTGTTGCATAAACAGGGAAGGTTACCCTTTGTAGTATGCTTAAAGAGTTCATAACCGGTAGTTCCTGTATCCGTTTTGCCTGGGTATAAAAGCCCAAATCAGTTGCACTGTATTGCTTACCAATGACCAGTTTATAAATATTATCAAATATCTGGTTTAATAAACCCGATGCAAGAAGTTTTGAACCATAAGAAAATAGTGATTTTAATGATTGGAAACTGAATGCAAAGACTGGACGCCATTTGTTATAAAGCCATAGAAAGATAGTTTTTATAACACTTCCACCCAGAGTCTGATATACCAGAGCCCAGACACCAAAGCCTTTATAAGCCATAAAGATTCCAATAGTGCCGGATACAACAATAGATGAGAGACTAACCTTAGTGAGCGTTTTGAAATTGATATTTTTGGTCAATATCGTGTTCTGGATAAGGCCAAAAGAATTAACAACTATATTCAATGCCATAACACGAGTAATCGGAGTCAGTAATGGTTGATTATAAAATTTAGCAATCAGAGGAGCGGTGAAAAAAAGGATAAAGAAAAATAAAGTGCTGACCGCAATATTAAAATAAAAGATAGTAGAAAAATCGGTCTGGGTTGCATCCTGCTTCTGGATTAGTGCTGAACCAAATCCACTATCAACAAATGACTGGGCAATGGCAATAAAGATTGCCAGCATACCAATAAGACCATAATCAGCCGGGGTCAAGATACGGACAATTATGATAGTGATGACAAATTGAATACCTTGAGTGCCAAAACGCTCAACAGCACTCCAAAAAAGGCCGGAGAGAAGTTTGTTACGGAGAGACATAAATTACATTAGATACAGGATTCATGATACACGATACAAGATACAGGATGCACGATGCAGGATTTTCCTTGATTCATGATACAGGATTTTGCTTGATACAGGATGCTTTCTTGATACACGATGCATGATACAGGATACAGGATACAAGATAAAGGATACAGGATACTTACTTGATACACGATACACGATGCAGGATACAGGATTTTCCTTGATGCATGATACACGATACAGGATGGTCATTGATACAGGATTCACGATACACGATACATGATACAAGATTCAGGATACAAGATACAGGATGGTCATTGATACAAGATACAAGATACATGATACAAGATGTTCCTTGATACATTATAAATCCGACCGCTAAAGTCACAATTTATCTACCAACTTCTTAAATTTTTGTTTAACCTCTTTTTTTATAGTTTCATCAATTTCGCCAATTTCACCAATAACCAGGTCTTTAAGAACTGTGGCAATTTTATCAAGTTTTATAACAGAGTCCACTTTTAAACCAGATTTTCTAAAACTTGCTGAATGAGATGATACTATAACATCAGTCTCAGCAGGAATTGAAGGGATTTTTGAAGAAATAAATGACAGAATAACATCGCTCTCACCTTCATATATAACCAGGGCTGGTCGCATTTTTGAAGCACTCAAGTCAGTAAAAGGAAATGGAACGAGAACAATCTTACCTGTCATTCTCTTCATCGG
>Ga0078972_1012151_pt1 | contig 14964 bp, 12 predicted proteins | sample YelNatPaOPGAMG01_FD_67568 | JGI IMG/M metagenome (GOLD analysis project Ga0078972, IMG submission 67568) | Hot spring thermophilic microbial communities from Obsidian Pool, Yellowstone National Park, USA - OP-RAMG-01 (SPADES assembly) (version 2) | ecosystem: Environmental > Aquatic > Thermal... | reverse complement strand
GACGTCGCCAAATCCGCGCTGGCGGTCTACGACGTCGACGAGTTGGGCCTGGACCGGCTGGACCGGGCGGTGCTGTCGGCGCTGACCCGCAACTTCGGCGGGGGCCCGGTCGGGGGGGCGACGCTGGCGGGGGCCGGCGGGGGGGGGGGCGGCCCCCGCGGGGGGGGGGGCAAGGGCCGCCCCGACCCAGCTCATCCCGTCGAGCGTAATGCTACTCATGTTCCAGCTATCCTCCGCCTGCGGCGGTGCACGAGGCCCGACCCAGCTCCTTAGGGCACCAGCAGCAGCGGGCAGCGCAGTTGGGCCAGAACCTGCGTGGCCCGCTCATCCTCATCGCCGGCGAGCCCCATCAGGAGCAAGGCGGGGTGCTCGCCGCGAGCGGCAGCCAACACGGCGACAGCGGCATCTCCCCAGGCATAGATGATCTGGGAGGCGATGCCTTGCTTCTCCAGCCAGGCCTCCACTTCGCCCCCCAGGTGCTCTGCCTCACCAGGGGTGGGGGCCAGCGCCAGCACCTGAAGCGACCCCCGAGTGTGCTCCGCCAGCTCGGCGGCCAGAGCCATCGCCCGCCTATCCGCCGCCGAGCCATCATAGACGGCCAGGAATCCCTCGCCGCCCATGGGCTGGTTCTCTAGCACCAACAACGGCCGGCCCGCGCCCAGGGCGGCTTGCAGAGTGCGCCCCACGCCGCAGGCGCTCAGCAGGGTGCCGCCGGCTTTGCCAAGGCTTAACAAGTCCGCCCCGGCTGCTGCGGCGAGCACCTCGTCGCACACCCGGCCACGCACATGCCGGAAGGTGGCGTGCAGGCCCAGCGCGGCTGCCCGCCGCTGCAGAGTGCGCTCGACGCGCTCGGCCTGCAGGCGTAGCTGGCGCTCCATGCGCTCGCGGTCCACCGGTCGGCTCTCCAGCAGCACCAGCGAGGTCACCCGCGCAAAGGGCAGCTCCGCCAAGCGCAGCAGATCGTCATCCTCCACAAAGAGGGCTTCCAGCTCCGACTGGAGTTGAGCTGCCAACGCCGCAGCAGCATCAAGGGCGGCCAGACTGTGCTCCGAGCCGTCCAGGGCCACCACGATGCGGCGGATGGAGGGTACATGCACCTCGATGCCGTTCACATTCGTGGCTCCTTCTTGCTGTCTTGCTCCTTGTCAGCGCTCTTGTCTTTCTCGCCGGCCTGCCGCGCGCGCTCGGCCAGGTAGCGCAAGCGGTCCTCCACCCGACGGTTCACGGTGCCTTCTGGGAACTGGCCTGTCTCGTCCCGCGCTCCTGCGGGTGTTCCGGTCAATACCTCGATGCCCTCATCGATGGTCGAGACAGCCCACACGTGGAATTTGCCCGCCCGCACCGCCTCGACCACATCCGGCCGCAACATCAGGTGCCGGACGTTGGTGCGGGGGATCATCACGCCCTGCTCGCCGGTTAACCCGCCCTCCATCAGGCGGCAGACGTCAAAGAATCCCTCGATCTTCTCGTTCACACCGCCGATAGGCTGTACCTCGCCCTTCTGGTTGATCGAGCCGGTGACGGCGATGCTCTGCTTGATCGGCACGCCCGAGAGGTCCGAGAGCAGCGCGTACAGCTCGGCGGAGGAAGCCGAGTCACCATCCACGCCGCCGTAGGATTGCTCGAACACGAGCGAGGCGCTGAGCGAGAGCGGCTCCTCCGGCGTGTAGCGGGCGGCGAGAAAGTTGGAGAGGATCAGCACGCCTTTGGAGTGCAACGGTCCGCCCAGGGCGACCTCACGCTCGATATCGACCACCGTACCATGCCCCAGGCGCGTGCGAGCGGTGATACGGGTTGGCTGCCCCCAGCTAAAGCCACCCAGCCCCGAGACGGAGAGGCCGTTGATCTGCCCCACTTTTTCGCCGCGTACATCGATCAGCATCGTGCCGTTGACGATCTCCTGCAGGGTGCGCTCGCGCACACGATCGGCCCTGAAAGTGCCCTTGTCGAGAGCCTGTTGCACGTCGATGGCCTCCACTACCGTAGAGCCCCGCTGACTTGCCCAGTAATCCGCCTCGCGCACCAAATCTACAATTGTACGGAAGCGGATGGAGAGCCGATCCTGGTTTTCCAGCAGCCGTGAGGCCTGCTCCACCACCCGCGCCACGCCGCTACGATGGAAGGGGCGCAGCCCCTCACGCCGGGTCACTGTGGCCACAAAGCGGCCATAGAGGGCACAGTTTTCCGGCGTGCGCTCGACCTCGCCCGCGAAATCTACCTCGACCTTGAACAATTCGCCAAAGTCGGGGTCTGCCCCCTGCAGTGCATAGTAGAGCATGGGCTCACCCAACAGCACCACCTTGACATCCAGGGGGATCGGCTCCGGCTCGAGGCTGGCGGTCGTCATGAGCGAGTACTCGCGCGCCAGCGCCTCGACCGTGATCTGCCGGGTGCGCAGGGCGCGCTTGAGCGCCTCCCAGGCCAGCGGTTTTTGCAGCACGGTGAGGGCATCGAGGATCAGGTAGCCACCGTTGGCGCGATGCAGAGCGCCGGGCTTGATGAGGGTGAAATCGGTCACCAGGGCGCCCATAGTGGCCTTGTACTCGATGGCGCCGACCAGGTTCTGATAGATGGGGTTATCCTCCACCACAATCGGCGCTCCCTGCGTGGCCGCATGATCTACGATCACGTTCACCTCGTAGCGCTGGAACGAAGGCTCATGCGGCACAAAGAACGGGAGCATGCCGCTGGGGGCAGGCTGCTCGCCGCGCTCGGCAGGCTGGAAATCGGCCACGTTCTCCACCACATCCTCGCCAACTGCATCGATATAGTCGGCGACCTGCTGCCACTGAGCGTACTTGTCGCGCAACTCACTGATGTGCTGACCGACGGCGACTGCCGCTACCTGGCGGTTCACCTGGCGCACCTGCTCCATCGCCTGCTTCTCGGCCTGGCGGATGTCGCGCACCGCCGCCTGCAGCTCGGCCTCCATAGCGGCCATATCCTGCTCGATCTTGTTACGCATCTCGGGCGGCAGCTGCTGGAACTGCTCGGGGTTCAGGATCTGCCCTTTGGCTACCGGGGCAAAGGCAATGCCGGAGGGCGTCTTGAGCATGGTCAGCCCACGCGCCTCTGCCTGCCGGCGCAGACTGGCCAAAATCCTCTCCTGCGTCTCGCGCAACTGGCGCTCTACTTCCTGTTTGTGCGCCTCATAATCCTCACTCTCGAATGCGGCCGGAATGCGTATCTTGAGATCATCGATCAGCTGCTTCATATCCTTGCGCAGGGCCGTCCCCATACCCGCCGGCAGCCGCAGCGCCCGCGGCTTGTCGGGCTGCTTGAAATTGTGCACATAGCACCAATCATCGGGCACCGGCTGCCTGGCCGCCTCTTGCACCAGGAACTGGCGGATCGTCGTCGATTTCCCCGCACCGCTTGGACCCAACGCGAACATGTTATATCCCTGCCCGCGCATCCCTATGCCGAAGCGGATCGCCTCTACCGCGCGCGGCTGGCCGATCACCTCCGTCAGATCAGGCAGGCTGGCGGTCGTCTCAAAATCAAAAAGATTGACATCGCAAGTGCGGAAGAGTTGTTCGGGGCTGAGGGCGAAGGACTGCACACTGGACATGGTGAAACCCCTTCTACCGGCAAAGGAGGGCTGCCTTGGTGGCATGCGCAGCCCGGCTACTCACAATCAACGGGAAACAGGTGATTCTGGTATAGCACAGGACAGGGTGACTGTCAAAGGAGTTAGATATCGGTTTCGTGCTTGCGCGAGCGGCCCTCTGCCCGCGCCTCCAGTTTGCCGATGATCACGTCCTGCAGACGCGCGATGTTGCCATTCTTCGTTCCCTGATAGCATGCATCGCTGTGCTGACTGTCAAGTAGCGAGCGGTTCGCCGGCTCCCGGAGCAGGAATACCGCCGCCACGGCTATGGCCAGCGCGAGCGCGGCATTGGCCCGGAACATCCCCTGCACCCCCAGGCGATCATAGAGCATCCCGGCCCAGGCATTGCCCAGAATGCTCCCGGCGCCCGAATAGGCGGCCCAGAAGAGCGCCTGCCCGGTGGCCCGCCACTCGCGCGGCACCAGGCGATTGATATAATCCACCGAAGCCACCAGCAGCAGCGAGAAGGAAAAGCCGTGGCAGGCCTCGACCATCATAGCCAGGTGCGGCGCCCGGATCACCGAGTAGGCGAACATGCGCGCGGCAAAGACCAGGAAGGTGAGGGCAATCACCCTGCCCGATTTGAACCGCCGGATGAGGGCCGCCGCGAGCAGGTAGAGCGGCAGCTCGCTGAGGCCCTGCAGGGTATAGGCCGTGCCGATGAGCGGCCGCGAAGCGCCCAACTCACTCATGTAGATGGGGTAGAAAGTATTGATGGAGGCTGCGCCCAGCTGCAGGAAGGTGATCAGCGCCAGCAATACCACGAGCCGGCGGTTGCGAAAGAGCGCCCCGGCGCCACGCCAGGTGCGTTCACCAGCCAGGGGGGTGTGACCGCCCTGCCCTCGCGTGCCGCGCCAGGCCACGAGCCAGCCCAGGAGCATAAAGGCGGCTGCATAGACAAACACCAGCCGGATATCCTGCCCGGCGATGGCGCGCCCGATGGCAAAGGACGAGAGCGCCCAGCCGACCGCCCCCCATAGGCGCAACCGGCCATAGGAGAGGTTGGGGTGCTGCTCCAGGTGATCGAGAACCAGGCTGTCGATGAGCGAGCCCACGGGGCTGGAGAGGAGGGCGTAGAGCACCGTCCAGGCCAGAAAGAACCAGAACCCGCCGGGCCAGATGTAGCCCAGGAGCAATATTGCCGCCAGAGGCATGGTCAGCAGCAGCGTCCGCCGGCGGCCCCGCAGATCGGCGGCTACCCCCCACAGCGGCTGGCTCAACAGCACCATCGCCGGGCGGATGCCGGAAAGGAGCCCGATCTGCAGGCCCGAAAGGCCAACCTGGCGCAGGTAGACGGAGAGGAAGGGGCTCCAGGCCGCACCGGAGCCATAGTAGAGCACATAGAGCAGCCGCAGCACCCCGCCCGTGCCCGGCCGGGCCTGCGCGGCCTCTTCGATCGTCAGCGTGTCCGATGCCATTCACAGACCTTCAATTTCACTGATGTATGCTTGCCGTCGAGGGCGCAGAGATCGCTGAGGAAAATGAGGTGCTCTTCTATCCGCGTTCATCTGCGTTCATCTGCGGTTTCACCGCGCCCCTCCCCAGCGCCACCAGCGCGGCGAGGGCTACGACAAGCAGAATACCCGAGTTGAGCCGGTACATGGCCTGCACGCCGATGCGGTCATAGAGAAAGCCCGCCCAGGCGTTGCCGATGATGCTACCGGCGCCGAAAAAGGCTGCTGTATAGAGAGATTGCCCCGTCGCTCGCCATTCCCGTGGCACGTGCTGGTGTACATAATCCACCGCGGAGACCAGCAGCAGCGAGAACGAGAGGCCATGGCTTGCCTCGACCACGACCGCCAGCGCCGGGTTGCGGATGACGGAATAGAGAAAAGTGCGTGTGGCGAAGACAAAGAACGTAAAAGGCAACGTGCGGCGCGAGCCAAAACGCCGGATGAGCCAGGCCGATGCCAGGTAGAGCGGCAACTCGCTCAGGCCGCGCACGGTGATGGCCAAGCCGATCACGGGCGACGGTGCGCCGATCTGCGTCATGTAGATGGCGAAAAAGCTCCAGATGCCGGCTGCCCCCAGCTGCAGCAGCACAATCAGCACGAGGAACATCACGAGCGGGCGGATGCGCAAGAGGGCCCCGGCGCCGTGCCACGCCCGGCCCAGGGCAGTTCGCTTTCCGCTATCGCGCGTGCCGCGCCAGACCACGGCCGCGCCCAACAGCATAAAGGCAGCTGAAAAGGGAAAGATCAGGCGGATATCGCGCCTGGCGATGGCTTTTCCAACCAACAGTGCACTGACTGCCCAACCCACCGCACCCCACAGGCGCACCTGACCAAAGCTTGTGCCGGGTTCGTCATCCAGGTGATCCAGCACCAGGCTGTCGATGAGCGGGCTGACTGGGCTCGAGAACAGGTTGTACAGGATGGCCCAGGCGAATAGAAACCAAAATCCGGCCGGCCAGGCGTAGCCGAGCAGCAGGGCTGCGGAGATGAGCATCGTCAGCAGGAGCGTGCGCCGTCGCCCGCGCAGGTCGGCCACCACGCCCCAGAGCGGCTGGCTGACCAGCGTGACCGCGGGACCGATCCCGCTCAAGGCGCCGATCTGCAGGCCCGACAGGCCGATCTGTAGCAGGTACACGGAAAAGAACGAGCTCAGCGAGACGCCGCTGGAGTAAAAGAGATAGTAGAGCAAGCGCAGCGTAATGCCCTGACCGCGCAGGGCGCGTCGCGGGCGCGACGATATGGGTGCGATCGTGTTTTCCAAAGAGTACCCTCTTGTAGAGACGCGCCGATGCTGTGTGTATCGCCAGTGTGCTCAGTATACCATGCGTTGCCGTAACTCTGTAAAAGCGGCGGAATGGACAGAATTGGGTTATTGGGTTAACCTACCCCCGCAGAGTTCGAGCAGTGTTGAATGAGGCTTGTGTATCTCCAGGAGGTTCAGTTTGCGTACCGCGGCTGTTATTTCAGTTGATGAGCTTACCGCTCAGGGCGCGGATTGGGCGCCTTTCCAGGCCATGTTGGAGCGCTTCCGCATCTGGGGCTATGATGGGGTGGAGATCGCCCTGCGTGACCCCGCGAGCATTGATCAGCGCGCCCTGGCTCGCGCTCTGGCCGGCTGTGGCCTGCCGGTGGCTGGCATCGCGACCGGCACGGCCTGCACGGTCGATGGCCTCTCATGGACCGACCCGGATGCTGCGGTACGGGCAGCGGCGCGCAAGCGTATCGGCGATCAGTGCCTGCTGGCGGCGCAACTCGGCAGCCCGGTGATCGTGGGGCTGATTCGGGGGCGCCTGCAGCCGGGCGTGCCGCGTGCCCAGGCGGAAGCCTGGATGCGCGAGGGGCTGCTCGATGCCTGTACGGCAGGTGCCCGTGTGGGCGTATCCATCTTCTTTGAACCGATCACCCGCTTCATGGATGACCTTGTGCTCACCACCGACGAGGGTGTAGCTCTGCTGGAGCAGCTCGCCGCGCCCAACCTCGGCCTGCTTCTCGACACTTTCCACATGAACATCGAGGAATCCGATATCTGCGCTGCCTTCCGCCGCGCGGGCCGCTACCTGGCCCACGTGCATGCCTCTGATTCTAATCGCTGCTACCCCGGCGCCGGCCACGTTGATTTCCCCGCCGTTGTAGCCACGCTGCGTGATATGGGCTATGGGGGCTATCTCTCGGCCGAGATCCTGCCCTGGCCGGACCTGGAGACGAGCCTGGAGCGCGCCGCACACTATCTGCGCCGGCTCCTGGCTTGACCCCACTTACCGCGCCCATAGTATCATAGGGCAGTCGACTGGCGCCTGCTGGTGGCCGGGTGTATCATTGTACTATGGAACTGGATGACATGCTGGCAGCATTCCGGGCCTCTCTGCTGGAGGGGCGCCCTCTGCGCTTGCAGGACTATAGCGCGTTGTTGCAGGCTCGCTTTCCCGAGCTGGCCGCACTGGCCTATGTGCGCGAGCCGGCCCCGCGAGGGGAGCGGCGCACCGCGCTGATGCTGACGCAGGAATTGCTGGGCGCCGTGCAGCCCGATCTGAGTGGCCTTTCGCCGCCGCGTGCTCAGGCGCTCTATCTGGCTGCCCTGCTGGCCCATGTCGGCCAGGGGGCTGGGGCTGCGGCCTCACGCTATGAACGCGGCGAAGCAGCGTTGGCGCGCGATGTGCTCTTTCGGCTGGACTTGCCCGATTGCCTGCGCGATGAGGTTGTCTACCTGGTCCGCTCGCAGCGGGCGCCCGCGCTCCTGGGAGCACGGCCGGCAAGCCAGGGGCGTATGCTGCGCCTGGCCTGGACACTTGATACCGAATTGCTGTACCGGCTTGCCGTCGCCGAGGCTGATATCGTTGCGCCCGCGAAGGCTGATCGCACACGCGCGGCGCTGGATGCCTTTCGCGCGCGTTGCCAGGCGCTGGGGATCTATGGCTCGGCCCCACCGCCGCTGCTCTCGGAAGAGCGATGGCGTCCGATTTCTCAGGCGGACCCCTGCCGGGCGCGGCGCCTGCAAGGCGAGTTGCGCTTCTGGCGGGCCAAGGGCACGATCAACACAGCCGAGCAGGCCGAGGCTTGGCTTGCAGGCTGGGAAGCGGCCTCTGGCGGCGTACTCTATTTGCCTGTGGGCGTGCCGGGCAGCGGCAAATCGACCTGGGTGGGGCGGCATCTGAGCGGCGCGCACCTGGTCTCGATGGATGAGATGCGCGAGCGGCTGCTGGGCAACCGGTCTGACCAGAGCCGTAATGCGGAGGTCTATCGCCGGTCGCGGGGCGAGTTGCTCACGGCCCTGCGGCGAGGGGAGGTCGTGGTGTGGGATGCCCAGAGCCACACGTGGTCCGCCCGGCAGGGGCTGCTGCTGGCGGCGCGCCAGACCCACGCCTATGTCATCATTGCCTACCTGGATGTGCCCCTGACAGTCGCCCTGGAGCGCAATGGTCAACGCACGGCGGTCGTGCCCGAGGCGGTGATCGCGCGCAGCTACAACGATCTGCAGGAGCCCCGGCCCTTTGAGTGTGAGGAACTCTGGCGAATCGATGTGCACGGGAACACCCGTTTTTGCCAGATTCGGCATTCTGGTATACAGTCCCCCTCGTCGGCGGTGACCTGATACCGTTACCATAACTGTTATCGGGAGAAGCTGCCGACCTGGGGGAGAATTGCAATGCGTATTGCCGTTATCAGCGATCAGCTTTCCGACGATCTGGAAGAGGCTTTTCAACTCGGAGAGTTGTTGGGCGTGAATGCCTTTGAGTTGCGTTGGCTCCGGCCGCCCGGTTCTCTCCGGCTGCGCCGGGTCAGCGAGCTCTCCGATGAGGATGCAGAGGGCCTGGCGGCTGCCGCCAAGCGGCATGGCGCCAGTGTGAGCGCCATCTCGGCCGGCCTTTTCCGCCACCGTTGGGATAACCGCATGGAATTCGCGGTGCATATGCAGAGCCTGCAGCGGGCCCTGCACGTGGCCAGGATCTTTGGCGCGCCCCATGTCATTATCCACGGGTTCCTGCTTGTCGGCGAGCACCGCAACGGCGTCTGCCCGCCAGGGGTGGTCGATGCATTGGGCCAGGCCGCCGAGCTGGCTGCGGCGGATGGTGCCATGCTGTTGATCCGCAATGCCCCTGATTGCTACACCGATAGTGGTGCTCACACGGCCTCCATCGTTCATGCGGTGCACTCGCCGGCTCTGGGCGTCAGTTGGGACCCCTGTCATGCCGTCCGCGCCGGTGAGGAAGATATCTGCGCCGGCTATGAATGGCTCTTGCCCTTTGTGCGCGACGTCTGTATCAAAGACCAGGAGCGGCGCGAAGGGCTGGGTTATGAGTACACTGTCATGGCCGAAGGCACGATGGATTGGCCGGCCCAGCTGCGCGCCTTGATCCGTGACGGCTTCCAGGGCACCGCGACCCTGGGTTCGCAAGTCGAGCCGCGCCTGCTGAATACCATGCACAGCCTGGATGCCCTACACAAGCTGCTGCGCCAGGTACGCAGCGCCAACGCCATTTCATCCCTATAGGCGCTGGGCGCTGGCCGATATCCCCCCGTAGATGCCCCTTTCCCGCCCTGGCGGGAAAGGGGTAGGGGGGCGTGGGCATCGCGCCGCGACTGAGTGGCAGCCTTCAATCTGCCCGCAGATTGAACTGCGCCCTGCTGACCTTTAAGGCTGGTTGACACCGCCAATGGAAGGGGGTATACTAGATCATAGAGGCTGAGTACGCTGATCGGCTTCAGGGGAGGTTACCGAACTATGAATGGCGTGGCTGTGCAGGCCAGGCTGGCGCCCGGCAGAGAACACTAAGGCGCATTTGCGCCTTGGTGTTTTTTTGTTCCTGACGGCAGCACACAGCCAAATGGTTGCTGGCCGAGATAAGTAACGATACTAAAGGGGGTACGCGAATGGACTCCGGGATGATCAGCAAGATCCAGAAGGCCAAGCGCTACTCGGAAGAGCGCGACCGCATCACTTTTGATGACTTTACCGTCACTTTCCGCGGGGAACACGATACTTATCGGGTTACGTACCGAAAGGGCCATTGGTCTTGCGGATGCGGTTTCTTTGCGCAGCGGGGCGTATGTAGCCATACGATGGCGCTGGAGAGGGTCCTGATGGGTATGCTGGTCTCGGCAGACCAGGATGTCGCAGAGTTGCACGCTCCAGGGGCAGAAGTGCCGGCTCGCTAAGATGATTTGAGCATCGCTCGCGCATGGGCTGAAGCGAGCTCATGCGCGAGCGATTTTGTTTCCCCGGGCTGCTCGGGCAAGGGCTGGGGCCAGGCGCCTATTACTATACCGGTAAGTGCAGCTTTTGTACGTGAGGATGATCGATGAAGCGATGGTATGTCTGGCTGGGGGCCGCTATCAGCCTGGTGTTCCTGTATAGTTCTCTGAAGGGGCTGCAGTTGGCTCAGGTGTGGCATGCCATGCGCACGGCCAACTACTGGTGGCTGATGCCTGGGGTTGCCGTTTATTTCCTGGCCGTCTGGGCGCGCACCTGGCGATGGCACTATCTGCTGCGCCCGGTAAAGGCAATCAGTCTCAGCCGACTCTTTCCGGTCGTTGTGGTCGGCTACATGGGCAATAATGTCTACCCGGCCCGCGCTGGCGAGGTGATCCGCGCCTATGTGCTCAAGCGCAAAGAAGACGTCGATATCTCGGCATCCCTGGCGACCATCGTCGTGGAGCGCATCTTTGACGGTGTGGTGATGCTCTTCTTTGTCTTTGTGGCTCTGCCTTTCACTCCCCTGCCCGAGGGCCTGCGCCGCGTCGTGGTGCTCTCCAGTATCGCCTTTTTTGGGCTGCTCCTGGTCTTTTTCGCTGTGGCCGCCATGCCACGGCGTGCTCAGGCTATCTACAATTGGGCCATCGATCGCCTGGTGCCTGTGCGCTGGCGCGACCCTCTGCGGGGTATATTGGATCGCTTTATGGATGGCCTGTGCTGCCTGCGCCGCCCGGCTGATGTGGCCATGATCTTTGTCACCTCGGTGGCCATCTGGCTAACGGAGACGGTCAAGTACTGGTTCGTCATGCACGGGTTCGGCTTCTCGGTCCCCTTTTACGTGCTGATGCTGATGGCAGCCGTGGTCAACCTGGCGACGACAATTCCTTCGGCCCCGGGGTACGTTGGCACCTTCGACAAGCCCGGCATCGCCGTGCTGAGCGGGTTCGGCGTGCCCGACACCGTGGCCGCCGGTTATACACTGGTATTGCACGCAGCCCTGTGGCTGCCGATCACGCTGCTCGGGTTCTACTACATGTGGCGCGAAAGCGTCTCGTGGAAAGACTTTGCCGCGGCGGCGACCGTCCGCCAGGAAGCCAACAACCAGCCCGCCGATTGAGTGCGCCTGGCACTTGAAGAAAAAACCCGGCCGTGCTATTATCCTGCCCACACAGTTGCCCTGCCTGCTTTGCGCACCTGTGCGCCGCATGGCTCCATGGTAGGATGCACAGAACCGGAGCAGGGCGCACTGCTGTGCACATGACAGGTTGGCGGTCTCGTGCGGTTTGGGGAGGATCGATGAGAATTGGTATCGTGGGCGCTGGGCTGGCCGGGCTGACTGCCGCTTATGACCTGACCAGGGCAGGCCACACGGTGACCATTTGGGAGGCTGAGGCGCAGCCGGGCGGTCTGGCCTCAGGTTTCCGTGACGAGAGGTGGGAATGGCCTCTGGATCATTCCTACCATCACATTTTTGCCTCCGATCGGGCTGTGCTGGACCTGGCGCACAAAGTGGGCGCGGAGGTCTTTTTCCGCCGCCCGCTGACGGTGATCTGGCATCGGGGCAGCATGGAACCCTTTGATAGCCCCCTGGCCGTGTTGCGCTATCCCCATCTGAGCCTGCCCGAGAAGGTGCGTGTGGGGATGGTGACGGCCTACCTGCGCCTGCTGCGCCGCTGGCGACCGCTGGAGCGAGTGTCTGCCGAGGATTGGCTGCGCCACGCTATGGGTGAACGCCCCTATCGGGTGCTCTGGCAGCCGCTGTTGGAGGGCAAGTTCGGCGCCGATTACCGTGCAGTGAATATGGCCTGGTTCTGGGCGCGCATTCACAAGCGCAGCCCGGCGCTCGGTTACCCCGCCGGCGGCTTCCAGACCCTGGCCGACCGCCTGGCCGATACCGTGCGCGCATCGGGAGGGCAGGTGCTTCTGAGGCAGCCTGTGCAACGCGTGCAGCCGCGTGCTGAAGGTGGCCTCACTGTGACATGGGCTGAGGGCACTGCCGATTGCGAGCGGGTGATCGTCACGACCGGGCCTCAAACGGCGCTGCATCTCGTGCCCGATCTGCCGGCGGCCTATGCCGGGCAATTGCAGCGCCTGCGCTCGTTGGCCGCGCAGACCCTGGTGCTGGCGCTCGATCGCCCCCTCACTCTCGGCTATTACTGGGTGAACCTGCCCAAGTCAATATTCCCTTTCCTGGCCCTGGTCGAACATACGAACTATATCGACCGCGCCCACTATGGGGGGGATCATCTGGTGTATCTGGGCGATTACCTCGCCGAAGATCACCCTAACTTTGCCATGACCCAGGAAGAGCTGCTGGCTACCTACCTGCCGTACGTGACGCGCATTCGCGCCGATTTCCAGCCCTCCTGGATACGCAAGAGCTGGCTCTTTCGCCAGCGGGAAGCGCAACCCTTCACGCCTGTAGGGCACGGATCCTCTATCCCGCCGCTGCGCACCCCGTTGGCGGGGCTCTACTTTGCCAGCATGAGCCAGGTCTATCCCTGGGATCGGGGCACTAACTATGCCGTCGAACTGGGCCATCAAGTGGCTGATCTAGCCCGAAAATAGCGCCGGGGCCCTTCCGGTTAATTGCCGGCTGGCCCGCTTCGCACAGGCCTGGCCTTATCCCAGAGGGTGGGTCTGTGGGGCGGCCACACAGCGGCCGCCCCACAGACCCACTCCGTATAGACGGCCTGTTCGGGCTGCGTGCGGAGCATGGCGCCTGGAAGTCGAAGGACATTTTCATCTCTACGGCGTATGCTGACGCTGTAAAGTCAGACTCCTGTCGTATTGGGGTTCAGAGTCAAGGAGGCGTGGGGTGAAGTCGATCTGTGTCATTGGCGCCGGCTATGTGGGCCTGGTTACGGGAACCTGCCTGGCGGATCTCGGAAATCGGGTTGTCTTGCTGGACATCGATCAGGGCAAGATCGACAAGCTAAACGCCGGAGTAATGCCGATTTACGAACCGGGGTTGGAGGAATTGGTGCGGCGTAACGCGGGCAGCGGCCGCCTGCGCTTTACGACCCGCTATGAGGAAGGCCTGGCCGACGCTGAGTTTGTCTTTATCGCTGTCGATACGCCATCGGGGGCCGAAGGCGAGGCTGATCTCAAGTCGGTGCGCACCGCGGCCCGCTCAATTGCGACGGTCATGGATCACCCGCTGATCATCGTCAACAAAAGCACGGTGCCCATCGGCACGGGCGATTGGGTGGCCGATATTATCAACCGTCACCGGCAGAATGGCGTTGATTTTGCCGTCGTCTCTAACCCCGAGTTTCTGCGCGAGGGTTCAGCCGTCAACGATTTCCTGACCCCCGACCGTGTTGTGCTCGGCTCGCTGAACCGTGACGCTGCGGAAAAGGTGGCTCAGCTCTACCTGCCGCTGCGGGCGCGTATCATCATCACGGACCTGCGCACGGCAGAGATGATCAAGTATGCCTCCAATGCTTTTCTGGCCAGCCGCATCTCGTTCATTAATGAGATTGCGGCCATCTGCGAAAAGCTCGGCGCCGATGTAAAGGAAGTGGCCGCCGGCATGGGCTATGACAAGCGCATCGGCCCTGCCTTTTTGGATGCCGGTGTCGGTTTCGGGGGCAGTTGCTTCCCCAAAGACGTCAAGGCCCTGGCGCACATGGCGTCGATCCACGGCTGCCACCCGCAGCTCTTGCGCGCTGTGCTCGAGATCAATGCTGATCAGCGCCGGTTCACCATCCAGAAACTGCGCGACCTTTTGGGCAAGCTCGACGAGCATGTCGTCGGCATCCTGGGCCTGGCCTTCAAGCCCAATACCGATGATATGCGCGACGCCCCATCCGTGGAGATCATTCACCTGCTGCAGCATGAGGGCGCGCGCATCAAGGCTTACGATCCTGTGGCCATGGAAAATGCCCGGCTGGTGCTGCCCGACATTACCTATTGCCAGGACCCCTATGAAGTGGCCGCCGGCGTCGATGCGCTGTTGGTATTGACCGAGTGGAACGAGTTCAAGCATCTCGATTTCGAGCGCATCCGCCAGGCGATGCGCCGGCCAATCTTGATCGATGGACGCAACCTCTACGAGCCCGACCGGATGCGGGCCGTTGGCTTTACCTATCGCGGCATCGGACGCGGTTACTGAGGCAAAGAATGATCAGTGTGGGTGTCGACATTGTGGAGATCGACCGCATCGCGCACGCTTTGGAGCGCTGGGGCGAGCGGTTCCTGGCTCATGTCTATACGGAAGAAGAGATTACTTATTGCCGGGGCCGTGTACCCGAGTTGGCGGCGCGCTTTGCCGCCAAGGAAGCGATTTCCAAAGCGCTGGGGACCGGTCTCGTGGGGGTGCACTGGCGGGAGATGGAAGTATGCCCCGATGGATTGGGCAAGCCATGGGTGCGGCTTCATGGCCGGGCGGCGGCGCGGGCCGAGGCCCTGGGCCTCACCGAGTTTGCCATCAGCCTTTCTCACTCCCGCGATTGCGCCGTGGCCTCGGTTGTGGCCTCGGGGCCAGGTGTGTAGGGCCATTGTGATACGAGGCATCTTGCCTGCCTTCTAGCGAAAGTCTGACCAGGCTCGCTACGGGTGAGGGCCGGGCAGATTGCTTCGCCGCCATCCGGCACCCTTCTTTAGGGGCGTGGGGGGGGGGTGGGTTTTTTTTCGGCTCTCCCGACGGGGAAGAAAACAAACACCCCCCCCCCCCCCCCAACCCCCCAACCCCGCCGGCGCGGAGG
>Ga0078972_1012150_pt1 | contig 14964 bp, 15 predicted proteins | sample YelNatPaOPGAMG01_FD_67568 | JGI IMG/M metagenome (GOLD analysis project Ga0078972, IMG submission 67568) | Hot spring thermophilic microbial communities from Obsidian Pool, Yellowstone National Park, USA - OP-RAMG-01 (SPADES assembly) (version 2) | ecosystem: Environmental > Aquatic > Thermal... | reverse complement strand
TTATCAATTTACCAACAGGTTCAAAATGCTAAATCCGCATTTTTATTACCTTTTATAATGAACTTTTCATATTTGTCACCAAAGAACCTGTTGCTACCATCAACCACGCATATATTCCCTTATCCTACTATCAAAATATTGTATAAGCCTTATCATATCATTTTCGCCCTTCCTTGCAGTTGCGAACTCGGGAGAGTTGGATTCCTTCCAGCCATGGTCTCGGTAGTTAATTTCTCCAATACGAGTCATATCTACAAGGCTTTTATCCAAATATAGCATAAACGAAGTTTCACAAACGCCAGCATGATCGCCCTCTCCAAGACAATCAATATCGGTTGCAGGAATGATTGAGATAGTCCTTTTATTATTATATTCAGCGGCGATTTCCTTGACCATATCCCGCTGACATTCAGGATAATGACCTGAGAACAGGACAAGAACCTTTATCCCCATAATTATCATCTGATCAATGATTTCTTTTATATGATCTTTTGTTGTTTGATCTGTATAGAGATTTCCCCATTCTCCTGTGAATTTTCTCATCAGTTCATCACTGAGTTTATGGATACCAGAATAAAAATGAGGTGGGAACACGATTCCACCTAATGCTTGTGCAAGAATACAGCAAATTTTATGAGCTTTGATCACATCAAGTCCCATAGGAAGATGATCGCCATGCCGTTCAAGACATCCTATAGGAAGATAAGCAACAGGATATTCTTTTATCCTTTCTGTCGCCTCTCGTCCTAACATAAGCTCATACCTAACTTTTTTTGTGAAATTTATAACAGGATTCATAATCAATCCCCCTTTTCATAATCTGATTTTACTAAACGTGCGCCAAGGTTGAATAATTTGTGCGTTGGGGAATTATAACCTCTGTATGCTGAGCGAGTAAAATTAGCTATATAATAAAAACTTCCGCCACGAAAGACGCGAGTATCTCCCGATTCTGCACCCTTTGGATCAACCTGTGTTTTACTTTCATAAGGTCCATAATAATCTTGAACCCATTCCCAGACGTTTCCATGCATATCATATAGTCCCCAAGGATTAGGCTTTTTCTGCCCTACCGCATGAGCAAACATATTGCCGAGGTCATAAGTATTTTTGCCAAACCACGCGTATTCACCCAATTTACTCGCACTGTCACCAAAGGAAAATGCTGTTTTCGTCCCTGCCCTGCAAGCATATTCCCATTCTGCCTCTGTCGGCAATCTATAAACGTTTGTTTTCTCTGCTTCATTTAATTTGGCGATAAATTCCTGAACATCGTTCCAAGAGATATATACTGCGGGATGATTTTCCGCATTTTTGACGAACACTTGTCCTTCCCATGGGCGAGTATTCATGACCCTTTCCCATTGGCTTTGTGTGATCTCATATTTGCCTAACCAAAAGCCTTTACTTATGATTACCTCATGTTGAGTTTCGTTGCTTTCTCTGCCTGATTCGCTTTCTGGCGACCCCATGATAAATTTTCCGGGATTGATCCATACCATATCCATTTCAGCACCGCCGGGAAGTTTAATAGTTATCTCCTTAGGTTTTTCATTATCAGAAATAGTTCCAACAGTAACGACAGTATATATTGCTAACATAATAAAAATCATAATAACTCCTTTCTTATCTGATTCTCTTATTGCTTGGTAACATTATAATACTTGCTAACGAAGTGATCAAGTATATAGCACCAGCACAATAAAAGACGCCAGCTAATCCGAAAGTATCGCCGATCATTCCACCAGTAGCAGGTCCTAAGAACATGCCCAAGGCATATACCGCTTGATAAAATCCCATAGCACTTGCCTTTTCCTCTTTTGGTAACCCTTGAATTGCTAACCCCATAAGTATCGGCGCTGCCAATCCTCGTCCTAATGTCCCTAATCCATTAAGCAAAATTAAAAGGTTTACACCTTTGATAAATGGCGTTATTATGGTTATGATAGATACCGAAATAAACGCCAAGAAAACGGTCATTCTATATCCTATTTTTGGTGCAACAAATGTCCCTGCTAAAAGATTAGATATTGTCAAAGCCAAATGCGTGACGAACATCAGAGTTCCTAATTGACTTTTTGATGCCCCTATTTCAGTTGCATATATAGTAAGAAAGCCATAAGTGATAACAAAAACAGAAAACTGGCTTAATGCGGTTAGGATTGAGACTGTTAAAAGTAGCTTTCTTGAAGCAACAGATAATACCTTTTTTATTGAGAAGTCTATTGAGTTTATTATCCTCGTCTCTGATACAGGCAATATAAATAACATACCGATCATAGCAAGTCCGATACCATAATAAAATGTATAGACAGAGCCTTGCTTTTGAGCTATATTACCGCCAATATAGGTGATGATCATCTGTGAAAATCCTGTGCAAAAGCTAATTAAACTCATCGCTTTTGTTGATTGCTTGTCATCAAAATAATGCGAATACATTACGGTTAAAGCAACCCACATTGAGGCGGAAATTCCAGCAATTCCCCTGAATATCAACAAAATCCAAGGGTTAGGCGAAAGAGCTAATCCTAAACAGCTTATAGCGGTAAACACAAAACCAGAGATCACAAACGGCTTACGTCTGCCTAATCTATCAGACCATATACCGAGAGGAAAACGGAATAAAAACTGAGATAGTCCATAAGATGCAACGACAAATCCGACAATTGTCAAAGATCCGCCAAGTTCCTTTGTATATGGCGAAAGGATAGGGACATAAACATAAAGCGACGCCCAAAAAAAGAATGTGCCGATTAAAATAAGGATTTGTTCAGTTTTGCTTGATAGCTTCATTAACACCCCCATTCTTGTTTTCCATCTCTTGTAATTGCATAAGTTTATTGAATGCCATAGCATTTTTAGGATTGATCTCCAAAGCCCTTTGAAATTTCTCCTTTGCCTCTATAATAGCCCCCTTTTCCATATACAGAAGCCCTAATGCGTAAAAAGCCTGATCGCTTTTTGAATTGAGATCAACAACCTTATTAAATTCCGCTATTGCTTGGTCTATCATACCTTCAATTGCATATTGCCTTCCGATCTCATAATGAAGTTCGCTTGGCGGAAAGATCAAATCCCCGTTTGTAATCCATAACGCAACTAAGACAATGAATAAAAGCAAAAGCGACCTTTTGAGATTAAAAGCGATCCTATTATAATTTCTGACCGTGTTTTGATCATTGACAACTTTGTCTATGAGTTCCAATCTCTCTGATATTGATGGATGAGTGGCAAATATTTTGAAGATACGAGGATTTCTTATCATAATTTGGTTTACATAAGCGACTTTCATCAAGGCATCTTTAAATGAATCAGGCTTTCCCGTTATTTTCACTGCATAAATATCAGCTTGTCGCTCAAATATCCTTGATACAAATCGGAAAATAAGGACAAAATAGACAAAAAAAAGCGTAACTATGAAGACACCACTTAACAATGCTGAAAATGTCTCATTACTGGATATATGATTGATTGTAGGCAACATTAAAGAGTAAAGCATCCCTGAAATACTGAGATAAGCGAATGAGAAAATGATGTATGCGGGTATATGTCCCATTTTTATATGACCGAATTCATGGGCTATTATCGTCTCAATTTCATCTAAGGTAAAATTGTGAAGAAGAAAATCTGTTATAAAAATTGTCCTTGATTTTGGAAGTAACCCTGCCATGCCAGCATTTGCGATCCGTCTTCCGCTCATGTTCCACACAAGAATATCGCCAAATTTGATATTGTTTCGCTCAGCCATAGACAAGATTCTATTACGGATTTCTCCGCTTTCCAGTGAACGTGCAGACCATATACGCCGAATAAAAAATGGTGACTTGATAAACATGAAAATAGCGATCCCCATAATGATAAACCAATATATGTAATTGTGAGTAACGAAAAAGATTCTGATATTTAATGGCATTATATCAATTGTGTCTGATATAAGAAGGCTGACCAGAAATGGCAGAGATGGGATAAACATCAGCTTTATATCGGGCAAGAAATAGCTTTTAGCTGTTAATGTCTCATCGTTCTTTTTTCTTATCCGAAAAAGTGCTAATTTGCATAAAAGAAAAGATATGACTAAAAGGATTATTATTAGAAAGGTTTTACTATTCGTAAATTTAGGAAATGGAGATTTTAGCAGGTAAATTGGTATCTGAAGCCAATATATTTGAATAACAAAGCAACTGACTGATAACAGACTGGCAACAAATCCAAGAATTGACGTTATAAATGGATTTATAATAGAATGCCTATTTCTAATTGCTATGATCTTACCTGCTATAAAAACTATGATGGCAGGGAGAACAGTAAGGAGAATTAATAAAATAATAATAAAAGGCTGTTCAATATGTAAGTTCTGAGAACTAGGAGTCCAGAAAAAAAGAAATATCAACCCAACTGTCAGAACGATGGCGGATGTTGGTAGCATTAATTAAGTCTCCGTTTATGGCATTCACTTTTCGCTGTCAATCTCAAGCAATTTTCTTGTGTATTCCTTTATTTCCTCTCCAAATTCCTCGTCCTCAAAGGCAAACTTAATGAAAGCCTCAAAATATCCCTTAAATCCGCCGACGTCGATCCTTACCTCGTCTTCTGCAAGCCTTACACCCCAGACATCATGCTTATTCATAAGAATTCTTATTGAATCTGTTATTTGATATTCATCTTTGTTTAACGGAGTTTCTCGTATAGCATCAAATATTTCAGGGCTGAAGACATACCTAGCAGAGATTGCGAGATTGCTTGGTGCTTCGTTAATTTTCGGCTTTTCAATCAAATCTTTCAACTTAAATTCTGCTCCATAGTCAAAATCGGGATGTGGTGAGGCAATGCCATATTTTGAGACATTCTCCAAAGTTACAGGGCGAAACGCTATTGTAACAGCGGAATTTCGTTTTTCGTGAGTTTCAATAAGCCGTTTAAGAAGCGATCCGGGCTGAGAAGACATGATTATTGAATCTCCAAGACAGACAATAAACGGCTCATTATCCACAAAATTTTCTGCCAGACTTATAGCGTGTGCAGTCCCTTTTTGCTCACTTTGTCTTGTATAAAACAGTTGACAGTCGCTTTCCTCATGTTTGAGTGTGTTGATCAGGTCATAATTTTCTTTTTCTTTAAGGTATCTGATCAATTCCATATCTCTATCAAAATGGTCTTCTATGGCACGTTTTTTCTGACCAGTGATAATTAAAACCTGTTTTATTCCGATTGCCTCTAATTCCTCAATAACATATTGTATAGTAGGTTTTCTTCCAACGGGAAGCATTTCCTTAGGTTGAGATTTTGTAGCTGGCAACATTCTAGTTCCCCAACCAGCTGCGGGAATCACTGCTTTGCGAATAGGCATAATTTTTTGCTCCTAACATATTAATTTATAAAAGTATATAAAGAAGTTCTGTAAGGTCTTGAATTTCATAATCAGGGGGAGGTATGTCTTGTTTAAGTTTTTTAATAGGTGGTCTATTTAACCATGCGGTAATCATACCTGCTTTTTTTCCGCCTAATATATCAGCGGATTGCGAATCGCCTATGTGCAGAATTTCGTCTGGCTGGCATTTTAAAGCAGATATGGCATCATTGAATATTTTGCTGTCCGGTTTATATGATCTTGATGACTCCGATGTTATAATTGCTTTTACTGGAAGATTTTTCTTTCTTAGCATGGCAAAACCTAAATCTTTATTGTCAACATTAGATGTTATGATAATTGGATATTTTTTTGATAGTTTATCTAATACTTCTTGAACTTCTGGATAAAGGTCTGCCTTGTCATATTTGCTAATCCATAATCCTACGCCTACTTCTGGGTCGCCTTTAACGCCAAATTCTTTCATAGTTTGATGAAGACTTTCAACGCTCACTTGATATAATAGCTTAAATTCTCCGTCACCGAGTGACATATAAATATCATCGTATATTTCGTCCCATCGCTTGTGGAACTCATCGGCATTCACAGACTTTGCATTACTCATTTTTAAAATTTCATTTACAGCTTGTTCATGAAAGTCTTTCGTGTCAATTAGTGTTCTATACATGTCAAAGGATAGACCCTTTATTTTTCTCAATTGCACACTCCTGAATCTTATAAAGTCAATAGAGTTAAAGATTGAGAGCGAAAGACCCTCAATCTTTAATATTAGCCTAAAAATTATAGATCAATAGCCTTGCCTGTTATAAATGATTTGCTTGCAGCAGAGGTTATTTTCAGTGTTTCAAGGGCATCAGCATAAGGGGATAGTATCTTTGATCTGTCGCCTGTTTTAACTGCGTCAATGAAAACTCTGTCCCTATCCATACCCGGCACTTGTGGAACTTCTTCAGCTTGACCGTTCCTGCTTACCAATGGACCAGGTCCGCCGATCATAACGACTAATCCTCTACTGAATACTTCAAGATGGACACGACCCCAATTATTCATAACACAAGAGGATGTTATATTAGCTATTGCCCCATTCTTGAATAGTATGTTGACCATGCTCATATCATCTACATCATAATTAGGAATATCGGTCATTGTTCCACTTGCAGCAACACCATGCACAGTCGCAGCGTCACTGCCTACCATATATCTGCATAGATCAAAGATATGAGTAGTCTGTTCTGTATGCTGACCGCCGGATTCTGCACGGACACGCCACCAAGGAGTTCCGGGCATTCCACCCATCCAATACCCTAAAGCACCAAGAATTTTCTTCTCTTTTCTTAGCACTGATAAAGCGGTTTGTGCGTTACTCTGATAACGCCAATGGTAGCCTACACTTGTGATAACTCCGCTTCGTTGGACATAATCATTGATTATAATAGCCTGTTCAGTTGTGATAGCTATTGGCTTTTCAATGAACATGTGGACGCCTTTTTCGCAAGCGATCCTTTCTTGTTCGCCATGGGCAAACGGCGGAGTGCAAATATACACAGCATCCATATCAACTTCATCAAACATCTTTCTAAAATCAGTATAGGCTTTTCCGCCGAATTCATTTGCCCTTGATTTTGCCCTGTCTTCTGAAACATCGCACATAGCCACAAATTCCACATCGTCAAAAGTCTTCAATGTGTTTAGATGCGCTCCTGCGATACCGCCTGTTCCTATAAAACCTAATTTTACAGCCATTTTTTCCCTCCAAATGTCTAATTTTCACCATTTCTATTAAATCAAAAACCCTCAAATATAAAATTACAATGATCAATCATAAATCAAAAATTCTATGCTGTCAATAATAAATTCTTAGCTGACTCACCCTCAGTTTTTAAAGGATACAAAAATGATATATGTTTGAATGATAAATATGTAAGAAACTCCTGAAAAATAGACAAAAAATAGCATATCTTTATAAGTATTTTCTATATCTTTATATTCATTAAAATTAAAATGCTTCACATTTGTCATTCCTGCACCTACTCCATGCTTTCGCAGGGACAAGCTTCGCAAGGATAAGCTTCGCAGGGGTAAACTGCAGAGGGAATCCAGAGAAGTTGTAACAAATGAGTGGATTCCTGCTTCCGCAGGAATGACAAATTTATTGTTGACAAACTCTTTCATAGGTGACGTTTGGCTTTATCCTATTTATTGGTTTCATACAGCTCTTGGAATTGTCGGACGTATTTTTACAAGGTGTAAAAAAACTGAGGGTGAATCAGCAGATTTTCAATATTGACTTACCAACCAAATTTATGCTATCCTTTTATCCAAAATTATCAGAATTATGTAATCCAAATCCGCAGAGGAGGACCCTAAAAAGTGAACGATATTTGCGATTTTAAATGTCCAGATATATCTCTTGAAAATATATTAAGCAGAAAATATATAGAGGCGGTTAAAATAGCTTATCAATTTCTAATGGAAAGCTCTATTGAAAAGCTTAGAAAAATGGTAGGAAAAAAATTGGATTTCATCCCTGATTTTGAACAAGTTGATAAGATGACATTTGTTGAAAGCTATCAAAAGCCGATAAAAGATGACATTTTAGCAGGCTATAAACTATTTAAAGTGACAGAAAACAAAGAATTACAAATAGATTGGACAGGTGGACACTATCAACTCCCTCTTGGATACCATTATCCTATATTTGACGATCTGATCATCAAAGCCAGAAAGCTTGGGATCGTTGATGATACACATAACAATACTCCGGGAATGCCAGTAAAACTTCTTGCACGGGAATTGATAAAATGTGCAAATGCCTATGATGACATCGGCATTGACAATATAATAAAAAGCGAAGATCGGCTTAATCGTGTTACAAGTGTTGATACTGGCACTGTCGCTGCAAGCACTGGCATTAAAAGCATTTTATATAGATTTCGCGATCTTTATAAAGATAAAATTCCCGTTTTCATAATGCAAGAAGGCAATTATCACGGAACAGATTTCTTTGAACAACGGCTTAGGGGTATGTGGGAGTGGTTGTTTGCAAATGTCATAATTGAATTTGTTAAACCAAATGACATTGACTCCCTTCTTAGTGCTTTTCTAAAATATGAAAACACGCCAAATGAAAAAGTCTGCACAGTGATGATGGAACCTGTTTTGATGAATAACAGGGCGATATATCTTCAGCCTGATTATGTTCAAAAAGCTAAGGAATTATGCGATCAATATGACGCAGTCCTGTTTCTTGATGAAATACAGACGAGTATGTGGAGTCCAAAAGTCTTTATGTCCAACGAATATGGCGGGGTTGCAGATGTTTTAGCCATAGGTAAAGGGTTGACCGCAGGATATTCTCCACTTGCTTATACTATATGTAAAAGTGAACTTGATAATCAAAGCCAATATAGCTCAATAAGCACAAATGGAAATGCAGATATGGCAGCACTTGCTGGGTTAATAGTGCTTGCAATTGTCAAAGCTAATTCGGAACATATAGAGCAAGTTGGCAATTATTATTTTAGCGAGTTAGAAAATTTTCAGAAGTCTTATCCTGATAAGATTACAGAGATTACAGGGCTTCGCCATCTTGCAGGAATTAACCTTGCAGATGAGTCATTAGCGAGCAAATTCCATCACGCTTGTCTTGAAAATGGTATATTCGTCAGGCTACAGGCATATAAAGAGGGTGCATCAACTATTATAACTAAACCGCCAATAATAGCTAACTTTGAGGATGTAGATTTCGTTATAGATAAATTCAGAAAATCTATTGATAGCATTTAAGACATCTATAACCGAGAAAAAAGTTGAAGCAATCCATAAATAGATAAAGACAAAATGATAGTGCATCTTATCCCACCAGATAGAGGATTGTTTGAGACTTTGAAATATTTCGCAAAAAAACTATCCTCATCCGCAACAGGCGCACCGGGTATCCCTACGATATAAGGCGATAAGAAAAATGTGACAAATAGGGCAAGTGGGACATATAACGGTATAGGACCTATTGACAACATCGGCGGTTCTCCTATACTCCAAACCCACTGCCTACTTATATCGCCTAAAATAAATAACACCAAACTAAACAGAAAAGCAGTTGACCCTGTTATAATAGATGGAAATATAAATCTGCTAAATGTTGAACGCAACCTATGGTAAAGATATATCATTGTAGTTATTAAAAATATCCAAAACAGAACAACACTAATAGGAGTTGATAATAGTTTTATATCTTCTATTCTTAAATAGTTGATATAATTGACTTCCGCAAGTAAGTTATCAAGCACTGTATATATTACTCCTACAATTCCGCCTATAAGCAAACTCCGAGCCAGATATTTTGTAGCATCTTTTAATATGCCCCAATATATTAAACAAGCAATCGCTATTATGTTGCCTAAATAGAAAAGTATTAGCGATTCCAAAGCGGTATTTATTGACATAAAGATTAAATTCAATACTGATACCGCAGAAACAACAACATCAGTGCGGTTAATGTATCTTATATCCATTATGAACTCCATCCTTATTTTCATTTATTGCCAACGATGCCAACCGTTTGGGTTAAAATATATCCTCTTGCCATGACTGATATTGTATAATGCTATTTTAGCGGATTCCCTTATTTTCAGATCATTGTTTTCTGACAATTCTTTATATAAAGCTATTGACTTTTTGAGGAATTCATCGCCTTTATTTTCTTGGTAACCTTCGCTTTCGCCGTATTTCAAACACTCGTAAGCTATTATATAGGATTCTGCGATCCTAAGCTTAATCTCATCAGAGGCTTTTGATTCTTTATGCTCAGATAGATAGTTTTCATATAATCCTGCTTGTTCAATAGCGACCTTTGGGCTACCTTCTATCTCATAAGGCTTGTTAGTGAAATAAAAAGCAAGCCAATGAAAAATATCCCTATATTTTCCCTGTGGGTATTTATTGAGGTATATTTCACATATAGCTGATATATATTTATCTTCGCTTTTCTCATCTTTTGCGATCTTTAATTCCTCAGGAGAAGCGATAACTTCCAAAAGGTCAAGTCGCCCATATTTATATCCGCCACGTTCAAGCACTATACTTGCAAAAATTTCTTCATACAACGGGTGTGTTGGAAAAGTGGATAGTATGCTTTTAATAAGGTCTTTCATCTGCATAATCTCAAATATCTCATTTTTAGAGACTAATAGATAAAGCCATGACATAGCAAAGTCTGGATCGCAAGGGATTATACCATAAGAGCCAATACCGCCAAATATCTTGTCCTCAACCTCTATTATATAACCATTTTTTTCTTTGTTTTCGGAATAATTTATGATCTGCCCAGCCTTGCCATAGGTCTTTTCTTGTATTTTAACAGGAAATAATAGAAAAGCTTTTAGATTAGATTTAACATTAGCTTTGTCTTCTGCATTGGCTTTATTTTCTGCATTAGATTTTGTTGATCTTTGGTCTTCGGCAATGGCTTGATCTATATTATTAAGACTACATATCGCCAAAATTAGAAACATAATAATAATGACACATCTTGAATTCATTTTTTAACTCCTACTGATCACCGATCACTGATCATTGATTACTGATCACTGATTATTGCTTCTTTTTGAGATACTCCTCACGTATGATCTCATTTTCTTTTATTATAATAAATTGTTCTGTGACAAACTCCAAGTTTATCCTTTTATCTTGCTTAATCATCTCCATAACTCGCTCACGAAGGGCTTTTTTTTCTGCATCAGACATCATCTTTTTATATGCTTCTATCATTTTCCTCTCTAATTCCTCATTTTCTTGACTTTTGGCTTCTCTTTCTGCCTGTTGTTGACGTTCATAGATATATTTGTCCCTCGCAGAGATAGCTTTATCTATTATATCAGCAATAGATGAGAAATCCTCTATTTGTTCCCTTGCATGTTCAAATCCCCATTCAATCGCAAAATCTATATCATCAATAGAATAGCCTTTTTTTTGTAGATCGTTTATATGCTTTTTCCCAGCTTCTCGCTCAAATATATCCAATTTTCCGTTTCCCATCATAGAATAAAATTTAGTGATGATCTTGTTTGGAGTTACTAATGAAGTTCTAACCCTTTTAACAGGAGCTTGTTTCTGCTCTGCTGGGGACTGGATCAAAATATCTTTAATAAAATCTCGGACAAGTGCTTTATTCTGAAGGTCTGCGTAAAGCGTTCTCGGAATTGGTGGCGGTTGAAGTATATGGCATGTGTTGATTATTCTGCCGTTATGTTCATGTGCTTCAAGCTTTATAAGACCATATTCTTCAAGTTTTTTATTGCATTCATCTAATCTCGCGTTATCAATACCTATAAAATCCATTATTTCATCAGAGTTAAACGATGAGACCCCTTGATCAGCAATTGAAACATAAATTAGATAAAGGCATACTGAATCAGCACCTATATAAGGGGCATAAGCGAGTGGAATAGATTTATCTACAACTAAAACTGGATATTTCCTTTTATCTAAGACAGAATACTCATCCATTGACGTTTCTCCTAATTTTTTCAATTCAATAGTTGCAAAAATTCTTCTACTGATCTGCTTGTTTTATTATTCTTTTAAGTGTTCCTCTTGGAATATCTTTTGAATGAACAGGAACAGTAACTCTAATATCTGGCTTTATTCTATGAACCAATCTAGCATGACTTCCCGTTTGATGATGTAAATAAAAGCCACCACGAATAAGAGCATCTATGACCTTTTTAGGCTTAATAACTGGGAGGGAGTCCATTATGAAGCTACCTTTACTGCTATTTTCTCGGAGAATATTTCTCTATCAACAGGAATGGTTTCATTTAGTTCTATAGCACTTTCAATATAGCATTTTATAGCATCTTCCACCATTTCTCTTGCTTCTTCAATAGTCTCCCCAAATGTGCAAATCTCCGGAATTGCAGGAACGATTACATCATATCCACCTTCATCAAGCGGTTTAAATATCACAGTATAATTAAAAATTCTCATTTTTTTCTCCCCTTTCAATTATAGATTTATCAAAGGAAAACCGTCAACCTTTAAGTTTTACAAATATAAATGCCACATTGTAATCTGGCTCATCTTTGGATTCTTTGTATGACTCGTTATATCGCTTTGCAAGGTATTCAGCGGATTCTATAATATCTGTAAATTTCTGTGGATACTTCTCTTGAAATTCACTTGCTACAAGACCCGGCACAGAATAATTATCCAAAATTTCAACTGCGGGCAGATTCTTTTCATGCTTCTTTTCAAGCCACCAATCATATTCTTTCAGTTTATCATCGTCGTTGTGATACATCAATGGCCAGACGAAATATTCCTTAGTTATCAGAAGCCCAAGTCCATCGTCAAAAACATTTATCAGGTCAACATCCTCTATCCAATCTTGCATGGCAAGAATTAGATTCTCTGGTATATCCTGAGGGACAACATGATAATAAAAATCCTCATCTTCCATGACCATTCTGACCTTAACACTTTTCTTATTCTGTGGACGCAACAGTTCTTCTATCTCGTAACCTGTCAGGAAAAGGAACGGGACATTGCCATTTGTGACGTCAATCATAACATCCTCGCCATCAACGTTATATAAAAGTGCCGCATGTTGCCAATATATCATATACTTTTTGCCTAATGTGAAGTCAAATGTTGAAAGCATTCTCCGCAATGGCTCAACAGGGAAAGGTCCTTTTGCACCAGGTCCTGCTAAAAGATATTCTGACTCAAATCCGTAAATATCCGTTATCATTTTCATTGCTGATGACTTTTCTGTGCAAGTTCCGCCTCTGCCAGCGATAATGTTAAGCAATGTCTCTGATGGGTCTTTGAAACGGATTTTTTCGCCGATAAACCTTGAATAAAGCTCAAAGTCCGCTTCCCATATTCTCTTTGCGACAGCATGGAGGAATTTCATCTTCTCGGTTTGTGTATCAAGTCTTATGATCTTCTCTGCTTCTGATCCATATTCTTTTATAACGCATTCTTTGACAAAATTATCAAAGACTTCTTGATTTTTCTTCCACTTTCTAACATTATAACCATAAGTATTGCCCTCTTCTGTGATCATAGTTCGGTCTATGCTAAGGTCAAGTAACATAAATTCGGATTGATCTTCCGTCCGCACAAGCTCAAATCTTGGTTCACTATCAAAATCAACAACATCCCCATATTGTCTTATTATAAGCCCTTCAAAAATGTCTAACAACTCGCCATCATCGTCAATGTTGTATATGCAATCTTGGATAACACTGAGATTTTTTGACGATTTATCGGACATTATATTATTGTCTATTACCTTGACATATTTATCAAATATATCTCTAATTGATGTAAATTCCTTTGGATCGATCTTCATAGCGGAAGATAATCCCGTGGCGGAATCTGTGATCTGCAAGATATATGTCAAATTGCTATTTTTAATCTCGTTCATAATTATCGTTTCCTTTTCCGCTTTGTTTTTTTCCTGATCAATCTTTTGTGCTAAAAATTTGTAACCTATAACTTTATATAATAACTTAGCTGAGAGAAAATCTGGTGCATAGTTGCCTGTCTGTGGACTGAGTTCTACTATATCACAGCCGATGATTTTTCGTTTTTCAGATAGTTTTTTAATAAAATTCATCAATTCAGCCCAGAGCATGCCATCAGGTTCAGGCGTTCCAACAGAGGGCATTATTGACGGGTCTAGGACATCTAAATCAATAGTTAGATATACATTTTCGGTTAATTTATCAATCGCAGAGTCAATCCAGTCATCAGTTTTGTGAATGTCTTTCATAAAGAAAACAGTTAATCCTGATCTCTCAATAAAACGTTTTTCTGCCATAGATAGACTTCTTATACCAACTTGGACAATTGGGCAATAATCCAAAATTCTACGCATAACGCAAGCATGATTGTATAAAGAGCCATTATAGGAGTTTCTCAAATCAGCGTGAGCGTCAAGCTGAAGGACAGATATATTATCATAGACCTTAGCGAAAGCAGATACCATGCCTGATGTTATAGAGTGTTCTCCACCAAGCATTATTATAAACTTTCCGCTTTCTGCAAGTTCAATTCCTTTCTCTTGGACAGCCCGAAACATAGTATCTGGACGGGAAAATCCTTTACGTAATTCAGGCAAGGTATGTATGCCAAATAGATAAGGTTCATAATCTAATTCATCGTCGTATAATTCCACATGAAAAGATGCTTCTATTATAGCTTTTGGACCGTTTCCTGTCCCAGAGCCATAAGTTACTGTTCCTTCATAAGGCACGGGAAATATTATAATATTTGCAGAGTTAAACTCTGATGGCTTTACCCCTAAAAAATTGCCAAGATATATTGATTCTTCTTCATTCATCTTTTGCCCTTTTAAGCATTATTGGAACACAAATATAAAAAAGTCAAATAGAAATTCCCCAACATATACTCTAATAGGATTATATTTTATCTAAAGTTATTTAGTCAAAAAAATAAAGGGAAAAAGGCAAACTCCTCCTGTAAGGTTTTTCACCACATTGAAACCTTAATAAATATTACTCCATGTTTAATGAACTAATTTAATGACCTAACCTCTGGTCTCTCTCAACCTTTAATTAGCTTAATAT
>Ga0078972_1012149_pt1 | contig 14965 bp, 10 predicted proteins | sample YelNatPaOPGAMG01_FD_67568 | JGI IMG/M metagenome (GOLD analysis project Ga0078972, IMG submission 67568) | Hot spring thermophilic microbial communities from Obsidian Pool, Yellowstone National Park, USA - OP-RAMG-01 (SPADES assembly) (version 2) | ecosystem: Environmental > Aquatic > Thermal... | reverse complement strand
GGAGCAGTAATTTTCAGGAGAGAAGGAGATAAAATTTTTTATTTGCTTTTGCATTATCCTGGAGCTTCACATCGAGCAGAGAAAGATTATTGGGATTTTCCAAAAGGGCACATTGAAAAAGGGGAAGAGATTGAAGATACAGTAAAAAGAGAAGTTTTCGAAGAAACAGGACTAAAAGATATTAAAATTTTGCCAGGATTTAAAGAGACGATTAAATATTTTTTTAAGTTTCGAGGGAAAAATATTTTAAAATTCGTTACCTTCTTTTTGGCAGAGACAAAAGAAAAAAATGTTCAAATTTCCTTTGAACACATAGGTTACGAATGGTTACCTTATGAAGAGGCAATAAAAAGATTGACTTTTCAAAACGCAAAAGAAATATTACAAAAAGCCAATGAGTTTTTAAACAAAAAAGGCTTGACAGGCATTCTTGCAAATGAAAAAATAGAATAATAGGTCGTTAAAATTAAATAAAAAAGGCCAAAATAAATTTTTCAAAATAAAATTTCAAAATAAAATATGTCTTCAAAAAAACTTCTCGCTTTAATAGCTCTTTTTTCATTATCTTTTGGGTTTTTAATTTTTCCCAAATTTACAAGAGGTCAAACAATAGAAGAGCTTCAAGCTAGAATTGCAGAACTTACTCAATTAATTCAACAACTTCAACAGCAATTAGCCCAACTTCAGTCCTCAACTCAGCCCTCATCAAATGTTTCCTCTCAATGGTGTTACAACTTTAATGTAGATTTGTATTTTGGTAAATCAGGGAGAGATGTAAGCGCTCTTCAAATTGCTCTTGAAAAAGAAGGCTTTTTTATTTCTTCTTCTGAGAAAGAAAGAGCATATTTTGGTGACACCACTTTAGCAGCAGTAATTAAGTTCCAAGAAAAGTACGCAAGTGAAATTTTAGCTCCTTTGGGATTAGTTGCAGGAACAGGATATGTTGGTTCTTTAACTAGGGCAAAGTTAAATCAATTATACGGGTGCGTTGTTCCTCCACCTCCAATTCCAACTCCGACTCCAATTCCAACTCCTACTTCAACACCTACCCCAACACCGCGCATCACTGTTATTTCTCCCAATGGGGGAGAAAAATGGGAGATTGGAAAGACCTATGAGATAAAATGGACCCAAGTTGGTTTGGAAGGAGAAAAAGTTGATATCTTCTTGACCCAATGGATCCGAGGATTTATCCCCTTAACCTCCATACCTCTTCCCCCAGGATCAATTTTGATTGCTTCAGGTGTTCCAGCAGAATCTCAATCTTATTCTTGGACCATTCCTCAATCCATTACCCCTGGAACAAACTATGCTATCTACATTCAACAATCAACAGGCACAAAGAAAGCCTTTGATTTTAGTGACAAACCATTCACCATTACCTATTTACCAGGTCCTGAAGATCCTGCTTCTGGCACTCTTTCTGTTGATAAAACAACTGCAAAAGTAGGAGAGAATATTACTTTAACCATCACCGCAAAAGATTTACAAGGAGTTCAAGGAGTTTCCGCTTTCTATCAAGGAAAATGGGACTTTAAATCTTGTGATTTTGCTACAACCTGCACCAAAACCTTTATCTTTGCTGAGACAAAGCCTGGAACCTACACCTATGGAGGCTATGTTTATGGAAGAAGAACAAATGGGCAAATCGAATCTAGCCCCACCACTCCTTCTTTTGTCACAGTCAAAGTAATCACAGAACCCACACCCACACCAACACCCACACCAACACCTACTCCAGCCCCAACCGTGACTGTTATTTCTCCCAATGGAGGAGAAAAATGGGAGATTGGAAAGACCTATGAGATAAAATGGAGAGCTGTTGGAGTTTATTATGTTGATATTGTTTTAGAAAGAGGATCCACTCAAACTTATATTGCAAGAAGAGTTCCCACATATACTTATTATCCTCAGGCAGAAGGAAAATATTTATGGACAATTCCAACCAGTACTATCCCAGCTGACGATTATTATATTAAGATCTGGGACTCAGAAAAACTTTTACCAAAAGATGAAAGTGATGCGCCATTTAGCATTGTCCAGCCTATAGCCTCTATTAAAGTAAGATATCCAAATGGAGGAGAAACTTTCTATCAGGGTTCATCTATGTATATTGCCTGGGAAACCACTCCTTCTGGTGTTCCAGAAAATATCACCTTGGAGTTGTTAGAAGGAGAAACAAAAGTGTTGAATATTGGAACTGTTAAAAATACTGGCTATTATTATTGGCAAATTCCTTCAACCCTTCAAGGAAATCTCTTCAAAATAAGAGCAAAAATAAGTGATACAGTTTATGATGACAGTGACAGAACCTTCTCTATTACTCCTCGTACTTTCCTTGTAAGTGTCGGAAAAGATCCAACAGAAGGTGGAACAGTAACTTCTTTGCCAGAAGGAATTAATTGTGGTTCAGTTTGCTCTTATCGCTTCCCAGCAGGAACAAAACTTGTTTTAAAAGCTACTCCAGTTCAAGGATATTCTTTCGTTAAATGGATTGGTTGCGAATCTGTTGATCAAGATCAAAATTGCAATATTACTGTAAACTACGATAAAAAAGTAATGGCAATCTTCCAAAAAGCCCTAATCCTAACAATTGATTTAGCTCCAGACACTCCTACTTCTTCCACTATTTATCCTGGAAAGAATATTCAATTCTTGAAAGTAACGCTTTCTGCTTCAGGAGGCGATATAACACTTTCTCAGATATCAGTAGGTTCTGATTCGGAAAACGCATCTCAAAATTTTGCCAATATAAGTGTTTATGATGGACAAACTCTACTTGGAACTGCCGTTTCTCCCCCATTCTTTCCTTCTCCAAGCGAAATTTATTGGGTGGTTAATATAACTCCAGTTAAAATAGCTAATGGAGCTACCAAAACTTTGACTATTACTAGCGATGTTTTGCCTTCTGCAACTGGAAAAAGATTGAGGTTGGGAATTATTGCTCTTGGATTTGCTGATCAAACACCGATAAATTTGGTTGGACCTTTTCCAGTTTGGGGCAATTTGATGTCAGTTTCTGCGCCACTTTATAAGCTTTCAGTTTTTGCACAACCAAGTGAAGGAGGAAAAATTTTGGATAGTGCAATTCACTGCCCACCTTCTTGTTCTGCTCAATATCCTGAAGGTTCTGAGGTAACCCTCACAGCTACACCAAATTATGACTACACTTTTGTTTCCTGGTTAGGTTGCGATTATGTTTATCAAAGCAGATGTATAGTTAAGATGACCTCTGATAAGACAGTGACTGCTAATTTTGCCAAAATCCAAAAATATACTCTATGGGTCTACAAGAATACAATTGAGGGAGGAACTGTTACTAGCCAGCCCTATGGAATAATTTGCGATACTCTCTGTCGTCTTACATCTTATGATTTTGCACAGGGAACTGTTGTAACTCTCTTTGCCACTCCAGCCCCAGGTTATGTCTTTAGAGGTTGGTCAGGAGACTGTAGTGGAAATAACCCAACCTGCACTTTAACAATTGATAGAGAAAAGAAAGTGTACGCATTATTTGATAGAGCTTCTTATAGTCTCACCGTGACAAAAACTCCAACAACAGGTGGTACAATTACTTCTTCACCCTCTGGAATTAATTGCGGTTCTACTTGTTCTTACAACTTTACTTCAGGAACAAAAGTTACTTTAACTGCTACCCCAGCCCCAGGCTATGGAGTTATATCTTTATCATCTTGGTCAGGATGTGATTCAGTTCCTACTATGAATCAGTGCGTAGTGACAATGAATTCAAATAGAACAGTAAATGTTATTTTCACTCCAGTAATTACACCCACACCAACACCCACACCAACACCTACTCCAATACCCTTACCAGATCTGATAGTGAGCGATATTTACTATCAATCACCTTATATTTATGTGAAATATTGCAATGTTGGTTCTGGTTGGAGCTCATCTGACTTCTTAATTAAATTGAGGAACAATCAAACTGGACAAGAATATGGAGGTAATGTGGCATATAGATTCGCCGTTCCTCAACCTGGAGAATGCAAAATTACAGGTGGTTATACACCAAGTTTAATAGGTCTGAATCCTGGGCAATCAGCTAGTATTACTGCAACAATTGATTGGGAACAAAGAGTAAAAGAGTCAAATGAAAATAATAACACTCTCACCAAAACAATTTCTCTCTTATCTTTGAAGGATCTTTCTGATTGGCTCGCTGCTTTAGAGGCTGCTGTAAAAGAGCTCCAAAAACTCTTGGGATTGTAGAAATTAAGTTTTTACCATTTCTACAATTTTTTGGAAGATTTCTGGTTTTTCATTGGCTAATTGGGCTAAGATTTTTCTATTCACCTCAATTTTTTTCTCTTTGAGAGCATGGATGAATTTTGAATAAGTTATCCCCTGAGCTCGACAGGCTGCATTAATTTGAGTTTGCCATTGTCTTCTAAAAAGCCTCTTTTTTTCTTTTCTTGATCGATAGGCATGAGAAAAAGCATGAAGTAATGCTTCTTTTGCTAGTCTATATTTTGTTTTTCTTGACCACTTAAAACCTTTGGCAAGTTTTAACAGCCTTTTTCTTCTTTTTCTAGCTACTTTTCCTCTTTTTACTCTAACCATTATTTTGGATAATAAAGAAATTTTTTAATTATTTTTGCCTCACCTTTTGAAACTGGAACCCATTTTCTACTTTCTCTAATTTTTTTTCCAGATTTTTTTGCCCGATAGTGATTTTGTCCCGTAACTCTTCTCAATATTTTCCCAGTTTTGGTAATTTTGAATCTTTTTAGGATTGATTTTCTCGTTTTTGCTTTAGTCATTTTTTGTCTTTAATGATTATAATGGTAAAACCTTTTGGTTCTTTTTTCAACTCCCCCTCAAATTTTATTGGAACCCTTCCTTTTAAAATTTCTAAAAATTTTGAGATTTTTTCTTTCGCAAAATTTTCCAATCCTTTTTCCCTTCCCTTCAATAACATCTCTATTTTTACTTTATCTCCCTGATTTAAGAATTTTTCTACCTGATTTGCCTTTGTTTCTAAATCGTGTGGCGAAATATTAAAACCCAATCTGACTATCTTTACCTTACTTTCTTTTTGTTGCCCTTTTTTCTTTTTTTGGAGCCAATAGAGATACTTTCCGTAATCTATTAATTTACACACTGGAGGATCTGCTTTATCAGTTACTTGAACCAAATCTAAATTTTTTTCTCTTGCAATTTTTAAAGCTTCTTCTAAAGAAAAAATACCCAAATTCTTTCCTTCTTCGTCAATTACTCTTACCTTTTCAGCCCTTATTTGATTGTTGACTAATATTTTCTCTGACAATTTATTTGAGAAAATTTTTTAAATTTGTGGAGATGGCGAGACTTGAACTCGCGTCTGGCAGAGGTTTTTAAAAGGGTTTTTTCACAGGCTTAGTCTGGATTGAAAGGAGGTGAGAAAGGGGAGAATCCCCAGACTAGATTCTTTCCCCATTATTTTAAAGAGCTTTATCCCTGCAGTTATGACACCAAAGATCAGTTAGCAGGGGTCACTGATCTTGGCGGCATTGGCAAAATTAGGCCAATGCAGGAACTGCCATTAAGTTGGCATTAGTTTTCCCTCGAAATTTTAACGAGCTTCGAGGAGCTCGGCCTGCCCTTTTAAAATTGCCTCTGCCATCGATGCCATTTCCATCCCCACAATTTATTTTAACATTTCTTTCATTTCTCTTTCTATTTCTCGCTGGATATCCCTTTCCTTAATTTTTTCCTTTTTACTTTTCTTTTTTCTCCTTTTTCCGATCCCGAATTCCAATTTTATAAGACCCTTTTTAGTATACACTTTTAATGGTATTAAAGTCAAGCCCCTTTCTTTTGCCTTTCCAATTAAATATTTAATTTCCTTCTTTTTTAAAAGGAGTTTTCTGTCTCTTTGCGGATTATAATTCCCACCAATATTTCTAGGTTGATAAGGAGGAATATTTGCTCCAATCCAAAAAGCTTCATTATTTTTCAAAACTACATAACTCCCAGCTAAATTTATTTTTCCTGTCTTTATAGATTTTACTTCTTGTCCTAACAGAACAATTCCAGCTTCAAATTTTTCTAAAATTTCAAAATCGAAAAAAGCCTTTTTGTTTTCGGCTAAAATTTTCATTATATTTTATTTTAGGATAAGTTGAGTTAAAATAAAAATAGAAATGCTTGAGAGAAAAATTAAAAATCTGCTCTCAAAGGCAGTAAAAAAACTTCAAAAGAAAGAAGGGGTTTGTTTTAAATTAGGAGAAATAGAGGTTGAAGCGCCAAAAGAAAAAGAACATGGAGATTATAGTTCAAATTTTGCTTTAACAACAGCAAAATTTTTTAATAAAAATCCAGTTCAGTTGGCCCAAGAAATAAAAAGAGAATTAGAGGCTTTAGATAAAAAATTTGGTTTTTTCAAAGAAATCAAAATTGCTGGCCCAGGTTTTATCAATTTATTTATTTCAGAAAAAATTTTAAGGAAATCGTTAAAGGAAATTTTGTTTAAAAAAGAAAAGCCCTGGAAATTTAAAAAAAAGAAGAAAAAAGTTTTGGTTGAGTTTATTTCTGCTAATCCAACAGGACCTTTGCACATTGGGAATGGAAGGGGAGCATTTTTTGGAGATTGTTTAGCTAAAATTTTAGAGAGAGCAGGATATAAAGTTCAAAGAGAATATTTTATCAATGATGCAAAACACAACAGTCAAATTAGAGAATTAGGAAAAACAGCCTTGGGAATTAGCCAATCTTATTTGAATGAGTATTTAAAGAAAAAAATTGAGAAATTAAAAGATAAATTGAAAAATTTAAAAGAGGAAGAAGCTGGCTTTCTTTTGGCAAATGAAATTCAAAAAGACATTCAATGTTTTATTAAAGAAAAATTGAAAATTAAATTTGATAAATTTGTTTCAGAGCAAAAACTTTTCGATCAGGGGAAAGTAGATCAAATTTTTAATCAATTACAAAAAAAGAATTTAGTTTACGAAAGGGAGGGAGCAAAATGGCTAAAACTTTCTCAATTTGGATTGCCAAAAGATGAAGTTTTAATTAGAAAAGACGGCTCTCCTACCTATTTTCTCTCTGATATTGCTTACCACAAAAATAAAATTGAGAGAGGATTTAAAAAAATTATTAATATTTGGGGAGCAGACCATCAAGGTCATGTTGAGAGAATGAAAACTGCAATGAAAATTTTGGGATTTAAAGGAGAATTTGAAATTTTGATTTCTCAAATTGTGACTTTAAAGGGAGGAGAAAAGCTTTCAAAAAGAAAAGGAAGGGTAATTTTTCTGGAGGACTTAATTGAAGAAATTGGTCTTGATGCTTGTAGATTTTTCTATCTTACTCGTTCCCTTTATACGCCTTTAGATTTTGATATTGAATTAGCAAAAGAAAAATCCCAAAGAAACCCTTTGTTCTACATTCAATATGCCCACGCAAGAATTTGTAGTGTTTTAAAGAAAGCTAAAAAATACAAGATAAGAAAAATAAATTGGGAATTGCTCTCTCATCCAAAAGAAATTGAACTAATAAAAAAAATAATCCAACTCCCGGACATGATTCAAAGATGCTTGAAAGATTATGAATTGCAAAGAATTCCAAATTATGCAAGAGAAATTGCAACAGCTTTTCATCAATTCTATGAAGAGTGCAAAATTATTGGAGAGAACAAAGATTTAACTCAGGCAAGATTGGCGTTAGTTTTGGCAACAAAAATTGTTTTAAAAGAGGTTTTAAATCTAATGGGAATTTCAGCTCCAGAAAAAATGTAAAGACTTTACTTTTAGGCAAATAAAGATTATCTTTAAAAATATGGAATTTTCGCTTCCAAAAATAGAAGAAAAAATATTTAAGTTTTGGAAAGAAAAAGAAGTTTTTAAAGCATCGATTGAAAAAAGAAAAAAGGCAAAAGATTTCGTTTTTTATGAAGGACCTCCAACCGCTAATGCAAGACCTGGCATTCATCATGTTTTGAGCAGAGTTTTTAAAGATATCGTCTGTCGTTACAAAACAATGAAAGGTTTTAGGGTTCAAAGAAAAGCTGGTTGGGATACTCATGGTCTTCCTGTTGAGCTTGAAATTGAGAAAAAATTGGGTTTGAAAAATAAAAAGGAGATAGAAAAATATGGGATTGAAAAATTTAATTCTTTGTGCAAAAAATCAGTTTTCCAATACAAAAAAGAATGGGAAGATTTAACAGAGAGAATTGGTTTTTGGTTAGATTTAAAAAATCCCTATATAACTTGCAATCCAGATTATATTGAATCTGTTTGGTTTTTGCTCAAAAAAATTTGGGAAAAAGGACTTTTATATCAAGATTTTAGGGTTTCTCCATATTGTCCTCGTTGCCAAACAATTTTATCTTCTCATGAAGTTGCTCAAGGATATAAAAGGATAAAGGAACCTGCAATCTATGTAAAGTTTAGGGTTTTAAACCCAGAATATAAAAATTGTTCTCTTTTAGTTTGGACTACTACCCCTTGGACTTTGCCAGGAAACGTTGCAATAGCAGTTAATCCGAATTTTGATTATTTACTTTTAGAAAAAGAAGGGGAAGTTTTGATTTTGGCAAAAGAGAGGGCAAAGGCATTGAATATCGAAGGGAAAATTTTGAGGGAAGCGAAAGGCAAGGATTTAATTGGTTTTAGATACCAACCAGTTTTCGATTTCTATCAGCCAGATTTTGAAAAAGAAAGAATTTGGGAAGTTTTGGGAGCAGACTTTGTGTCATTGGAAGAAGGTACAGGATTAGTTCATATTGCTCCTGCTTTTGGGGAGGAAGATATGGAATTAATAAAAACTCAAAACTCAAAACTCAAAGCTCAAAACTTACCCACGTTTCCGATAATTTTAAATGTTGATGAAGAAGGAAAATTTAAGTTGGAAGTTAAAAAATTTGCTGGGCTTTTTGTAAAAGAAGCTGATCCTTTAATAATTCAAGATTTAAAAGAAAGAGGAATTTTATTTAAAGAAGAATTATACGAGCACGATTATCCATTTTGCTGGAGATGCAAAACTCCACTTCTTTATTATGCAAAGAAAAGTTGGTTTATCAAGATGACAGAGGTTAAAGAAGAGTTAATTAAAAATAACCAAAAAATTAATTGGATTCCAGCTCATTTGAAAGAGGGAAGGTTTGGTGAATGGTTAAAAGAAGTAAAAGATTGGGCGCTTTCAAGAGAAAGATATTGGGGGACACCTTTACCAATATGGAAATGTGAAAATTGCAAACATTTAGAATTTATTGGTCAAAGAGAGGATTTAATCAAACAAAAATTTAGCACCAATCGCTATTTACTCTTAAGACACGGCCATTCAGTTTCAAATGAAAAAGAAATTTGTATTTCTGCTTTGCCAGAAAAAATACCTTCTCCACTAACTCAGAAAGGTAAAGAACAAATCAAAAAAATCGCTAAAAAATTAAAAAAAGAAAAAATAGATATTATTATTTCCTCTGATCTTTTAAGATGTCGAGAAACCGCAGAGATTGTTGGTAAAGAACTTAAAATAAAACCCATTTTTGACAAAAGATTAAGAGAGATACGCTATGGAATCGATGAAGGAAAGAGTCTTTCTGAACATTTGGCATTTTGGAAAAGTTATGAAGAAAGATTTGAAAGAGCACCAAAAGGTGGAGAAAACTACAATCAAGTCAAAATGAGACTTTACAATTTCATTAAAAGTTTGGAAAAGAAATATTCTGGAAAAACAATTTTATTAATCGGCCACGAAAGACCTTTTGCAATGCTAGAGGGAGCAGTAAAGGGTTATTCAATACAAGAATTTTATGAAAATATTGAACCTCGAAAAATGAAAAATGGAGAATTAAGGGAAATAGAATTTAAGGCTCTACCTTACGATAAAAAAGGAAATTTGGATTTTCACAAACCCTATGTTGACGAAGTTGAATTTTTCTGTCCAAAATGCCAAGGAAAAATGAAAAGAGTGCCAGAAGTTATTGATTGTTGGTTTGATTCTGGAGCAATGCCATTCGGCCAAGCTCACTGGCCGTTCGCTTGGCCTCAAACTCAAAACTCAAAAGTCAAAAGTCAAAAATTGAAGCCTCCGAAACTTTTTCCTGCAGATTATATTGCAGAAGGAATAGATCAAACAAGAGGTTGGTTTTACACTTTATTAGCAATTTCCACCTTATTAGGTTTTGGTCCTCCCTACAAAAATGTTATTTCTTTAGGTCATGTTTTAGATGAGAAAGGGGAGAAAATGTCAAAGTCAAAAGGGAATGTTGTAGATCCTTGGGAGATGATTAAAAAATATGGAACAGATAGCATTCGTTGGTATTTCTTTACTATTAATCATCCAGCAGACCCTAAACTTTTTTCAGAAAAAGACATAAAGGAATCTTTTAGAAAATTTATCCTTACTTTTTGGAATTGCTTTGTTTTCTTTAAGACTTATAAAGCCAAAGTTACAAACTTTGAAATTAAAAAACCAAAAAGTCAATTAGACAAGTGGATTATTTCAAGGATCCAAAATCTTATTTTAAAAGTAACTGAAGATTTAGAAAAATATGAAATCACCGATGCAGCTAGGGCAATAGAAAAATTTGTAATTGAAGATTTGTCGCTTTGGTATATTAGAAGGAAAAGACCAATTTTTCAAAGACCAAAAAATAAAATTGAATTAAAAGAAGCTACTAAAGTTTTAGGATATGTAATTTCAACACTGGTAAAACTTATTGCTCCATTTTGCCCATTTTTTGCTGAATATATTTGGCAAAAAATAAATGAGGAAAAAGGAAAAATAATTTCAGTTCATCTTCAAGATTGGCCAAAAGTAAAGAGAGAATTAATTGATAGAGATTTGGAAGAGAAGATGAAGATAACAAGAGAAATTGTAAAAGAAGCTTTAGCAGAAAGAGCAAAATCAAAAATCAAAGTCAGACAGCCTTTATCAAAATTACAAATTTCAAATAAAGAACTAAAAAAGGAGAAGGAATTGTTAGAGCTAATTAAAGAAGAGGTGAATGTAAAGGAAATTGTTTTTGGTGAAAAATTTGAATTAGATAAAGAAATCACCCCCCAATTAAAAGAAGAAGGAATAGTAAGAGAGGTGGTTAGGCATATTCAGGTTGCAAGAAAGGAAATGGGTTTTGAGAGAAAAGATAAAGTTGTGGTAGAATTTAAAGCAGAAGGGGAATTGAGAGATTTATTGATTAAAAATCAAAAATTAATTTCTGATTTAGCCAATTTAGTAGAGTTTAAAGAAAAAGAAGGAGAAAAAAAATATGGCTTGGAAAAAGAAATTGATTTTGATGAAGGAAAAATAATTATTGGGATAAAAAAGGTCAAATTAAAAAAATAAATCAATTATGCCACAAGAAAAAAAATCTGACTCATTATTTAAACAATATGGGGGAAGAATGACAACTCGACAAATAGAGCAATTCCTTGATCGAATGACAATGCATCCTTGGGAAAGAGAATATATAAAAAGAGTTTTCGAAAGATATCACAACCCTGTTTCACCTCATATTACAGAAGAAGAGTTTAAGCAAGGATTGGATGAGATGCTAAAGAATACTCGAGATCCGGTTGAGAGAAACAGAATTGAACAAATAAAAAGAAAATTTGGTTTGTAAAAATGTTTATTCATTATCGAACTCAAGGAATTGTCCTCAAAAAAGAAGAAAGAGGAGAAAGTGATCAATTATTTACTGTTTTTACAAAAGATTTTGGGAAATTAGAAATTTTGGGAAAGGGAATTAGAAAAATTACCTCAAAATTGAGAGCAGGAATTGAAATATTTTATCTTTCAGAAATCGAATTTGTTCAGGGAAAAAATCAAAAAATTTTAACCGACGCAATTTCAATAAAAAAATTTGAAAAAATAAGAAAAAATTTATTAAAACTTAAAATAGCCTATAAGATTTCAGAAGTTCTTTCAAACCTAATCAAGGGTGAAGAAAGAGATGAAAAAATTTGGCTTTTACTAAAAGACACATTTTCAAAATTAGAAAAATATCACCTAAAAAACGAACGCTTAAAATTAATTTATTACTATTTTTTTTGGAATCTAATTTCATTTTTAGGTTATCGACCCCAATTGTATTTTTGCTTTTTGTGCGAAAGAAAACTGAGACCCCAAAAAATTTATTTTTCAAAAGGAGGAATTTTGTGCGAAAATTGTTTTAGAAAAAATAAAGAAGGAATTTTAATAACACCAGAAACAGTAAAAATTTTGAGAGAAATTTTAAAACAAAACTGGCAGATATTAAAAAGGTTAAAAATAGAAAAAAAGCATTTAAGAGAGTTACAAAAAATTTCAAGGTTTTATTTGGAAAAAGTTTTAGAAAATCAATGAAAAAAAGATTAAATTTAATTTTTCCAATAATTATTTTGTTAGCGATTGTAATTTTTGCTTTCTTTTGGCATTGGCAGAGAAATACTTTCTCTAAAGCAGATATAAAATTAGAAATAATTGGACCAAAAGAGGCTTCTCTTTTGGAAGAAGTTGAATATCTTGTAAGGCTCAAAAATGATAGCCAGTTTGCCTTAGACAACCCTCAATTGATTTTCATTGCTCCAGAAAATTCAGTTAAAGATGGAAAAATTTTTGAAACTCAGGTTGTAGAAGGAGAAGAATTGGGAATTGCAATTTATCCAGGGCAAGAAAAGGTTTTTTCTTTTAAAATTCAACTTTTAGGAAAAGATAGCGAGGCAAAAATTGCAAAAGTGAATTTTAGTTATCAGCCAAGGAATTTAAAAGCAAGATATCAATCGGAAACCTCATTTACCACTATTTTAAAATCAAATCAAATTACTTTCGATTTTGATTTATCTCCAAGAATTCCAGCTGGTCAAGATTTTACTTTCAAAATTAACTATTTTTCAAACTTAGAAATTCCACTTTCTGATTTAAGATGCCAGATTGAATACCCCCTTGGTTTTACATTCATTTCTGCTGCCCCCCAATCTTTAGACAATAATGAATGGGTAATTCCGGTTTTAAATAAATCTCAGGGAGGAAGAATAGAAATTAAGGGAAAAATTTCAGGAGAAATTGGCGAAGCCAAGATTTTTAAAGCGAGATTAGGAATGGTTAAGGATGGAAAATTCATCCTTTTGAAGGAAATATCTAAAGGGATAGAAATTATAAAACCTCTAATTTATTTGCGCCAAGAAATTAATGGCAATCCAGAATATGTAGCAATTCCTGGAGATTGGCTTCATTATGAGATTTATTTTAAAAACATTGGGGATAGCGACTTGAACAATTTAACTCTTTTTGTAAAGCTTGAGGGGGAAGCATTTGATTTGTCGACAATTAAATCAGAGCTTGGAATTTTCCATCCCTCAGATAACACAATTGTTTTTGAGGGGAAAAATGTTCCAAAACTTCAATATCTTTTGCCAATGGAAGAAGGAAAAGTTGATTTCTGGGTAAAGGTAAAAGAAGATTTGGGAAATGTCAAAGAGCCTGTTTTAGTTAATAAGGTTTTTTTGGGAGAAATTAAACAAGAGTTTTTGATAAAAATAAGCACCAAATTAGAAATTGTCCAAAAAGGATATTATTTCGATGAAATTTTTGGTAACACAGGACCTTTACCACCAACTGTTGGGCAAAAAACAACTTATACTATTTTGTGGCAAGTGAAAAATTATTATTCAGATGTGAAAGATGTAAAAGTAAGAGCAAAATTACCAGAAGGCATTGAACTAACTGGGAAAATTTTCCCAGAGGAAGAAAAAGCAAAATTTGCCTTTGATTCAAATTCAAGAGAAATTGTTTGGTCTGTTGGCGATGTTGAAAGAGGAAGTGGGATTTTGAAATTGGGAAAAACGATTGCATTCCAAATTTCTTTGCTTCCTGATGAATCAATGAAAGGAAAAAGTCCAGAAATAATTTCCGAAGCATTAATTGAAGGATTTGATGCCTGGACAGGATCAAAAGTAGAAAATAAAACATCAGCTTTAACTACCGCCTTACCAGACGATCAAAATATTAAAGAAGAAATGAGAGTTGTTAAATAAAATATGGAGAAAAAATTAGAAAAAATTGTTTCTTTAGCAAAAAGGCGGGGATTCATTTTTCAATCCTCAGAAATTTATGGAGGGGTAGAGGGACTTTGGGATTTGGGACCTTTGGGAATTTTAATGAAAAATAATATAAAAAACCTCTGGATAAAAAAATTTGTAATGGAAAAAGAAAACATTTTTTTGATTGAAGGAACATGCTTAATGCACCCTAAGGTTTGGGAGGCCTCGGGGCATTTGGAACACTTTTCAGATCTTTTGGTTGAATGTAAAAATTGTCATGCCCGCTATAGAGCTGATCATTTGGAGGAAGGAAAATTTATTGGAAAGGGAAAGGCAAAAGAGAAAAATCAATGTCCAAATTGTGGAGAAAAATCTTTTACAGAACCTCGAAAGTTTAATTTAATGTTTAAGACTTTTTTAGGACCAGTAGAAGATAAAGCCCATCAGACTTATTTGAGGCCTGAAACCGCTCAATCAATGTTTACCAATTTTAAGAATGTTTTGAATTCAATGAGGGCAAAAATACCTTTTGGGATTGCCCAAATTGGAAAATCTTTCAGAAACGAAATAACTTTAGGAGACTTCATTTTTAGATCGAGAGAATTTGAGATTGCTGAGATTGAATATTTTGTAAAACCAGAAGAGGAAAATAAATATTTTGAATTTTGGGTAAATGAATGGGAAAATTTCTTTTTAAGCCTCGGAATTAAAAAGGAAAATTTAAGAAGAATTGAACATCCAAAAGAGCGTTTAGCTCATTATTCAAAAAGAACTGTTGATATCGAATATAAGTTCCCTTTTGGTTGGGCAGAGTTAGCAGGAATTGCTAATAGGGGAGATTATGACTTGAAAAGGCATTCTCAATTTTCTGGTGAGGACTTAAGCTATTTTGATCAAAAGGAAAAAAGAAGATACTTTCCTTCAGTAATAGAGCCAACTTTAGGTTTAGAAAGATTAATTCTAGCCATTTTATTAGATGCTTATGAGGAAATCCCTGGAGG
>Ga0078972_1012148_pt1 | contig 14967 bp, 17 predicted proteins | sample YelNatPaOPGAMG01_FD_67568 | JGI IMG/M metagenome (GOLD analysis project Ga0078972, IMG submission 67568) | Hot spring thermophilic microbial communities from Obsidian Pool, Yellowstone National Park, USA - OP-RAMG-01 (SPADES assembly) (version 2) | ecosystem: Environmental > Aquatic > Thermal... | reverse complement strand
TGGTGCGGCAGCGGCACCTCGCCGGCGTACCCCTCCGCCGCCTCCGCCAGCTTCTTATAAAGCTCGCCGGCGACGCGCAGGTTGATGGTGATCTCCTGGCGATTGAACGGCAGGTCGAGCATCCGGAAGAAGCCGCGCCTGTACTGGTTCACGTCCTTGGCCGATGGCATCTTGAGCAGGTGCGTCGTCGTCCCGCCGAGCACCCGCGTCACGACGCGGAACGAACCGCCGGCCATCACGACGTCGTCCACGTCGCAGGCGCCCAACTGCTCGATGACCTTCTGCGCCTCGAACGGATCGACTTCGGGTTCATCGCCGGTGCGGATCTTCGCCAGCAGCGCGGCGTCGATTTCCTCGCCGTTCGGGATCGTCGTCTCGGAGATCCCGCGGCCGAGGTTCTTAATAATGACCTTGCGACGCCGCTGGCGCTCCGCCCACTCGTCGTCGGAAGGAAAGCGGACCCGGACGGTTTTCATGCCATCCGGGGTAAGCAACTGGACAGCAACCGGGCGAGTCGCGTCAAACAGGTTGGAAGGGCTGGTATCCATTTTCAAGAGTTCCCTACTGGCAGATCCCATCGACCTCGCACTTCGCCACGGCCGTCAGGATCCCATTCACGCTGTCGTACATCGGGACGCACTCGACCGACACCGTCAGGATCTGGTCCGTCTCCGCGATCTCGACGACAGAGAAGGCGACCTTCTGCCACGTCAACTGGAGCGAGTTGTTCGCGTCGCTCGAGAGCGTGATGACCGCGGTGCCGGCGGTCTGCGCCTTGAGCTTGGCGTACTCCGCGGAGCCCGCCTCAAAGCGCGCGACGAACTTCAGATTGCCCTCGCGATTGCCGAACTCCAACCGGCCGCGGATGGCGCCCGACGTGCCGTCGCCCGCCGTCTGGAATCCGGAACCGGGGAAGAACCCCGAGTCCATCCGGATGTTGTTCTTCCAGCCGGTGTCGAGCGAGACGATGTTCTTGTTCGTCACGTAATCGACGCCGTTGATCGAGAGCGTCAGCGACGCGGACGGCAGCAGCTTCTCCGTCTGGGCGGCCGGCATCGTGATCCCGGTGGCGGAGTCGATCACCTGGCCCGAGCCGACGAACTCGACCGAAATCTTCGAGTTCGCGCGGCCAGGACCGGAACCGACCGTGATCTGGAACGACTCCACCGCGCAACCGACCGCCTCGCGGTCGAGCACCGCGCCGGCGCCGGGCCGGATCTGCTCGGCATAGGAGAAATACGGCAGTTCGGCCGAATCGCCGTTTGCCGGCATCAGCGGCGTGCAGGTGTAAACGAACTGCGGACCGCCCGACTTCACCACCTTGCCCAGCCCGAAGGCGACCGCCCACGCCGCGAACTCCGCAGCCAGATACTTCTCGAGCGTGCCGCTCACGTCCCACGAGGTCTTGTAGTTAACCGTCGCGAACTCGTGACCCTTGCCGTACTCCTCCGCGTCGTTCTCCGTCGCCAGCTTCGGGTTCGCCAGCTCGCCATTGAGCTTCGTGAACCGCCAGAGCGCCGCCGACAACTGCGCCGTTGCGATATCGGCCTGCTTGCCTTTGCCGAAGGCAATCAGGACTTCCTGCAGCCTAGTCGTGGACATCGTTCGTCACCTCATCATCTTTCGCGGGCGGCTCGCACTGGCTCCACCCAGACACCATCATGGGTCCCAGGATTTCCGGCTTTGCTTCAACCTTCTTCGGTTCACCCGCGCCCCACGGGGCCGCCATCCAAACGTAGTCACTCATCGCCAATCTCCGTAAACGTCATCGACACCTGAAAGTAATCGAGGCCCTCCCCATCGGTTTGCCGCTCGATTGTCGGGAGGTCCATCGGATAGCAGGACGGGTGGACCGCCACATTGAGCATCGGCGTCCCCTCCCGGGCCGGTATGCCCTTTGTCAGCAGCCGGAACATACGGTAATAGGCGGCCGGCGGATCGCCCTCGAACGTCTCCCGCGCTCGCAAATAGACCGCGACCTGATGCTTCCAGACGTCGTTGCTGCCGAAACTGCCCGGCGCGGTGCCTTGCCAGGCGACCATGACCGAAGGCGCCGGCATCTCGTGAATCGCGTAGGCCAGGCTCGCGTTCCTCGGGTACTCGTCGTGGTAGCAGTAGATCCGCTCCGGGTCGCCGTTCATCTCGATGACGAGTTCCGGAATGTCGCGCAGCAGCCGGACCAAATTTTCGACCAGTTCGGAAACATCGATCATTGCTGCCTCCCGCCGAGTGCGCGCTCGACCACCATGCGCTTAGCGCCTTCCTGCAGCACGCGGTTCCCGGCCTGGATGACCGCCGCCGTATTCTTGGGCGAGAAGACCACCCACGGTTCGAGCTTCTGGTTGATCCACGCCTTGATGCGGTCCTTGCGGGTCGAGTTACTGGCTTTGGCCCGCTTCTCGCTCACCGTGCGGACCTGAAAGTTCCTGAGCATATCGCCGGTCAGGGTCAGGTTCCGGCGATTGCCTTTGCGCAGCTTGGTCTTCCAAATCGCGTAGCCCTTCGACAGCGGCTTCGCGGCGCTGTCGTTCGGCCCGAGCGCGGCCTGGACGCGGTTCTTCACCGCGGCCACGCCGACGTTGCCGATTTTGAACATCTGCTGCTGGCTGAAGTTCAGCCGGTCGAGCCGGATCTGCTTCTTCTGCCAGACGCGCACGCTGGGCATTTCGAATTACGCGAGGCGCAGGGAGAGTACGGCTCCGCCCTGGCCATCGGCTTCCACTTTGAACACCTTGAACGACGCGCCATCGATCTCGACCGCATCACCGCGCTCGGCCTTCGCGCCCGGAAGATCCCCGAGCCGCACGAACGCCAGCGCATACGTGCCCGGCGCCGTCTCCTCGGCTTCGTGGGCCGCTTCGACAATCGCCCGGATCGAAACGGCGGCGCCTGATTGCGGCGTGTAAATCACCTCCCTGCCGAACGAGCCCAGCGCCGCCCGGTTGAGATCGTCCATCAGGGAGGTCCAGTCGGTCATGCTCAGGCCTTCGTGCCCTTGACCAGCACTTCGGGCCGCATACAGATCGGCAGCGGGTTCGACTGCGTGTGCAGATCGGTCCCGCGGCCAAACTTGCGCGGCTCCTGCTTGGCATAGAGCGGCAGCCCCAGCGTGTTCGCCGTCTCGTTGAAATCCGCCGGCGCGAAAAACGTGCGGAACGTGCTCGCCGTGCCCAGCGGAAAGAAGTGCGCCTCATCGTCGGCGATGAACTTGCGCACGTTGCCGGCGGCGTCGGTCGCCTGGCCGCGGTACTCCTCGAAAGTCACACCGCCGAAGGTGAACCCGGTGCGGTAATCGTTGCCGAGCTGCTGGTTGCGCTGGAAATACATGTACGCTTCCTTCACCTTCGGATGGGTCGTGAAGGCGTCGTAGAAGCCCTGCGAGCACAGGCACATGATGCCGGTCATGAACTCGCCCTTGAGATTGTCCTCAATGTGGCGCTTCACTTCGAGCACCTTCAGCAGCACCTCGGTCGTCGCGGTCCCGAGCACGAAGCTCACCGTCTTCGCGGCGATGCCGAACTCGCTATAGAGGTCGTAGAGCGTGGAGCCGTCCGCGTCCAGAATCACGCCCTTGAGCGCGCCCATCCGCAGGTACTCGAGCGTGATCGCGTGCTTGTTGCGCATGTTCTGCAGCTTCAGTGCGAGCAGACTCGCCAGGGCGTCGGTTTCGGTCTCCGAACCGAAGGCGCGGATCCCCTGGACTTCCTCGGGCAGCACGGCGTCATCGTGCGGGATGTGCGGAATCACGAACGAGCGCACCTTGCGCTTCCCCGTGGTGCCGAGCGTGCCCGGCGAGCCGACCGGCTGGGTCGGGAGCAGGTTCAGCACGCCGCTCATCTCCTCGATGATCATCGTGCGCGTGCGCACGCCCTGCGGCGGCATCAGGTTCAACTGCTCCAGACGCCCGTAGTTGTTCGGGATCCGGTTGATGGCGGCGGTGAGCGCCGTCATGTTGAAGGCGTCAGTCGAAAACGGGTTCAAGATCATGAATCAGGCTCCTTCCCGGACGAGCACGCCCAGGCTGTTGAGTTGCGTGATGGCGAGCGACTTTTGCGGGTCGGTGATGCCATCCGGCCACACAAGGCCGTTCTTCGAGCAGATGGCGTGCCGGGAGATGATCACGCCGGGCGTATCGCCCGCGCTCGCATCGACGTCGAGCAGCAGGACGCCGGTGACGATGTTCGAGCCGTCGCTGGCGGCCGGCGCGAACTGCGTCACCTTGCCATTCAGGGTGGCGATGACGGTTCCGGTCTTCAGGTTCTGGCCCGAGGCCACCACGGCCTCGTCCCGGCTGTAAAGGTTGTCTTCCTCGTACTTCAGCCAGTCGCCCAGGTATTTGCCTTCGCTTTGAACGGGCATGTTAATTCACTCCTTTCCCGGTGAGCCGATCGACGGCCTTCATGAGCGGGCTGTCTTCGGGTTTCGCGCTCGCGCGCGTGCCCGCGTCGGGCATGACGTGCGAGTGGATCTCTCCCGCATCCTCGGCGGCGCGGGCTTCCACCAACTGCCGGCGCGCCTCGGCGGGCGTGACCTCTCCGGCGAGCAGCGCCGCGGCCCGATTGGGCATCCCGGCCAGGGCGCACAGTTCCACGATCTCCCGCGCCTCGGCATAGCCCTGCCGGCGAGCCTCCGCGCGAATAGCTTCCACATCGACTTCCGCGGCGGAAGGGGTCGCCTCGGCCGCGAGCTGTTCTTCGTTCATGCTGGTCTTCCTTTTCTGCGGTTGGATTACGAGTGCGCCGGCCGAGATCGCCGCTCGCAGGTCCGCCAGCGCCTCCTGGCGAGTGCCGATGCGGTCGGCGAGCCGGGCCGCGACGGCGTCGCTGCCGAAGTAGAGCCCGGCTTCGGTCCCACGAATGTCCGCTTCGGCCGTGCCCCGATTGCGCGCCACCGCGCCCACGAGCAGGTCGTAGGTCCGCTCCACCTCGGTTTCGATCACCGCGCGGGCTTCCTCGCTGAGCGGCGCGTGCGGATTGAAATCCGCCTTGCGCGCGCCGGCGTGGATGATCGTGTACTTGTAGCCGAGCTTTTCATCGCTGGCGCTCACGTCCCGATGCGTGACGATCACGCCGATGCTTCCCAGTCCCGAGGTCCGGCCGGCATAGACGCGCTCGGCCGAAGACGCCAGGAGGTAGGCGGCGCTGAACGCATCCGAGTTCGCCACGGCGAAGACGGGCTTGGCCGCGCGCGCGGCATAGATCGTATCGGCCAGGTCGAAGACGCCGGCGACCTCGCCGCCCGGCGAATCGACGTCGAGCAGGATCCCGTTGATGGCCGGATCGGTTGCCGCGTCCTCGATCTCCTGCTGAAGATCGACGTACGAGCGCAGTCCCGAAAGAGCATCGAGCCCGTACGACTTGTGAACGAGCGTACCCTCGATCGGGATCACCGCGATCCCGTCGGGCGTGACCTCGTAGGGTTTCCGCGCGGGCCGCTCGGCGCCGGCCGCGGCAGACGGCGCCGGAGCATCGAGTCCCAGGTGCGGCGCCATCACCGCCAGGATCACTTCAAGCTTCTGGGGCGCGATCAGCAGCGGGGTATCAAACACCCGCGTCGCCAGATGCGGCAGAGGAGGCATTAGGTTCCTTTCTCGGATCGGAGTCGTAGACCAGGCCCAGCGAATCGGCGCGCTCGTTGTCGGCGGCGATCTCGGCATCGATCGCCTCGGCGTCGTAGCCCTGCTCGGAGACGACCTCGCCGCGGCTCTTGAAGCCCGCGCGCACGGCCATGACCTGCGCCTTGATGTCCTTGAGCGGATCGACCCAAGCGAAACCGGGCGGAATCCACTTCACGCTGTCGTAGGCGGCCAGATCCCCGTTCGGCAGCGCGCCACTCAGCACCGCAGCGCGAATCCAGGCCTGCCAGATCGGCCGGCACATCTGGAACACCATCACCTGGTGCTGGAACTGTTCGCAGCGGCGGCGGAACTCAAGCAGGCCGGCGCGGATCGAGGAGTAATTGACGCCGGTCAGATCGCCGGTCAACTGCTCATAGGTGATCCCCATGCCGGCGGCGATCGAGCGCAACTGGATCCGCATGAAGGTCTCGTACGTCGCGCCCACGTCAGCAGGCGTCGAGAACTTCACGTCCTCGCCGGGCAGGAGCACCTGCATCGTGCCGGGCTCGAGGCCGGCCAGAGCGTTGCCCGACGCATCCGGGGCGCCCTCGTTCAGGATCGGATCCTCGGGCGCGTTCTTCGTGACGAAGCCCGCGAACATGGCCGCGGTTTTCTTACGCACCAGCTCGGCGTCGTCGTACTGATCGAGCTCATAGAGCTTGATCAGAACCTGCGTGAGCCAGGGCTGGCCGCGCAACTGGCCGGGCCGGATCGGCCGGAACAGGTGCAGCACCGATTCCGCAGGCACTTTCACGAGCTCGGTAGAGGCCATCGGGTTCAGCGCATCGCCCGGGTGCTGGCGGTAGAGGTGATAGGCGATGCGCTTGCCGATCTGGTTGAACTCGATCCCGGCGCGGATGTAGTTCCCGTTCTCCAGCAGCCTGGTCTCGCTCGTCGGCAGATGCTCGGCTTCGAGCAACTGAAGCTGCAGCGGAACCGAGAGGCCATCCTTCACGAGGCGCGGACGCAGCCGGATCAGACACTCGCCCGCCTCCATCACGCTGCGGCAGGCGACCGATTGGAGTCCGTAGAAATCAGTGAGCCCGGACGCATCGGCTTCATCGGTCCAGCGGAGCCAGAGCGCCTGGATCTGCTCGCGGAGCGCGGCATCGGGATGCAGCGAGTGCGGCTTGATCCCGGTGCCGATCGAGTTCGCGACAAAAGCATCGAGCGCGTTCGTCGCCCACGGGTTCCGCCGCACCATGTCGCGCGAGCGCGACCGGAGCACGTCCCCGTTCTGAAAGACGAGCGTGTTGATGTCGCTGGTGACCGGCGACCAGCCGGTTGTGCGCCGGGTCGCGGCGGACGCCTCGTAGTCGGCGGACGAGCGCAGGCGCGGGATCGCCGCGCGAATCCGTTTCCAAATACCCAAGGTCAGAAGCCCTTCTGAGTCGAAATCCTGATCTGCCGTGCAATCGGCTTGCCGCTGGTTTTGGCGATATCGGCCTCGGCCGCCGCGATCGCCTGCTTCAGTTCATCCACCGTGCGGTACTCGATCTCGCGGTCGCCGAACTTCACCCGGCGGGCGCCGTTCGCCAGGGCGTTGCGCAACGCCTGGAGTTGATCTTCGGTGTAGGCCATTAGTGAGTCAGAAACCGGGAGCGAATCACGCGGCGGCTGGCCGCGGGCTTAAGGCGCGGAACCACGACCGTTTCCGCCGGCTCGTCACCTGCGGGCTCCGCCGTGGCGCCGACTTCTTCTTCCAACCGCTTCCAGTGGCGTTCCGTGAAGCGGTCGATGCCGTACTGCGCCGCGGCGGCGCGGGCGTAGACGCGCGTGTCGAGCGCTTCGTTGCGCTCGCGCGTCTTCACCCACTCCAGGCGCCGGTAGCCTTTGACCACCTTCGGTACGAGCTGCTCGGCGGTCAGTTGCCGGAAGAATTCCTCGGGGAGCCGCGGGAAGTGGCAGAAGCCCGGCGGGAACGGCGCGTTGCTTTCCTCGGTCGGCCGCTCCAGCTTCAGCCAGCCGTAAAGCTCGCTTTTCAGCATCCCGGTCGCCACCGGCCACACCTTGACGCCGCGCTTGATCTTCTTGCCTGCGATCGTTACCTCGACGGCGGAGGGCTGCCCGACCGGCGCCGAGCCAGACTCGTGGCCCTTGATGACCAGCACGCGACCCGGTCCCTGCCGGCGCGCCCAGCCGTAAACCTCCTGCGTGGCGTAACCCGAGTCCACGGCCATGCGCACGATCCCGAGGCGAACGCCAGCCTGGTGCGGATAAGTGGTATCGAGAAGATCCGACAGCCGCGCCCAAACCTCCGCGCGCGCCGTATCGCCGTCGAGCACGATGTAATCGACGAGCCAACTCTCCCTCGCGCGGCCCCAGGCCACGATCTGCGCCTCGATCCGGTCCCGCTGCACGTCCACGCCCGCGGTCAGGAACAGGCCACCCCTCGGGACGGTGCCGATCTTGTACTGCTCCCGGCGATCATAGAGGTGCTGCCAATCGGGAGCCTCGCCCATCTGCGTCCAGGTCTCGCCGAGCACGGTGTTCACGAACACCTGAAGCAGCGTCGGATTCTTCTGCGCCTGCTCGAACTGCTTGGCGGCGTCGCCCCACCCGAACCAGCCCACCGGCGAATAGAGGCTCGAGAGATGAAAACCTGCCGTCCGGCCGTCACCTACGGCGGTCGCCCGCCACTCACCGCGGGGGAGCATCCACTGCTTCTGGTGGTGCTGGATCTCCTGTCCGCAGTGCTCGCAGACGTAAACCGTCTTCTCCGGCTGGCCCTTCGGCCACCGAAGCTGCGCGAACTTCAGAACCTGATACTCACGGCAGACGGGGCAAGGGACAAAGAAACGCCGCTTATCACTTTCCTCGTAAGCGGCTTCGATCCGGCTCATGCCGGTGATCTTGGGAGTCGAGCAGATGAAGACCTTGCGCCTGGCGAACGTGCGCGTGCGCGCCATCGCGAGGTTGATCGGATCCCCTTCACCCTCGACGTCGCCAGGATAGGCATCCACTTCATCCAGGAACAGATACCGCGCCGCCATCGAGCGGAGCCCAACAGCGCTATTGGCGCCCGTCATCACGAGCACGCCACCCGGAAATTCCTTCGAGAGAACCGTGTTCCCCGAATCTCGCGAGCGCGGGCTCTGCACAACTTTGCTGATGACGTCGGATTCCTCGATCAGCGGATCGATCCGCTGCTTCGAGTTCCGCTTCGCCATCTCGACCGTGGGCTGTACGGCCATCATCGGCCCGGGAGCTTGGTGGATGATATAGCCGACCCAGTTATTCCCACATTCGCTGCCACCGATCTGCGCCCCTTTCATGAACACCACGCGCTCGATCGGCGAGGACGGCGAGAGGCAGTCCATGATCTCGCGCAGGTACGGCGTGCGCTCGGTGCGCCACGGCCCGGGCTCCGCGCTCGCCCGCTGCGAAAGAATGCGGTATTTGTCGGCCCACTCGGAGATCGTCAGCAGCGGATCCGGCCGCGCACCCGCGCGCGCTGCCGCGCTGTAAACCTCCTCAGTTGGCGTCTGCAAACTCATTCAGAGCTTTCCGAATTTCGCTCGACAGGATCTCGTAGCACTTCGCCGCATCCGTTTCGGCCGCGAGCATCGCCGCGAGCCGATCCGGGATGTTCAGCATCGCGTCGCGGTACTGCCGGAACTTGTTGAAGGCCGCAACCTGGACCTCGTCCTTCGAGACGAGCTGGCCGACCTTTTCCTCGTATTCGAGCTTGGCGAGGCGTGCCTGGTAATGCTCGCGCACGGCCCGCGCCTTCGTGTACTGGCTCGCGCCGAAGGTCTCTCCGTCTCCGTCGTCGTGCGGCTTGCGCCGGCCCGTCACCATCGGCGGGCGAGCCACGGTGTTCGCTTCCCACTCGCGGTCGGCTACGTCGGAGTCGATCTTGCCATCCGGCAGGGTCGAGATCCGGCCCTTTTTGATCGCGGTCTGTACCGAGAACAGGTCCACATCGCGATGGCGGGCGTATGCCCGCAGGCTCATAATCGCCATCGAATTATTTCGAGAATCCGCTTGCCTTTCCGAAGCACCGGAGATGGGATGAGAAGGCCGGTCTATGATCGAAGACTTGTGGATAGCTTCAACCAATCACGCGCACTCGAAGTGCAACAAAGGAGACCGGCCTTGAAAGAGAATACCACCAGCTCCGCGCGGCCCAGAAAGGCGCGCAAGACTGCATCTAATAAAGCACCCGCCAGACTCACGGTGGGCATTGATTTGGGCGACCAGAACAGCGCGTTTTGCATTCTGGATGCTGAAGGCGAGGTGCTATCCGAGGGCACGTTGCGCACCTCGGAGCACGGCTTCTCTCAGCAATTCCAGCGCATGGCCCCGTGCCGAATTGCTCTCGAGACGGGGACGCATTCGCCCTGGGTAAGCCGCCTTCTCAAGAAATGTGGCCACGACGTGGTCGTCGCCAGCGCGCGCCACGTCCGCATGATCTATGAAAGTGACCGGAAGAACGACAAAGTGGATGCCCGGACTTTAGCGCGACTCGCACGAATAGATAAAGATCTCCTCCACCCGATCCAACACCGTAGCGAAAAGGCGCAGGCCGACCTGGCCTTGCTGCGCGCACGCGATGCGTTGGTCCAGGTGCGGACCAAGTTGATGAACTGTGCGCGCGGCATGGTGAAATCCGTTGGCGGCCGGCTGCCTGGGGCTTCCGGTGAATGCTTCGCGAAGCGAGCCCGCGAACATGTTCCAGACGCGGTCCGAATTGCGTTGTTGCCGTTGCTCGATCAAATCGAGCACGTCTCACAGGAAATACGCGAGTACGACAAGCGAATCGAAAAGATGGCCCAAACGGAGTACGGTCAAACCCAGCTCATGCGTCAGATTCCCGGTGTCGGAGTAATCACGAGCATGGCGTTTACCCTAACAATCGACGATCCGAACCGCTTCCGCAGAAGCCGCGACGTTGCTGCTTACCTCGGCCTGCTACCGCGGCAGTGCGATTCGGGCGACAGCAAGCCCCAGCTATCGATCACCAAAGCTGGCGACCCGATGGTCCGGCGGCTGTTGGTTGGCTGCGCGCATTACATCCTCGGCCACTGGGGACCAGATAGCGACCTGCGACGATGGGGCCTGACGCTGATGGAGCACGGAGGTAAGAACGCAAAGAAGCGCGCCGTGGTCGCAGTCGCCAGGAAACTGGCTGTAGTAATGCACAAACTGTGGGTCACAGGCGAAGTTTACGAGCCGCTGCGAGAGGCCAACGGCGCGGAGGTCACAGCGGCATAGAATCGCGGAGGAACTAGCAACCCTTCGTGGCCGAACAGTTTTGCAAACAACCGCCGCGATCGGGCGACTGCGCATTGATCACGGGTCTACCGGAGCAATCCGGAGCTAAGGCCGGCCCAGAGTTTGCAGCGCCCAACCCAACGGATCACATCATGCACCGGGCAGCATGTGCCTGCCCAATCAGAGTGCGAATGGAAGTGAGGCGAGTGGCGGTTCTGGATGGGCCAAGCGAAGCCACGGATGCATCTCAAAATGCTGCTTGGGGGCTCTGCCCCCAAACCCCCGGAATTTTACGCATTGTCGCCAGGATTCCTGGGGAGCGGGCGCGAGCTGCGCTCGCACCCGCCGAATCCCGGCCGCTGGGCCGGCGCTCAGGTTGCGTTCCCGCAGAGCCCTATCCTCCGCCCAGGTGCCCTCAGCATACCAAGAAACCTAATCAACGAACGATTTCGCCGTGTGTCGTCCGGAAAAAATGCAAAGAAAATCCGCCACGGCGTCTTGACTTGACTTTGCCTTCTCATGGAAGTGATCAATCGTCATGCGCGGACGACAAGCCGCCGGAAAGGAAAACGAACCAGACCATGACGACCAACGAGATCAGCACCACGGAGACGGCGGAAATCACCGCCGTTGCGGAACAGGGCGCGCAAGCCGCGCCGGAGACGAGCAGCACGACGAAGAAGGCCAGCCCGAAGAAGGGCGCGCCCAAGGCCAAGAAAACGGCCAAGGGTGCCGCGAAGAAAGCCGCGAAGCCCGCGGCCAAGAAGGACGCGAAGCCCGCCGCGAAAAAGGCACCCAAGCCCGCCGGCAAGAAGTCGCCCAAATCCGCCGACAACTCCATACCGCGCGAGTTCTCGAAGAAGGCGATCGTGCTCGACCTCCTGCACCGCAAGGAAGGCGCCACCCTGGCTGAGATCGCCAAGGCGACGAACTGGCAACTCCACAGCATCCGAGGCTTCATCAGCGGCCAACTCACGAAGAAGATGGGCCTCACGGTCGAGAGCAGCAAGAACGCGGCCGGCGAGCGCCAGTACCGCATCTCGAACTAGCCTCCCGCACGCCTCCGCCAGCCGCCCGGAAACGGGCGGCTTTTCTTATGCAGCGAGCCGTTCCTGTACGTCCTGAGCTTTCGCGGGCGGCAGCGGCGGCAAGCTTTTCGTCACCGCCTTGTTCGTGAGGTGCCCCAGAACGCCGATCACCACGCCCGTCGTGATCGTATCCACGCTCCCCTGTGCCGCGTACAGCGCGCCGGCCACCACGCCCAGCAGCGTGGTCTTGCCGTCCGCGTTCTCCTTGGTCGCCAGCACGCCGATCATCGCGACCAGCACGCAGGAGATCGCGTGCGCCACCTGGATCGGATCCCCGGCCAGGAGTTGCTCCGCGTTCAGCCCTTTGGTCGCCAGGACCGCGGCCGCGATCATGCCGGTAATCGTCGTCCGCGTGTCCTTGCTCGTTGCGAGCGACCGCAGGACGGACATCAGCGCGCCCGCCGCGAATTTCCTCTTCAGACCGTCGAGCATATTCAGTTCCCCCCGAGCTTGTAAGTGACCGCGAAGAACAGCGCCGGCTGCGCGTCCACGATGGTCGATTTCAGTTCGCGCGCGCCGGCCAACATGCCCAGGCTCTTGACCCACTTCGATAGATCGAACATCGCGAAGCCGCCGCCCGAGACCACCGTGCCCACGTTGTCGGCGCCCATCGCCACACCCGCGGTCCCGAGGGCGTAGACCGAGAGCAATCCCTGCTTCAGCACCAGATGCGCCGCACCAGGCTCCACGGTCGTGGGCTTCCCGTTCGTGAACGTCGCCAAGGTGTAGGCGAGCGTTTTCCCGTCATCCGTGAGCGGGTGCAGGTACGCCGCGCCGCCGATCATCTGCGGGCTCGCGGTGGAGTTGAAGCCCGCGCCCAGCGCGACATAGGACGGCGGGGCCGGCACAGTCTGGCCGAACGCAAGCGACGCGGCCATGCACACCACGAACATCAATTTGAAAAGCGTTCTCATTGGGGATTCGTTTCTCCTGCTACAGGCTCGCGGAGTGAGCTACCTCGTCGAAGTTGCGGCCGGATTCCACGTGCCGCGCTTCCTCACCGGTGAACTTCTGCCAGCGCCGCACGATCAAATCGCAGTACTTCGGGTCGAGCTCGATTACGCGCGCCTGGCGGCCCGTCTTCTCGCACGCGATCACCGTAGTGCCGCTCCCAGCGAACGGATCGAGGATGGTGTCCCGTGTCTTGCTGCTATTCCTGATCGCGCGCTCGACAAGCTCGACCGGCTTCATCGTCGGGTGTTCGAGGTTCGCCATGGGTCGCTTGATGAACCACACGTCGCCCTGGTCCCGATCGCCGCACCAGAAGTGGTCCGTGGCTTTCGGCCAGCCGTACAGGATCGGCTCGTACTGGCGCTGGTAATCGGACCGGCCAAGGGTGAAGTGGTGCTTCGCCCAGATCACGAAGGTGGACCAGTGGCCGCCGGCGTCCGTGAACGCCTGGTAGAGCGTGTGCAATTCCGACGACGACATGCAGACGTAGATCGCGCCCTTGGTCACCCCGATCATGTTGGTGCAGGCGTCGCGCAGGAACTCGTAGAACTTGCCGCCGAGCGCGTCCTGCTGGATCTTCAGCTTCTTGGCGGTCTTGCCCACGTAATCGACGTTATAAGGTGGATCGCAAAAGATCATGTCGGCCAAGCCGCCGGCCAGCACCTTCTCCACATCCGTGAGGACGGTCGCATCGCCGCACAGCACACGATGCTCGCCGAGCAGCCACAGATCACCCGGCTTCGTTACTGGCTCGGTCGGCTCCTCGGGGACCGCATCCTCGTCCGTAAGCCCGTCGCGCCTCCGTTCCGGGTCCTGGAGCAGTTCTTCGAGCTCGTCCTGGCTGAAGCCGACCACGTCGAGATCGAACTCGGCTTCCTTCAGCGCCTCCAGTTCGACTCGCAGCATCTCCTCGTCCCAGCCCGCGCTGAGGGCCAGCCGATTGTCAGCCAGCACCAGCGCGCGGCGCTGGGTTTCGTTCAAGTGGTCGAGGACGATAACCGGGACCTCAGCCAGGCCCAGCTTCCGCGCCGCGGCGAGCCGTGCATGGCCAGCGACGATGATCCGGTCCGCGCCGACAAGGATTGGATTGACGAAGCCGAATTCCGCGATGCTCGCGGCCACCTGCGCAATCTGCTCATCGCTGTGCGTCCTGGCGTTCCTGCTGTACGGCAGAAGCCGCTCTACCGGCCACTTCTCGACCTGGATGTCGATCCTCAAGACGCTTTCCTTTTGCGCGGGCCGTAGTGCGGATTCGGGCCGTGGTGCTTGATGGCGCGCGAGTCCTGCGCCTTCGGGTTCAGCGCCAGATCGAGCGGCACGCCACGCGCTTCCGCGACCGCCTGAAAGGGCTGCCCCGTTTCCGCAAGCACCGGCACATCGCTGGTCAGATCCATCATTCGCCGCAGAATCACGTCGCAATAGCCGGGCGAGATTTCACAACCATAAGCGGCACGACCGAGCACAGCCGCAGCCGCCATCGTGGTGCCGGACCCCATGAACGGGTCGTAGGTCACGTCCCCGGGGTCGGAGAACGCCAGCAGGAAGAACTCGACCAGCGCGCGCGGGAACGGGGCCGAGTGCGATCCCTGCGAAGACTCGCTCTTTACCTCGATCACGTTCGAAGGCCGAGCAACGCCCTTGTACCTGCCGTCGGCGTCCGCGGCACCGGCCTTGCCGGCCGCATCGCCGCGCGCGCCCGTACCGAGCAGCCCGCTTCCGGATTTCGACTTCGGGTTGTTCGGCGAATAGTCGAAGCAGTCCTCCGACTCGTGGCCGACGCGCTTGGGCCGGAACTTGATTTGCTGCTGGCGGCAGAAATGGAACACAGGTTCCCATGCGTTTTTGAAGCGGTTGTTCCAACCGCCAGGCACGCCGTTGTCAGTCTTCCGCCAGCAGAATTCGTCTACGAACCGCCATCCCCATTGGCGGCGATGGGCGATGACGAGATCCTTCACGTAGAGGCTGCGCTCGCCGTCGTCGGCGTGCTCTTTAACGTTCAGGAAGTACGAACCGTCCGGAGCCAGCACGGACTCGATTCCGGCCGCCACCGCCCCGTACCAGCCGACGTACTCCTCCGGCGGGACCGGCTTGAAG
>Ga0078972_1012147_pt1 | contig 14968 bp, 9 predicted proteins | sample YelNatPaOPGAMG01_FD_67568 | JGI IMG/M metagenome (GOLD analysis project Ga0078972, IMG submission 67568) | Hot spring thermophilic microbial communities from Obsidian Pool, Yellowstone National Park, USA - OP-RAMG-01 (SPADES assembly) (version 2) | ecosystem: Environmental > Aquatic > Thermal... | reverse complement strand
GCGTTTGTGGTTCTGGCAGGCCAGGTGTGCGCAGCAGGCCGCTCCGCGGAGCGGCCTGCGGCGCACACCTGGCCTGCAAGAACTCCTCAGGAGGGACGGAGGATATGGCATTGCGAGCGGCGGCCGATGAGGCGGAGTTATCGCCCGCCCCCGGGCAATGGATGACGGGCTTTGCCCTGCGTGACCTCCCGGCGGAGGGGACGCATGACCCGATTCTGGCGCGGGCCCTGCTGCTGGATGATGGGGCGGGGCGCCTGGCGATCGTGGTGTGCGATCTGCTGGGGCTGGCGCCGGAATCGGTAGCGCGGATCCGGGGCGCCGTTGCGGCGGCCGGGGCACTGCCGGGCGAGCGCGTGCTCGTCGCCTGCACCCACACCCACTCTGGCCCAGCCTGCATGCCCATGCGCGGCGCACTCGGGTATGTGGATGAGGGCTGGCTGCAACAGGCGGAAGCGCGCATCGCCGGGCTGGTCGTCGCGCTCGCGGAGCGGCTGGAGCTGGCGCAACTGGCCTGGGGCCGCACCCAGGTGGCGCGCATCGGCTATAACCGGCAGGATGAAGCGCACCCGATCGATACCGAGCTGCTCGCCCTGGCGGCCGAGCGGCCGGGCGGAGAGAGCATCGCCACACTCCTGAGCTATGCCACCCATGCGGTGGTGCTGGGGCCGGAGAACCGCCTCTTCTCCGGCGATTGGCCGGGCGCGGCGGCGCGCGCCCTCGCTCAGCTGCGGGGCGGGGTGGGGCTCTGCCTGCAGGGGACCTGCGGCGACGTGGATCCCGTGGTGAACCGCGACCGGGGCTGGGGGAGCGGCCGCTTCCGCGATGCGGAACAGATCGGCGCGCGGCTGGCCAAGGCGGGAGCGCAGGCGCTGGAGCGGGCCGCGCGCCGAACCGATGTCCAACTACAGGCGGCGAGCCGCACGGTCGCGGTGCCGCTGGACCCGCCGCCTGCGCTGGATGCGCTGGCCATCTTTAGCGCCCAGTGGCACGAGCGCCGGGTGCAAACGATCGGGCGTAAGGCGGCGGAGATGGAGGCGGAGGCGATGCTGGCCTGGGCGGCTGAGCTGCGGCAGGCGCTGGCCGAAGAGCGCGTGCCGGCGACGCTCGCGGCGGAGGTGTGGGCGGCGCGTATCGGCGAGGTGCGCCTGGTGGGCCTGCCCTTCGAGCCCTATAGCGATATCGGGCTGGCCATCAAGCAGGCGCTCGCGCCGGCGCCAGTGCTGGTGGCGGGCTATGCCAACGGGCTGTATGGCTATTGCCCCACCAACTGGGCCAAGGACCAGGGCGGGTACGGCGCCGACTCCTCCTATCGCTGGTTCAGCGCCCTGCTCACCGCCGTGGGGTACGGCGCCGCCGAAGCGCTGGTGGAAGCGGCCGTGTCGCTGTTGAGGGAGAGGCTGCCAACGGATTAGTCCTTCGCAGCAACGGAACCCGCGGCACGATGCCGCGCCTACAGGTCCGTCTCTCACGTTTCCGAGCAGATGCGCGCCTGAATATGGCGCCCAAGCAATCCGTGTAATCCGTGTCCTAATCCGTTGACAGCCCGTCTCACTCCCCTTCAGCGAGGATGCGATCGACGACCTGCTGGCGGTATTCAGGCGAGAGCATGCGGAAAAAGGCGCTGTAGCCCGTGACGCGCACGACGAGATCCGGGAACTGCTCGGGGTCGGCATGGGCCGCCAGAATCTGCTCCTTGGAGACGACGTTGATGTTGATCAACGTGCCGCCTTGGGCGTTGTGGGCGCGAATGAGCGCCTCGATGGCCTCAATGCCGCCGGCGTGCCGGGCCAGGGGCGGGTCCAGGTCGAGCTGCAGTGGCGCCGAGTTGCCCAAACCGGGCTGCACGGCAGCGACAGCCGTCGCTTTGGCCGTCGGCGCACCGCCCCCGCCTGGGAGAAACCCGGGATCGGGGTTGGCGCTGTGCGAGATGGGAGCGTGGGCGTGGCGGCCGTTGGGGGTGGCCCCCAGGTTGCGCCCCAGCTCGGCCACAATGCCGTGGGAAAAGAGCCCGGGGATCACACGAAAGCCGTTGGACGTGCGCGTATCGTACATCAGGTGGGTGTAGAGATCGGCCACCCGCCGCGCCCACTCATCGGCGCGGGAGCCGCCCGTGCCGAAGCGCGGGATATTCTTGAGCATCAGCCGCACCGGCTCAGCGTCGCGGAAATCGTTGGCCAGGTGTTGGGCCAGCTCCTCCCAGGTCAGGCGGCCCTCCTGCACCACGCGCTGCTCGATGGCGGCAAAGGAGTCGGCCACAGTGGCCAGGCCGACGCCATCGCAAGTGAGGTTGTAGATGTCCACGCCGCCTGCTGAGGCATCCAACCCGCGCTCCAGGGTACCGTGGCAAAAGAGGTTGAGCACAATCTCGGGGCTGTTGGCCGCGTGGTGATCCATGTGCCAGGCAAAGCCCTGCTTGATCGTATCCACGCTCACGGCCAGGTGCGCGACATAGCGATCCCAGAGCGCTTCCATCGTGCGAGGAGCGGCCGGGTCGGCCATCAGATCGTGGAAGGCGTGCAGAAAGGGCGCGACAAGGCAGAGGCGGGTCACGTCCTGCAGGCAGTACTCGATGCCGGGCAGCGCCGTCCAGTTGCAGCCAACCTTGGCGCGCAGGCGCGCCAGTTGGATAGGCACGCCGTTGCGGGCATAACCCTCATCCAGTCCCTTGGCGCAGGAAAAAGAGACTCCGGTGCCGTCTGCGAACAAATACTCCACGGCGCGCCGCAGCAGTCGGGGATCGAGGCCGTCGTGCACGCGCACGGCGATATTGACCGGGATCTTGAGACGGTGCATGGCCTCCAGCACCAGGAATGAGAGTGGGCTGGTCAGATCGTGGCCGTCGGGGGCAGGGCCGCCGATCTGCGAATAGTGGGTATCATTGAAGAAAAGGCTGGCCAGGCACCAGACGACCTCGTCATCATCGGTGATGACGCCCGCAGCGCGGTCGGCCTCATAGTAGGGGCGCAGCAACTCGTCGAGCTGGCCCAGGGCGCCGCCCGCACCCCACATCCGATCGACCGACTGGAACCAGGCCAGAAACTGGCAGGCCTCGCGCAGCGTGCGAGGTGGGTTATCCACCAGCCATTCGTTCATCTCGGCAATGGCGAGCAGATTATCGCGCGTGGCCGGGTCCTCTGCGGTGGCAGCCATCGCGCGCGCCTGCACGACGTGCTTGCGGATCCAGCTCTGCATCCCCAGAACCAGGGCCTCCTCACCATCGTAAAAGCCCGTATCCGCTGGCCGGTTAAGGGCGCGGTAGCGGCGGATCTTTTGGAGCAATCCACCCCACCCCAGGTCCAGACCGATGCGCATATCGGGCCCCAGATGATTCATGCCACCGATGCCGGTATAGCGCAGATTGTACTTTTTGTGCAGGGGGTAGAGGTGCACGGGCCGGTCCTCGGGCTTCCAGCCGCCCAGGCCGGGGGGGCTGCCCACCCAGCACCCGGCCAGGGCGCTGGCGGGGTGGATGTAGACGGGGTGCACCTCCAGCCAGGCGCGGAAATTCTCGCCAACAGCTCGCGGCCCATAGGCGCCCCCGCAGGGATGGTTAGGCGTCAAATGGAAGGGGATGGGCTCCGGCCAGGGCACAAAGCCGTGGTCATCAATATCGAGAAAGCCTCGCTGCTGGCGCTTGATGCGGGTATGCTCGAGCTTGGTCTGATGCAGCGCATCGATGCGCGCCTGGTAGTCAACAGGTAAGGCCATGCTTACCTCCTCCACAGAGCCTCGCCTCTACCCCTTGAGGGCAAAGCCCTGCACGCCCTCTACAAAGTACTCTTGCAGGCGCAGGAAGAGCAGGATCGTCGGCAGGCTAACCAGGGTCGCCAGGGCAAAGGCGAAGGGATAGTCGACGATGGCCGTGCCCTGCGGCAACCCTTTGATGCTGGCGCCGAGGAGCAGAGTGCGCTGCACCCCCAGGGCCATCGTAAAGATCTTGGTATTGCTCGCACTCACGATCAGGGGCCATTGATAATCATTCCAAATGGCCACGAACTGGAAGATGATCATGACGGTGATCGCCGGCTTGAGCATGGGCAGGTAGACATCCCAAAGCACGCGCAGGGTGTTGGCGCCATCCACCCGGGCTGCCTCCTCGAAATCCAGCGGTATGCTATAGTAGGTCTGCCGCAACAGGAAAATGTAATAGACATTCACCAATCCCGGGATCAAGAGCGACGGCCACTCGTTGATAAAGCCGTGACCGCCTTGGCCCAGCCAGTTGTTGCCGCCCACGCCAGGCCAACGCGCCAGCATGATATAGGTCGGTATCCAGAAGACAATACCCGGCATCATCATGGAGCTGAGCAGGAACATAAAGGCGCCGTCGCGGCCGCGGAAGCGCAGGCGGGCGAACACGTAGCCCGCCAGCACCGCCACCACCCCTGGGATGGTGATATACCAGACGATGCGGATCAGGGTGTTGATCGTCCAGCGCCACAACTCCACCTTGGGCGTAAAGAGCACCCGGTAGTTCTCCAGGTACAACCGCTGCGGGATGGGCATCCACGGGGCGCGGTAGAAATCCTCGAAATTGCAAAACGAGCCCAGGGCGGCGTAGATCATGGGTATGGCCATGGCGATACTGCCGCCGATCAGCAGCACATACATCAGGACACGGCCGAAACGGAGCCTCGTGTGCATTGCAGACCCCCCTGCCTCTTATCTCAATAGTCTCAGGCTTCCGCCTGGCCACGGCTCATCAGGCGCATGTTCGTCGTGCTGAACCACAGGAGCAACACGGCCATGATCACCGCGCCAGCGGCTGCCAGGCCCATGTTGGTATTGACAAAGGCATCGTTGTAGATCTGCAGCAACATGACGTTTGTCATGTTCGACGGCCCACCCTTGGTCATGAGGAGGACGGCCTCGAAGATCTGGAAGCTGCCAATCATGCCTGTGACCAGGACAAAAAGGATCATCGGCCGCAAGAGGGGGATGGTGATATAGAGCAACATATCCCGCTCGCGGGCGCCATCGACCATGGCAGCCTCATAGATCTCGCGGTGGATCCCCTGCAGGGCGGCCAGGAAAAGCACCACCGGCCCACCGACGCCGCGCCAGATCGAATAGATGATCACCGCTATGCGCATCCAAAAAGCACTCATCGTCCAGATCACGATCGGCTGCCCCAGCGCCTTGAGGAGCCCATTCAGGACGCCATCGAACGGTGAGATAAAGGCAAAGGCCACCTGGGCGGTGACGGCGGCCGAAGTGAGAGTGGGGATATACCAGAGGGCCCGGTACAGCCCACGCCCGACGACCTTTTGATTCAGCAGGACGGCGATCAGAAAGGCGAGGGAGGTCTGCACCGCCAGGATGATCAGGGCAAACATGAGCGTGTTGAACATGATCAGGGGGTAGGATTGGGTGAGGTACGTCCTGTAGTTGGCGATGCCCACCCACTTGGGTGCCCCCTGGATGCCGTTCCACCGTGTAAAGCTGATGTACAGGTTGGAGAGGACAGGGAATAGGAAAAAGAGCGAATAGTAGAGCAGGATGGGGGTCAGGATGAGCCAGCCCTCGATCGCCTGCCGGTGGCGAAAGCGCCACCGCGCGAACCCCCCTATCTGTGGGTGCGGGGGCGTGACGATCGCCCGCTCTTGCGCTGTTGCACTCATGCTGTACCCTCCCCTCACGGATACACCCGGCGTACACGCGGCACCGGCGCGCCTCTGTAGAACGGAGCAAGAGTTCAGCGATCCGCCCAACCAACCGGTCGGGCGGATCGCTGAACGGGGCATCAGAGTCCTACTGCGCCTTCATGACCTCGTCAGCTGCGGCCTGCGCCTCGTCCATCAGGCCCTTGATCGGCAGATTGCCACTGAGAACCTTGGTGAGCATGTCATTGTAGATCGTCCAGAGCTTCTGCGGGTCCTTGCGCCACTGGGGCAGGACGCCGATATCGGCATTGAGGATCTGGTCGATGAAGGACTGGTCAGCGACCGAGGCTTTGGGTTTGAGCCGCTCCAGCGAGGAGCGGGTCGACGGCATACGGCCCAGGACGGGATTGACCAGGTCTTGGATCTCGTCATCGGTGAACAGCTTGCAGAGAGCAGCCGCTTCCTCTTTGTGCTTGCTGGCGGTGAGCACGGCGTTGATCACGTTGCCGACGGCGATGGTGGCCGGCTTGCCTCCCTGCGGAATGGGAATGGCCGAATACTCGGCGTTCGCCAGGCCCGAGTCCTTGGCCCACTGCACGTGCCAGGAGCCGCAGATCTGGTAGGCCGAGATGCCCTTGAAGAGCTGCGAATAGACCTGGCCCTCATCAGGGTTGAAAGTAAGGCCAGGCGGCGTGTACTTGTTGATCTCACGCAGGAAGGTGAGCACCTGTTCTGCCTTGGGGTTGTTGAAAAAGGGGTAGGTGCAGTCATCCTTGCACATATCGGCGCCGGCCTGCTTCATATAGACGGCAATGCGGAAGATGCCGCCTACCGAAAAGCCCACCGGGCCCTGCAGAGTGTAACCAAAGTATTTACCCTTGCCGGCATCGGTGATCTTGCGCGCCTGCTCGAGCAGGTCATCCCACGTCTTGGGCGGCGCTTCAGGGTCGAGGCCCGCGTCCTTGATGACATTGGGATTGCGTTCAAAGCCAAAAATGCCCGTAAACTGATTGATACCATAGACCTTGCCGCCGGTCACGGCCGCCTGGTAGGTACCGGGGATCAAATTGCTTTTGATATCCTGGATGACATCATCGAGTGGAACCAGGGCGCCCATGGCGCCATACTGCTGGAAAAAGTTCTCGCCGACGATCACATCGGGGGCAGTGCCGCCCAAGAGCGCTGTGACCAGGTTCTGGCGGAGCTCCTCATCCCAGCCGTGGTTCTCGAACTTGGGCGTGACATTGGGGTAGAGGGCCTTGAACTTCTCGATGACCTTGTCCTGGTAGGGCTTGACCTTGGCGTCGGTGCTGTAGAGATAGCCCTCGGCCCAGTGGACCAGATCGAAGCTCTGTGGCGCGGGCACAGCCGTGGGTGGAATGACTGTCTCCTTGACGATTTTCTCTTCGGTGACAACGACAGTTTCCTTGATGACCTGCGGCGTGGGGGGAGTCTGCGGGGCGCAGGCCGCGAGGAAGGCGCCGGCCCCACTTACGGCCAGCAGCCGCAGGAATCCCCGGCGGGTGAGATGCTTCTCAGACATGAATTGCCCTCCTATGCTCGTAGACAGAAAACCAACGCATCAGGGAGCAGGCCGTTGGGTAATCTGGGTAGCGCCCACCTCCTTTTCCGTCACCTGCGTATCTTGGCAGACCGCCAGCCTCATGCTACAATAAGACACTAGCGGTTGGGCCCGGAGAGCCCGCTGACCCGGGGAGAGGCAACTTCCATCTCCTCTATTTGCAGTATAGCATCCTTCCTGGGCCCGGGAATCTCAACTGGTCTCAGGAAATCTCAGTACGTCTCAAGGGCTCAAGGAGGAACCCATGCTCGCAAGAGCGGAATTTGCCCGGCACGTCCACGAGGCCCTGAGCGATCTGCTCAACCCGGGCCGTTTGGAGGCCAATCCACTCACGGGCTTTGATCTGCAGTCGTCGGCGCGACTGCCAGGCATGACGGGCGCCCAAGGCCTGCGGCAGGCGATCCATGAAGCCATCGAAGTGCTGCACCCCAAACCGGAAACACCGCCAGATAGCCCCGAGTGGCTCGCCTACCAACTCCTCCAAGACCGCTATGTGCGCAATGCGAGCCAGATCCACACCTGCGAGCGACTGGGGCTGAGCCGGGCCACCTACTACCGGCGGCTGCAGGAACTGGGCGACGCCCTGGCCGGCATTCTCTGGGAACGATACCGGGGCCTGAACCCGCCGGAAGCCCCCGCCGAAGTTTCGCCCGCTGAGCGCGCCTGCGCCGAGGCGGTGCGCTTGGCCCGGGCCGCGCAACCGACTTTGCTGCATCCGGAGCAGGTGCTGCAGGGAGCGCTGGAGACAGTGGAGCCCCTGGCCCGGCAACAGGGCATAAGCCTGCATTTGAGCATCCCCTCCCCTTTGCCCACGATCTATGGCGACCCGGTGGCGCTGCGCCACATTCTGCTGAATGTGCTGACAGAAGGGATCAGCCTGGCCGCGGCGTCAGTGCTGGAAATCGCCGTCACGCCAGAGCGAGGGCAACTGCATTGGCGCATCGCAGGCCTCAAACCAGAGGTGCTGGCTCAGGTCACGGGCGGGGGTGCTGACGGCTTTGCCGTCAGCCGGGGCCTGCTGGAGATCAGCGGCGGGCGCTTTTGGCTCGACCAGATCGCCAGCCCTGTGCTGCATTTCACCACTCCCATCGCGCGCCCGGAGGCCATCCTGATCATTGATGACGACAGCGATACGGTCAGCCTATACCGCCGCTATCTGGAGATCTATGGCTACCGCCTGCTGGAGGCCCGGAACGGTGAACAGGCTTGGGCCCTCCTGGCTGACTCGCGCCCCGACGCCATCCTGCTGGATGTGCTTATGCCCCGGGAAGACGGGTGGAGCATTCTGCAGCGCCTCAAAACTCAGCCCGAAACGGCTGGCATCCCGGTAGTGATCTGCTCCGTCCTCAGCCAGCCCCAATTGGCCCTGGCGCTGGGTGCCGAAGTAGTGCTGTGCAAGCCCATTACGGCCGATATGCTGCTGCAGGCTCTACGCCCGTTGCTGCATCCGGCAGGTAGCGAGGCTCCAGGCAATCGAGCACAGCCTTGAGACTGCGAGTGCCACGGCCAATCTCGACTGGTCCCCGCATGCGTACGGAGATTGGGGTCTCCAGGGTCGCCTCGCCCTCGATCCAGTCGCGCGCCGAGACAACGATCACGGCCACAGCGCGCAGGCGATCATCCTCCTGCATACGGCGGATGGTTTCCTTGCCGTCGAGAACGGGCATGAACAGGTCCATAAAGACGACATCGGGCACGGTCTCTTGCATGATGCGGAGCGCTTCGAGACCATCGCTGGCCTTGAGGATATGGTAGGGGTGAGAGACTGCCGTCAGCATACGCTCCAACAGGCGCACCGCGTCGGGATCGTCATCGACCAGGAGGATCGTCATCTCATCGCTCCGGCCCACGACAGAATCAGGCGGTCTCTCCAGCCTTCGACCGTCGCCCAGCCCCACCGTTCCCGCGGGGGCCGCACGGCTTTGCTCCAGGCGGCGCATGACCGCAGCCACCATCTCGCCATTGATTGGCTTAATCAGGTAGCCAAGGATCCCCTTGATATCGGTCCAATCGGTCAGGCAGGGCAGCCCGCAGGTGATGATGGGCACGTCGAACGGCGCCGGCTCAAGCAGGCGGCGGATGGCCGTTTCCAACGCGGGGGTGGTGATAATGGCGCGCGGGTGGAGGTCAGCGGTCAGTGCCAAGACCTCCTGCTCATTGGGCAGCCCGATCACGCGGTAATCCTCGATGTAGCGGGAGAGCAGGCGGACGATGGCGGGGTCGCTGTGCACCACCAGACAGCTCTCGGTGGCAAACTGGTGGCGGGTGGGCTCGCTGGAGGCAAACCGGGCGGCGCCATCTGCCATGCCGGGCAAGGGGAGCGAGAAGCAAAAGGTGGTGCCGGCGCCGGGCGTGCTGTCGGCCCAGATGTGCCCGCCATGCAGCTCGACCAGGTGCTTGCTGATGCTGAGGCCCAGGCCGCTGCCCGCCGCCGCACGCCGCTCCGTGACCCAGACCTGAGAAAACTCTTGAAAAAGCTTGCGCATCTCCTCAGGTGCGATGCCGGGGCCCGTATCGGTAACGCTGACCAGCACACTGGTCTCATCCTTCTGCGTGCGCACGGTCACCGCACCCTGCTCCGTCACGCGCACAGCATTGGCGACCAGGTTCAGCAGGGCCTGGCGCAGCCGCACCGAGTCGGCCAAGATCCAGGGGAGGTTGCCGGCCAGCTCCAGGTGAAAGCCGAGGCCCTTGCGCTGCGCCAAGGGCTCGACGATGACGGCCACCTTTTTAACCACATCCTCCTCGATATCCACACGGTCCTTCACCAGCGGCAGCCGGTCGGCCTCGATGCGCGAGAGGTCCAGGATGTCATCAACGAGGGCGACCAGGTGCTGGCTATTGCGGTAAATCGTGTCGACGTCAGGCTGATAGGCCTGGGGAAGGGGCACACCGTAGCGCTCGGGCGAGAGGGCGATCATCTGGGAAAAGCCAAGGACCAGGCTCAGGGGACCGCGCAGCTCGTGACTGACGGCGGCGGCAAAGCGTGCCTTGAGCACCCGCGCCTCCTCAGCCTCGCGCCGGGCCACAATCAGCTCGGCGTTCATGCGCTCGATGCGACCGGTAGCTTCCTCCAGAGCGCGCAGGGCACGGTAGACCTCGGCGCGCCGCTCGCGGGTCTCCTCCAGAGCCTGCGTGGCGCGCTTCCAGCCCGAAAGGGCCCAGTCGATTGAGGTGTGCAGCGGCCGGGCGGCCAGCCACGCGGCGCCCCAGGTAAGCAGATTGAACACCAGGATGTCCCAGGCGCCCCGGCCCCAGGCCAGAGGGTCGCCGGCGAGGTAACCGCCCAGGGCCGCGGCGGCCCACAGGGCCAGGGTCACCAGCAGGGATTGGGCGCTCCCCAAAAGAGCCTGGGCAATGGGGATGGCCAGGGCGCCGCAGACCAGCAGACGCGAGGCCGGGTACAGCATCGCCGCCAGGCATTCCACAACAATGGCCGCCAGCAGCAAAGCCCAGGAGGCGAGGTCCTGCCGCCAGGCGCGCAGCCGGTGGACCCCATACGCTGAGAACCCCAAGATTGCCGGCGGGATGTTGCCCGGCCCCACCTCGCGATGATAAATGAGCACGGCCAGGAACCAGCACCAACTCAGCAGCGGGACTGCATAGATGAGGGTTGCCAGCAGATTGCGCCGCAGCTGCACGAGCTCACCGTGCAGATCGACTTCGGAAGCGATGGCCCCTTGGGTACTGGTGGTCATCTCCGTATCCCTTTATGCCCAATTGGATGGCTTTTCTATGCTACCATTATACCAGATTTCTCGGCAACTCGTGTATATTACTCACACTTTGCGCGAGGGGCTTTTCCGAGTATACTGTCTGGACTCTCCTGCTATTCCACAGGTTGTTGTCAATCCATCCCTTGTGTGCCTCATAGGAGCTCAATGTGGAGAAGCGCGAATTCACCGTCGCCAACGAATACCGGTACAACCGCTCCGGCCCCGTGCGCTGGATCATCTCACACGTGCTACGCTATCCCTGGCTGCCGGCTGTGGCGATCGTCGTAGCTATCACCGTGGCGCTGTGTGAGAGCGGAAGCCGGGTGCTGGTGGGGCGCGCCTTTGACCTGGTGCTGGGGCCAAACGTCACCCGTGCGCTTTTGCTCAGGTCGGCGCTGTTGATCCTGGCGGTGGCGGCGGGTGAGGGCGTGACCCAGCTCGTGCGCAACATTGTCATTGAGCTCCTGGCGCAGCGGGTGGAGCGCAATACGCGCGATGAGCTCTACCTGAGCCTGCTGGGCAAGAGCCTCACCTTTCACCGGCGGCAGCGCGTGGGCGATGTGATGGCGCGGGCCACCAATGACGTGCGGCAGCTCAATTTCATGATCAACCCGGGCGCCCGGATGATCTTCGATGGGCTGGTGGGCCTGCTGGTGCCAATAGGAACCATCGCCCTGACCCTGCCCAAGGAGCTCCTCATCGCCCCCATCATCTTCGTCGTGCTTTTCGGCATCACCCTGCGCCGCTACCTGCAGGAACTGGATCCGGTGACTACCGAGGTGCGCGAGCGTTTCGGCATGCTGAACGCCCGCCTGGCGGAGACCATCGCCGGCATCGAGGTGGTCAAGGGCAGCGCTCAGGAAAAGCAGGAGCAGCGCATCTTCTCCGAGAATGCCCGCCAGTATCGCACAGCGTTTGTGCAGCAGGGCATGGTGCAGGCCCGCTACCTGCCCATTCTGGTCTTCAGCATCGCCATCGGGGTGGGCTTTATGCATTCGATCATCCTGCTGCGCCAGGGCCGGATCAGTGTGGGCCAGATCGTGACCTACATGGGGCTGGTGCAGGTCCTCGGCTTTCCTTCATTCATGTCGATGTGGACCTTTTCCACCGTGCAACAAGGAATTGCTGGGGCGCGCCGCATTCTGGAGCTGATGAACACCGAGAGCGAGCTCGACGAGAACCCGCAGGGCGTCGCACAGCCGATGCAGGGCGAGATCATATTCGAGCACGTGGATTTCGCCTATGACGGCGCGCCAGTGTTGCACGATATCAGCTTTCATGCCAGGCCGGGCGAGACCGTCGCCATCGTCGGCCAGACGGGATCGGGCAAGACCACTCTCACCCGCCTGGTGAATCGCACCTATGACGTGACGGCGGGGCGGGTGTTGGTCGACGGCATCGATGTGCGCACCTGGAACCTGGAAGCGCTGCGCTCGCAGATCTCGGCCATCGAGCAGGACGTATTTCTCTTCTCGCGCTCCCTCGCCGAGAATATCGCCTTTGGCGTGCATCGGCCGGTGAGCAAGGAGGAGATCGAGCATGCCGCTCGCGAGGCGCAGGCCCACGAGTTCATCATGAGCTTCCAGGACGGTTATGCCACCGAGGTCGGCGAGCGCGGTGTCACACTCTCGGGCGGGCAGCGGCAGCGCATCGCCATCGCCCGCGCCTTTTTGACCGATCCGCGCATCCTGATCCTCGACGACTCGACCAGCGCCATTGACTCGGCAACAGAAGACGAGATCCAGCGCGCCATGCGCCGGGTGATGAAGGGGCGTACCACGCTCCTGATCACGCACCGGCTCTCACAGATCCGCTGGGCCGACCGTATCCTGGTGCTGCGGCGAGGCGAACTGGTGGACCAGGGCAGCCACGACGAGTTGATGGCGCGCTGCGAGGCGTACCGGCGCATCTTTTCGCGGTATGCCAAGTGAGGCGTATAAGTAATGCGTAACCCGTAAGCTCTCCGTGGCGCAAGGTGCGCTGCTTTGGGTAGGTCTCGCTGGAAGCAAGCATGGCGAATAGCAACACAGCTTTCGACGCGGCAACCTTACGCACTACCTGTTACGGCATTGGCTCCCGTAAGCACACAGCTGGAGGAATCGGCATGGGCTTTGTCTTGGATGGTCTGGAAAGCGACGCCTACGACCGTAAATATAGCGATCGGGCGCTGGTAGAGCGCATCCTGAGCTATTTTGCGCCCCAGTGGCGGCCGATGCTGGTGGTCGTGCTGATGATCCTGGCCGATTCGGGGGTGAGCGCCGCCCTGCCGATTGTGGTCTCGCGCAGCCTCGACCTGGTTGTGCGAGCGCCCGCCCAGGCCCCCGTTTTCCTCCTGGGGTTCGCCGTGCTGCTCATGGCAGCGAGCGGCTGGTTGATCAACTATCTGCGCCAGAGCCGCTCGGCGCGGGCCGTGGGCGAAGTGGTGCTCAAGCTGCGGGAGGATACCTTCCGGGCCGTCACCGAGCGCGACCTCTCATTCTACGACGAGCAGCCTTCGGGCAAGATCGTGAGCCGTGTCACCTCCGATACGCAAGACTTTTCCGACGTGGTGATGCTGGTGCTGAACATGATCAGCACCCTGATCTATGTGCTGGTGCTCTTTGCAGTCATGTTCAGTATCAACGTGCGGCTGGCCGGCATCACCCTGGCAACGGTGCCGGTGGTGATCCTGCTGGCCCTGTCGTTCCGGCGGATCGCCCGCAAGGTCACGCAGCAGGCGCGGCGGGTCCTGGCCAAGGTCAATGCGCTGATCGAGGAATCCATCTCTGGCATCGCCGTGGCCAAGAACTTTCGCCAGGAGTCTTCCGTCTACCGGGATTTTCAGGATCTCAATCAGCAGGCCTTCCGCATCAACCTGATCCGCGGCTGGGTGATCCAGACAATCTTTCCTCTGCTGAACATTGGGGTCGCTTTCAGCAGCGCACTGATCATCTATTACGGCGGCCTGGCCAAGCTGCAGGGCAGCTTTACTGCCGGCGAGTGGTTCCTTTTCATTAATACGATGGGCGCCGTCTGGTTCCCCATGACCAGTGTGGCCTCTTTCTGGTCCCAGTTCCAGGATGGGCTGGCGGCGGCCGAGCGCGTGTTCTCGCTGATCGACGCCGAGCCCAAGGTCGTACAGACCGGGAACGAGCCGGTGCGCGAGATCCGGGGCCAGATCGAATTCCGTCACGTCTGCTTCAGCTACACCGGGCGCGAGACAGTGCTGGCCGATTTCTCGCTGACGGTGCAGGCGGGCGAGAACGTGGCTATCGTGGGGCACACAGGGGCGGGCAAGTCGAGCCTGGCGCGCCTGGTGGAGCGCTTTTATGAGTTCCAGGAGGGGCAGATTCTGATCGATGGACGCGACATCCGGAGCCTTGACCTGGCCCAGTACCGGCGGCGGATCGGCATTGTGCCTCAGGAACCGTTCCTTTTCTCTGGCACACTGGGGGAAAATATCCGCTACAGCCGGCCCGAGGCGAGCGATGAGGAGGTCGCCGCAGCCGTGCGGCATATCGCCAACGGCGAGTGGCTCGACGATTTGCCGCAGGGGCTGGCCACCGATGTGGGGGAACGCGGGGCGCGCCTCTCGATGGGGCAGCGACAGCTCGTGGCCCTGGCGCGCGTGATGCTCGCCAACCCGCGCATCCTCATCCTCGATGAGGCTACGGCCAGCGTAGACCCCTTTACTGAGGCCCAGATCCAGGAAGGGCTGGATGTGGTGATGCAGGAACGCACGGCCATCGTCATCGCGCACAGGCTCTCCACCGTGCGCAACGCCCACCGCATCATTGTCCTGCGCAACGGCGAGATCATCGAAGAGGGAAACCACGAGTCGCTCCTCAAAGCTGGCGGCCACTATGCGGAGCTGTACAACACCTATTTCCGGCACCAATCTCTGGAGTATATCGAGCGGGCGCGCACGCTCGGAGAAACAGGGTAAAATCATGCAAGCCTTCGAGATTTCAAGTCTGTCTGGCAGGGTGCATCCTGGATGCGTATCCGCCGCCCGGGTTGCAGCCGGCCATTCTGCCACGCTGCCGCCCGGCCTCAACCCGGGAAAGGGGTCAGGCATGTCCAGCCGC
>Ga0078972_1012143_pt1 | contig 14978 bp, 10 predicted proteins | sample YelNatPaOPGAMG01_FD_67568 | JGI IMG/M metagenome (GOLD analysis project Ga0078972, IMG submission 67568) | Hot spring thermophilic microbial communities from Obsidian Pool, Yellowstone National Park, USA - OP-RAMG-01 (SPADES assembly) (version 2) | ecosystem: Environmental > Aquatic > Thermal... | reverse complement strand
GGAGAAGTAACCCCTCAGTTATAGTAGGTGATAATAAAAATTGAAAATCCCTCTTAATCTCCCTTTAGAAAAGGGAGAGATAAAAATGAAAAATTTTTTTAATTCCCCTCTTTTTTAAAGAGGGGCAGGGGGAGATTTTATTAAAGTAAAAAAGTAAAGCAAAAAAATTTACTTCATATTTTATAAAAACCTACCGTGACTATAGGATTACTGGAGAAAATAAATTAATGTTTACATTTTTATTAATTTATAATAAAATAGGAAAAAATTTAAATAATAGGAGGTAATAATTTTATGGTTTCAAAAAAAGGAAAAAAAATAGCAGAAAAGCCAGTAAAAGACAAAAAAAATAAGAAAGGAAATAATAATACATTACTTGTTGTATTGCTTTCTGCAATGATTTTGATATTTCTTGGTATTGAGATATTTTTTGTTGTAAAAAAGCAAATGCTTATGAGTAAAAAACCGATTTTTGTCGGTGAATGGCGGCCGCAGTATAAAGGACAGATTGGTATGCCTGTGTGGAAAGACCATCTTTATGTTATTGATAATAATTCAAATATTGTCACAAAATATGATAAATTAAATGGCACAGTGATTGATGTGTATTCGGTTCCCCAAACACCTAAATGGGCGGTAGAAACAAATTCTGGCGAGACAATAATTTTATTATATAATTCAACTGACTTATTAAAATACAGCGGAAATAAATTAACAGGAAAAATTGATATAAAAGAAATTAAAGTTCCAGAAGGAATGACAATTGATAGCGAGGATAATATCTATTTAAGCGATAGTTCAAATTCAAGGATATTTAAAATAAATTTAGCAGGGGAAAAATTATTGGACTTTGGTGGTAGAGACAAAATAAAATCGATAGGGAGAATTTTTATAGATAAAAATGACAATATATATGCAATAGATACAGGGCTTCCTTATTATGTTGTTGTGTTTACAAAAGATGGGAAATTTATAAGAAAGTGGGAACTAAAACTAAAAAAATTAAGTGGTTTAGAAGCACTTGCAATTACATCAGATGGAAATGTTTATGTCAATGATATGAATGAATCAAAAATTGTAGTTTTTAGTTCTACTGGGAAATTGCTTGGTAAATTTGACACAGATATTGACTTTAAATATAAAATAAGTTTACCGGGTGCTTTTTCCGGCGGGCTTGATGACAGATTATATGTTGGTTCTCATACTCTTGCAATTTTTGAAGCAATAAAATATTAAGTATTTAAATTATAAAAGGAGTGATTTATTGAGCGAGAAAATATTTAAAATTTTTTTAATAATTTTAGCAATAGCGCTTTTTATTTTCGGACAGATTTTAATAATTTTCCCAAATAATTATGTTATGGGGGCAGTATTTTCTTTACTTTCCTTTTTTATTTTATTTATTGCAATAAATGATACATATAAAAAACTAAAAGAACCATTTTTTAAAATTGGTGATTTAATAAAAAATTTAATAAGTACAGTTAAAATTTCTGAATTAAATAAAATTAAAGAAGAAAAATTTGCCTTTGAAAAAAAAGAAAAAATTATTAAAGAAAAACAGGATATTATTAAACAAACACCGGTAAAACAAACCGAGAAAAAAATAGAACAGGAAAAATTAGTAAGCGATAAATTATTTATAAAAATTTTAATTTCAAAAAAATTACTATTTATATTTGCAATTGTCGTTTTTTTTCTTGCCCAGTTTTTTCTTTTTAACCAGAAATTATTATATACTGTTATTTTAATTGTTTTGGATATTTTTGTTTTTTTAAAAGCTTTATTGATGAAGGAAGAAAAATTAGACCTTTCTTTTAATTTGGAAAAGGGGATTAAATTACTTTTAATTTTTATTGGTATTATATTCATAATAATTGGCTGGGTTTTGCTTATTAATATAAGACAGTCAATTCAGAATATAGGGGTTGTTTTTACAACAATAGGTATTTTACTTGCATATTTTGGCTTACCTGAAAATGAAATGGGGAGTGCTTATTCAGAGGCAGAAAGTGACATACTTTTTATAAATTATAAATTTCTTGATAATCCATTTGTGAAAATTGCCCTTTTGATTTTTGCTTTTATAATGCTAAAAATCGGGGAAAAGGTAATGCATGACCCGAATGCAAATATGTATTGTTTCATTTTTTATGCTTTGGCGATTGCTGCTTTTTTCTTTTCATTGCCATGGATAAATTTTCATGAAAGATTTTATGATAATAAATTTTTAAATATTTTTAAATTGCTTTTAATATGCTTTGCACTTTACATTGCATATAAGGGACAGATTGATTTTACACAGCACAGAGTAAATGAAGCAATAATAAAATATTTAATTGCGGGTGCTATTTTTATTATAACCTTTCCAATTTACTCCATTAAAGAGCAGGAATATAAAATACCGCTTTATTTAGAAATTTTATACCTTGTAATAATTATGCTTGTTGGTTTTTATTTGAGGGTATATGAATTAAATATAAGACCTTTTGGGCTGGAAAATGATGAAGCGGGCGGTATGGTTTCTGTTGTTAAAAATTTCTGGGTTGGACAACATCCCATTTACGCTTATGTATCAGAACTTTCATATAAAATTTTTGGTTATAATAGAATTGGTTTAAGGGCGCAGGGTGTTATGATGGGAATGATTGCAATTCCTGCAATGTATTTTGCATTAAGGAGTGTTTTTAATGTGCGAATTGCAATGGTTGTGACAATAATTTTTACTTTTTTAAGGTGGAATTTGCATTACAGTCGGTCTGGCCATGGAACGATATTAATGATTGTAGCTGAAACCCTTGCGATTTATTTTATTTTAAAAGCAATACAAAAAAGGGATAAATTAACTTATTTTATGGCAGGTCTTACCACAGGACTTTGCTGGTACGGGCTTTTAACCGGATGGCTTGTTATTATTATGCCTGTTGCCTATTTTGCAGCAAAAGAATTAACATCAAAGGATTTTTTAAAAAAGAATATGATAGGAATTATTGTATTTTCCCTTGGGTTCTGGGTTTTTGCATCACAGCATATTCATAACTTTTTTATTTCAAAAAATATCTATTTTAAAAGAATCGGGGAGGTTTCTGTATTTGGACAGGTTGGTCTTGAAAGACAGAGTAATCCTGCCATAGGAATAGTAGAAAATACTAAAAATGTTCTTTTGATGTTTAATCATATAGGTGATAACAGACAGAGGAATTCAGGGGGACAGCCGTATGAGCCAACCATTGATTTTGTTTCAAGTATGTTTTTTGCAATTGGGTTTATTTATTCAATTTATTATAGCAGGTATTATTTATTTTTTATTTTAATAATGCTATTTTTTTCTCAGGCATCCGGTTCAATTTTTTCCATAGAAGCCCCATCTGCAATGCGGGCAATAGGCACGATGATACCTGTTATTTTTTTTATTGCTATAACTGTTGATAAAATATGGATTGCAATAAGAAGAGTTGTTGGAATGAAACTGGAAAAAATTGTTTTTCCAATTTTAATTGCAATCCCGCTTTTTTTTATAGTAAGGGATAATTATAACCAGTATTTTAAAAGATGGGTTGGTGGGTTTGATGAACTTGCAACTGCTGCTGGTATGTATTCGGAAAAACTTGGTAAATCATACAGAATTTATTTATACACTTCACTTTATTATCCAGGGCATCCACCTTACAGGGTATATAGATGGGATTATAAAGTAAACTGTTCAGCAAATATAAGCGATGGCATAGTTAATTTGTCATTAATTGACGATGAAAATTATGCAATATTTTTTCATCCGGACACTTGGGATGGAGAGAGTTACTGGAAAAATTTAATACCGGGTGTTCAATTTGATTCAATGTCACATGAGGCATTTGGTAAATTTATTGATGTCGCATTAATAAAAAATGAATATATAAAAAAGGTCAGGGGTTTAAAAGGGACTTATTATTATTCTGATAAAACAAAAGAAATAATAGAAAATGATTTACCAAATTTTGACATAAAAAAATCAGGTAAAATACCATATAAAGTAATTTGGGAAGGTGTTATTTTAATTCCTTATTATTGTCTTTCTGTTTTTAGAAATGAAGGCAATACAGAGCCAGAAATTTATATTGATAAAAATAAAATTTTATTTAATAAAAATTATAAACTGGCAAAGGGCTTTCATAATATAAAAATAATTGCAAATAGAAATAACATAAATGATATTTTAAGAATTTCATTATACTGCACAAAAGATGGTGTCAGGGGCTATACTGCAAATACTGAAAAAATTGAATTAAATGAAAAGTACCTGTATTCAGTTAAAAATGTTGGTTTGCATGCATATTATTATGGAAGTGAATTTGTGGAACAAACACCGATAATTAATGAAGAAATCGTGGGACAGGTCTATTATACAGGCAGAGTAATCGCAGATGCACCTTCATTTAAATTATCCGGCTTTATTAATATATTAGAAGATGGTTTATACAGATTTATTGCAAAGAATAATGGTTACGTGAGGATTGTGATTGGAAATTCTTATATGGAATCAGGGTCATCACCTTTACTTGTTTCAGGAAAATTTAATTTGCCAGGTAAAAATTCAGTAAATGCTTTTACACTTAAAAAAGGAAGATATAAAATAGATATTTATTCAATAAATTCGTCATTTTTCCAGTTAAAATGGGCAAGTGCTGGAAAAGGTGAGGAAGATATTCCATTTGATATACTTGAGCCGGATTTAAAAATAGAATAAATTATGGATAATAAAAAAGAGATTATAGAAAAACGATATGCTGATTTTATTCCTGGGGATAGTGAAAGAATAAAAAAAATTATAGAACTTACCGGAACTGGGGAAAAAATACTTGATATTGGTTGCGGTGTTGGAATAATTGGTGAAAAAATTAAGGCAAAAGGCAATATTGTTTATGGAATTGATTTTTCAAAAGGTGCAGTTAAAAATGCAAGGGAAAAAGGAATTATTGCAAAAGTTGCAAATATTGAAAAAGAGATACCATTTAAAAATAATTTTTTTGATGGAATAGTGCTTGGAGAAATTTTAGAACATATATTTGACACAGATAGGTTTTTACAAAATGTGAGAAAAAAATTAAAAAATAATGGTTATATTATTATTACAACTCCGAATCTTGCAACTTTTGGTAGAAGATTACTTTTGCTCTTTGGGAAAAATCCACATATTGAATACTATTTCAGAGAGGACTCAGCAGGGCATATAAGATATTTTGTAAAAGATACGCTGTTTAAATTACTTTTTGATAATGGATTTAGAGTTGAAAAATATACTTCAGATGAAGTTAATTTTAATGCAAAAGGCACAATAAAATCAAAATTATTATGTAAAGTTTTTCCGGGTTTAGGACGAACTATTATAGTAAAAGCAAGAAAAATTTTTAAGGAAAAATAAAGTAAATTTAGTTCTTTATTCTATTATATTATAAAACTTGTAAAATAGATTTTTGGCAATGCCTCAGTTATAGGAGGTAAAAATAAAAATTGAAAATCCCTCTTAATCTCCCTTTGGAAAATGGAGAGATAAAAATGAAAAAATTTTTTTAATTTCCCTTCTTTTTTAAAGAGAGGGGAGAGGGGAGATTTTATTTATGCAAAAAAAGTAAAGCAAAAAAATTTACTTTATATTTTATAAAAAACTATCGCGACTGTGAGGCGTTACGATTTTTAAAAATATAAAATTGACTTACATATTATTTTAGTATATAATTTATATTAGAGAATGGAAAGGAGTTTTATAATGAAAAAAGGTATAATTTCTTATTTAATAATAATATTAAGTATTATAATTTCGGTAAAAATTATCGCATATTATGTTACTGGGACACCGCCAAATGGCAGAGGTTCTGAGGGACTTGTAAATGAATTTGATGGGATTTCTGGGTTACCAACACCACCAATAAGTTCAAGTGGAGATGTAAGTAAATGGCTTCCAGGTGGGAATCCAATACCAACAGTGGGTGGCGTTGCAATAACCAGTGATTTAGATTATCCAACTTCACCATTAAATGGGGCTTATCATGGTATAACTGCTTTAAGAATGGCATGGAAAAATGAAAGTCAATATATTCTATTAAAAAATGATTATTTTGAAAATGTTGGTTGCAATCCCACACCAGAGCCAGATTATTCAAATTATGACCCTGCAAATGCAAAGGATTGGTCATGTTATGATTATGTAGAATTTTATGTTTATGTAAATTCAACAATGAATGGATGGCCAGAACCACTTTATCAGCCGGTTTCTATTTTTGATGGAACTGTCACTTTTACTGCGAGTAGAGAGTTAAATGTAGAAAGCGATAAGGTCTGGAATGATTATTTTTCAATATCTTTACATTATTTAGCAAATCAGACAATAAATGGGCATAGATTTGATGTAACAAACATAAAAAGTTTTACAATACACGCCCCTGATGTTGGCAGCCAGGACTATTCACAATGGGGTATTGGACCTTCAGATGATACAATATATATATATTATGATTATTTAACCCTTGGTGCAGATGCAAAACCAAATAGTCCACCTACAAATGTTAGTATTTCAGTTGATACATCAAAGGGCTATGAGGCAGCACGACTTTCATTTGATGCTGCTTCGCAAACCGGAACTCATCCAATAACTGCCTATCATATTTACAGATCAATAGATGGTTCGCCTTATTATGGCATTGATTATATACCAAATACACCCGGGGCTAAAAATTATTTAGATGAAGAGGGAAATCAGACATCAAATACTGTGACGGCATGTTATAAAATTTTATCCTGTGATAATGGGCCTGGAATTTTTCCTGATACAGGAAGTTTAACTACAAATAAAATCAATGTAACTTATAATGAAGGAGCATTAGAAGAAGCAACAGAAGTATGTGTTTCCCTTGCGCCAAGACCAACTGATACTCCAACTCCTTATGGAACAGGAGGAATAACCCCTGGAGTTAATACAAATACACCCACTGAAACAAAAACATTTACACCAACTGCTACCCCAACTGCATATGATATTACATCGGCTCATGTGTATCCAAATCCATTTAATCCAGACAAGGGAAGTAAATTATTTCATGTTGATAATGTTCCAAATAACACAGAAGTAAAAATATTTGGCTTGGATGGATCTTTAATAAATGAAGGAAAATATGAAAACCCGAGCAAACCATTTACGTGGAATGGTAGAAATAAAAATGGAACAAAAGTTGTAACAGGTGTTTATTATTTGGTTTTAAAATCGTCTGATGGTAAAACAGATGTGAAAAGAATAATAGTTTGTTATAAATGCGATCCGGTATATAAAAAAGAATAACTTTACTTTTTAAAGCAATTTTTTTAAGGAGATATTATGTATAAAAGAATAATTTTTTGTTTAATTTTAATTCTTACTATTTTAAATATTTATTCAGCAGAATATGGTGGAGTCACAGCAGCGCCATATCTTAATTTAGGTGCTGGTGTAAAACCCTGTGGAATGGGGGAAGCATATACAGCAGTTGTTGATAATGTTGATGCTGGTTGGTGGAATCCTGGGGCTTTAGTAAGAGTTACAAATCCACAATTTACATTTATGCATCATTCTGCTCTTGGCGAAACATCCTATGAATATCTCGCTTTTGCTGAACCAGCAGAACAACTCGGTATTGATATATGGGGAACAATTGGCATAACAGCAATGCTTGTAAGAATTCAGGATATAGTTCAAACAAAAGAAGAGTTTATAGGTGGAAATTATGTTTATTCAGAAAATTATAAAACAGATAGGGGAGAAGAGGTCTATGGTGCTGGTGGAACGCTTGTTGGTTTATCATACAGCTGGCAGGCAGCAAAAATGTTTTCAGTTGGCGCAACCATAAAAATGATTAATCAAAAAGTTGCAATTGAAGAGGGCTGGATTCCTGCATTGGATGCAGGAATTCTTGCTAAAACATTTTTAGAGGGCTTTGACATAGGTGTTGTTTTTCAAAATATTTCTTTTATGCAATTAGATGGGGCACCGCTTCCCTTAAATTTAAAATTTGGTATAAGTTATAAATTAAAACGTCTTTTTACATCGGAACTTGACCCAAAAGATAATTTTACATTTGCATTAGATGGTATTTTACCAATAGTTCCTGCAAATATGCCATTCAGGTTGCATACAGGTATAGAATACGGATTTAATATAGCGGATATAATTTTTTCAATAAGAACCGGATACAGATTTAATGGAAATGCACAATTTATAAGTGATTTAGGAGCCCTTGCTGGTTTAACAGTAGGGATTGGTATAAGGAAAAATTTTGAAGGGGTTGATGCTTCTTTAGATTATGCTTTTATTCCTTATGGCATTTTAGGAAATTCACATAGAATGGGAATTACAATAAGTGTTGGTGAACCAACCCCAACCCCGACACCTGTTCCTGTGAATCCTCCAAAAATGGTAAAATTAACTCCACAGTCAAAAAAAATTGTTGTTACCTGGAGTGTTGAAAATAAAGAAAAGTTACAAGGTTATAATGTCTATATGAGTTATAAGCCAGGTGGAAAATACTATAAATTAAATAAAACCCCTGTTAATAATTATTACTTAACAGTAGGTCCATTAAAAAGTGGATTGAGATGCTATTTTGTGGTAACTGCGGTGGATAAAAATGGAAGAGAAAGTAAATATTCAAGCGAAATATCAGCAGTTCCCAGATAGCAATTTGATTTCTTTTTCCATAATTTCATTCCAAGAAAATTTTTTTAAAAATAATTTATTAAAATTAAATTTAATTTTTTCATTAAAAACTTTTACAACTGTATCTGCAAATTTTTCTCTGTTAAAGCAAGGTACCTTAATTAAAAAATTTTTAAATGTTTTAAAAGCGGGTAAATCATAGGTTACTGGGATGCAGTTATGCATAAGTGCTTCTAAAATTGATATGCCAAATCCTTCTTCATGCGATGGAAAGAAAAAAACAAATGCCTTATCCAGTAGATTATTTAGTTTATCATAGGGTAAATAGCCCATTATAAAAATTTTATCATTTAATTTTTTATTTTTAATTTCATTTTTCAAAAATTCCATATCTTTTTTAGCACCGCTTCCGACAATTACTAATTTTAAATCCGGTTTGCTTTCAGTTACCAATTGCCATACAGGAACAATGTCATAAAGCCCCTTTGCTGCACGCAAACCACCAACAAATAAGGCAAGTTTTTTATCTTTTTTTATATTCTTTTTTATTATTTTTTTGTCTAAATTTATACCATTTTTTACTTTAATGATTTTACCTGTGAATTTGTTTTTAATTAAAAAGTCCTTTAATTTTTCACCTTCCGGGGTCTCGAGTGTAAAGACAAAATCTGCCTTTTTTGAAATTAGAAAAAGTGTAAAGTTTTGCAGCATAAACAATAAAAAATTTTTTAAAAAATTACCAGGACGAGAAAATGGCTTTACATATTTATGATGTAACATTGCAAACCATTTTATTTTTTTCCTTTTTTTTAGTAAATAAGCAGGCAAAACATCGCATAATCCATCAGAGCTTGTATAGACAGCGTTAAAGGTTTGGTTTTTTAATTTAAAATAGGTACTAAAACCAGATATGAGATAACCATAAAGTCGTTGCAATGAAATATATTCTTTTTTTAAAAATAAAGAGCACTTCACAATAACAATTTTAAAAAAAATATTTTTAAAATAATTTTTAGCAGCTATTGCCCCACCTAATGTTGTAAGTAATTCAAAATCAAATTTATTTTTAATATTTTTCAAAAGATTGAATAATCTAATTTCACCACCGCTTATCACCGGGGATAATCCAAATCCGTTCGCTATAAATATGATTTTTTTATTAATTTTTTTCATAGTTAAATTATTAACTTTTTAATAATTAATGTCAAGAAGGAAAATAAACCAAAAAGCAATGTCTTTGTTATGGGGGATAATAAAAATTGAAAATCCCTCTTAATCTCCCTTTAAGAGCTAACCATTACCCACAAGTTAGCCCGTGTTATGAAGCACATTCAATTTTTTTATGGAAAATCAGAAAATGCCTGAACTTGCTATTAACAAGGGGTTGGATTTTTAGTGGCACAAAAACAAAGCGTAGCACTCGGCTGACGCGGAAACCTATGCAATTGAAATCCCTGCTTGAACTTTAATAACAGGATTCAAGAATATAGTTCCTAAACGCCCTGATTTTATTCAAAAAATTGCCTGGCTGCCAGCCACGGGCTAAAATTAAAGATGTGGATAATAGACGGTTGATGAGAGAGGGGGCAGTGAAGTGAGTGAAGGAATGCAAGAGTGACTTGAATGCAACCGCCCCCTCTCTCCTTGCCTCTCTCCCACGCTGGGGAGAGAGAGAAAAAATAAAAACAAATCCCTCTGTATCTCCCTTTAGAAAAGGGAGAGATAAAAATGAAAAAATTTTTCTTATCCCCTCGCCCTTTGGAGCTTGTGCAAAAAATAGGGAAAAACATAAAAAACAAAAAACTAGCATACAAAAATGATTAAAAAATAAGGGAAAAATAAAAATAGAAAAATTTAAAATGTTAAATTTTATGTTTTTTACACAGGCTCTTTGATGGGAGAGGGTGAAGGAATGCAAGAGTGACTTGAATGCAACCGACCCCTCTCTCCTTGCCTCTCTCCCACGCTGGGGAGAGAGGGAATGATAAAAACAAATCTCTCAATATCTCCTTTTTAGAAACGGGAGAGAAAAAAATGAAAAATTTTTTTAATACCCCTTGCCCTTTGATGGGAGAGGGTGAAGGACTGCAAGAGACGACTTGAATGCAACCGGTACCTCTTTCTAACTCTCGCCCGCACTGGGAAGAGAGGGGAAATAAAAACAAATACCTCTGTATCAACCTTTTAAAAGTGAGAAATTAAAAAATGAAAAAATTGTTTTAGCACCTGCCTTGTTTTTGCCCCCTGGACTTGCTTATTAGTACATAGAAATAACAAAAAAATTTAATTTTCCACATAATACGAGCTAACTTGTGGAAAATGATTAGTTTTTAAAGAGGGAACGGAGAGATTTTGTACGAGCATATTTGATAAAAGCCATACATAACTTATTTTCTACTTGACATTATTTTTATTTTTGTTATATTTGAAATTGAGAATCAATCTCAATTAGGAAAATATTATGGAAAATTATGCTGAAAAATTAAAAAATAATTTACAGATAGATGGCAAAAAATTTACAAAAAGTAGAAAAGAAATTGTCAACTGTGTATCAAATATAAACGAACATTTTGATGCTGATGATATTTATGATAAATTAAAAAAAGACGGAAAAAATATATCACGAGCATCTGTTTACAGAACAATACCGATTTTACTTAAAAATAAAATAATAAAGGAGGCATCAATATATAAAAAAAGAACAAAATATGAAGTAATTAAAGAAAATGAACATCATGACCATATAATTTGCAAAATGTGTGGAAAAATTATAGAATTTAAAAATGATGAGATAGAAAAATTACAAAAGACAATATGCAAAAAATATGATTTTGTTTTGATTGAACATAATATGGAATTAAAAGGTTACTGCAGCAAATGTTACAAAAAACTAAAGAGGAGAAAAAATGATAACACTACAACAACTTGATAAATTAAAAACCGGAAAAGTAATAGAAATCAGAGGAGGTAATGGATTGCGTAATAAATTGGATGGCTTGGGGATAAGGCAGGGATGTATTGTAAAAAAGATAAGCCCAACTGGTTTCCCGGGTCCTATCATAATTAAAATAGGAAATACTCAGGTAGCAATTGGTAAAGGAATGGCAGAAAAAATAATAATTGAGGAAATAAATGAACCAGAATAATAAAAAAATAGTTCTTGCAGGAAATCCAAATTCCGGTAAAAGTGCAATTTTTACCAGGTTAACAAGTATTGAGGCAATTTCATCAAATTATCCTGGAACGACTGTTGAAATTACAAAAGGGACATTAAAAATTTCTAATGACCAGTATGAAATAATAGATGCCCCAGGAATTTATTCGCTTTCTTCATATTCAAAAGCAGAGGAAGTGGCGAATAAAACAATAGAGGAAGCAGATATAATTATAAATATAATTGATTCTACAAATCTGGAACGGAGTTTAAATTTAACATTGCAATTATTAAATAAAAAAAAGCCATTAATTCTTGTTTTAAATTTCTGGGATGAAACAAAACATAATGGAATTGAAATTGATATAAAAAAAATTGAAAGTATATTTAATGTTCCTGTTGTTACAACCTGCGCAATTACTGGGCAGGGAATAAAATATTTGGTCGAAAAAATAAAAGAGGCAAAAATCAGTAATTATAAATTTGATGAAACAAAAAAATGGGGACATATTGGCGATATAATTGAACAGGTTCAAAAAATACATTTTAAGCACCATTTATTTTCAGAAAGATTAAATGAGTTATCAGTTCACCCTTTTTCAGGTATAATTATAGCAATTTTTATTTTATTTATTTCTTTTATTATAATCAGATTTATTGGAGAGGGGATTATAAATTATTTGCTGGACCCATTATTTAATAAAATTTATATGCCTTTAATTAATAAACTTTATAACTCATCATTGCCATTATTTTTAAAGGACTTACTCATAGGCAAGACCCCTGAAGTTATGAAATCATTCGGTATTATAACAACAGGCATTTATGTTCCATTGGTAGTTGTATTACCTTATATATTTTCTTTTTATCTGGTTTTAAGTATATTAGAAGATACCGGTTATTTGCCACGGCTTTCAGTTATGCTTGATAGCATTTTACATAAATTTGGGATTCATGGCTATTCTTCTATCCCAATAATTTTAGGACTCGGGTGTAAGGTGCCTGCGCTGTTTTCCATTAGAATTCTTGAATCAGAAAGGGAAAAGGTAATTACAGCCATACTTGTTTTATTATCCGCTCCCTGTATGCCACAAACAGCAATGATTTTATCTCTTGGAATGCCTTATGGGTTAAAAACCGTAGTTTTGATTTTTGCAATAGTGTTTTTTATTTCAATAATAACAAGTTTTTTATTGAATAAAACATTAAAAGGTGAAGCGCAGGAATTGTTTTTGGAAATCCCACCTTACAGGATACCTGCGATAAACATACTTTTTAAAAAATTATGGATTAGATTAAAAAGTTTTTTATTTGAAGCAGTTCCATTAATTTTTTTCGGTATTTTTTTAATAAATTTAATGGAAATTTCCGGAATTATTAATTTTTTGTCTGAAATAACAGGAGTTTTTTTTCATAATTTATTTGGAATGCCAGAAGATATGGGGGTTGTGCTTCTCCTTGGATTTTTACGTAAAGATGTTTCAATATCAATGTTAGCCCCATTTACTTTAACATCCAAACAATTTATTATTTCATCAATTTTCCTTGTTATTTATTTGCCCTGCATTGCATCTTTTTTTACTTTATTAAAGGAGTTTGGAAAAAAAATTACATTTAAAATTATTGGGTTAAATTTTTTCATTGCTTTTTTAATTGCATTTTTATTAAATTTTATATTATAATAAATTATGAAAAAAAAGCAAAAAAAGGAAAATATATTTAAAAAATTTATCTACATATTTATAGTTTTAATTTTTTTTATTTTTCTTTTAGAATTAATTTTTTTAATTTTTATTTCAATAAAAAAGGTAAAAAAACCATATTTAATAACAACATGGCAACCATATTATAAAAGATTGCGTTCAATGTCAGTTTACAATGACCATTTATTTATTTGTGATGAGGAATTAAGGACGGTAAAAGTTTGCAATAGTTTAACCGGGGAGGAAAAGTTTTCCTTTCAGTTTGTAAACAAACCATTATGGGCAGCTGAAAATTCAAAAAAAGAAATTTTTGTTATTGTGGAAAATGAAAATAAAATTTATAAAATCAGCGATAATAAAAAGGAAGCAATTAATTTAGATAATATTACCCCATTAAATTTAGCAATTGATAAAAAAGATAATATTTTTTTATTTGATAAAAATTCTAAGGATATAATAAAAATTTCGGGGGTATTTGATAAGGATTTTCTACTTTTTTTTAATACTAAATTTTATAATTTTCCGAGTTGCATAATAATTGGTGGTGATGAAAAATTATATGTTAGAATAAATCAAAATAACTTTATCCAATTGCTTGTTTTTGATGAATATGGTAAATTAGTTAATAATTTAAAATTAATGCAAATAAAAAAGCCATATTTTTTAAGTAATGTTGTGGTTGATATAAAAGGGAATATTTATATAGAAAATTATGAAAATCATTTAATTTATGTTTTTAATAAAAATGGCGAAAATATAGGCATTTTTGAAAAAGATATTGATAATAAAAAAATTTTTAAATGGCCATCTTTAATAGGTTTTAGTTATAATAAAATTTATTTAGCGGTTCCTGAAATATGTATTATAGAACCAATTAATTATGATTAATATGAGAACAAATAATTTTTTAAAGTTATACAAGATGGTTAGTTTTTTAATTTTTATGGTTATTTTTTTTATTTCTCAATTTTTTTATTTTGATTATATCCATTTTCATAAATATAATAATATTTTTCTATGGTTTGCAACACTTTTTATTGGATTATTTTTTATAATTATTTATTTTTATGATTTAAATATCTTTTATTTTTTATCTGTTTTGCCACTTTTTTTTGGCTTTAATATTTCTTATACTTATCAGCATTCTGTTTCACTTATTGCTTTTGTTTTTTATGGTATTTTTGCTGTTTTAGCAATATTAGGATTTGTATTTTCTAAAAATTATAAATTGTCAAATAGAATAGATTTTATTTTAAAAAATTACATACCTGATAAAAAAATTTTTATTAATCTTTTAATTTTTATCATTATTTTTATTATTGCACCATTTATAATGCAAAAAATTTTCATAGTTTATGATAGTGCATTTAAATGGTATTTTGAATTTAGGAATGATTTTCAATTTAACTTTTTTGAATTTTTATTTTTATTTATTTTAGGCGGATTAATTATTTATATG
>Ga0078972_1012142_pt1 | contig 14978 bp, 15 predicted proteins | sample YelNatPaOPGAMG01_FD_67568 | JGI IMG/M metagenome (GOLD analysis project Ga0078972, IMG submission 67568) | Hot spring thermophilic microbial communities from Obsidian Pool, Yellowstone National Park, USA - OP-RAMG-01 (SPADES assembly) (version 2) | ecosystem: Environmental > Aquatic > Thermal... | reverse complement strand
CCCGGTAGCACAACCGGGGGGTTCACACCCCCCGCTCGCCAGAGGGTCAGATCTTGTTCTGGCAGACCGCATTCGCTAAGCTGAGAAGACTTCTCTGGTCCGGCTTCGTACACCCCTCGCCCCATGAACATATGGGCAAATCACCTCCTCCACCGCTGCTGTTGCGCCGGCGCCGCACCAAAATCGTCGCTACTATAGGGCCGGCTTGCCGTGACCCCGCGGTGCTGCAAGAACTTCTCCGCGCCGGAGTCAACGTCTTTCGCCTCAATCTGTCGCACGGCGATCACGCCAGTCATCGGGCTGATTTTGTCAACATCCACAAGGCCGCGGCCCTGGTCGGCGAGCCTGTCGGCGTCCTCGCTGACCTGTGCGGGCCTAAGATCCGCGTCGGCTGTTTTGCGGGAGGAAGCATCATCCTGGAGAAGGGACAGAAGGTGACCGTGACGACGCGCAACGTCCTGGGCGGACCAGGTCTGGTCCCTTCGCAATACGCCGCCTTGACCGAAGACGTGCGGCCCGGGGATCGGATTCTGCTCGATGACGGCATGATGGAACTGCACGTCGAATCCGTGGCTGGCAGCGAGATTACTTGCACTGTAACGGCGGGCGGCCTCTTAAAGGATCGCAAGGGCATGAACTTGCCCGGCGTCAGCGTGTCGGCGCCGGCCCTAACCGACAAAGACCGCGAGGACGCTCGCTTTGCTCTGGAACTCGGCGTCGATTTTCTCGCCCTGTCGTTTGTGCGCCGCCCTGACGATGTGATCGACCTTAAGGCCCTTATTGACGCCGCTGGCGCCACCACACCGGTCATCGCTAAGATTGAAAAACCCGAAGCCCTCGACGCCATCGACGAAATCCTCGAGGTCGCGGATGGTCTGATGGTAGCGCGGGGCGACCTGGGCGTCGAACTGGCGCCGGAAGTGGTCCCCCTTGTCCAGCATGATTTGACCAAACGTGCCCGCCGATGCCATAAACCGATCATTGTGGCCACACAAATGCTCGAATCGATGGTCGAACATCCCCGCCCGACTCGCGCCGAGGTCTCCGACGTATCGCACGCCGTCTTCGCTGGCGCCGATGCCGTTATGCTCTCGGCCGAGACGGCATCGGGGGCTTATCCGATCAAAGCCGTAGAGATGATGGATCGCGTGGCCAGACAGGTCGAGGGTTGGCAGTGGATCGAGGGAGCGTTCCGCTCGCTGACCGAAGGCGAACAGGAACAGCCGGCCCCGTTACCGTTGCGCGAGGCGGTGGCCCGTTCGACGGCCCAGCTGTCGCGCGATTTGCAAGTGCGGGCAGTGGTAGTGCGGACGAAACACGGCACCTCCGCCGAAGTCGTCGCCGCCACCCGGCCCTCCGCTCCGATCCTCGCTCTGACGATGGATCCAAGCGTCTACCGCCGTATGAATCTCCTCTGGGGCGTTCTCCCGCGTTTGATTGACCCCGCCCAGTTCGAGCACCCTCAAGAGGCGGCGCGGCGGCACGTGCGCGAATTGAACCTGGCTGAGAAAGGACAGACCATCCTGTTGCTGACAGGCTTCGGCATCGGCGAACCGATGATTACGGTGCTGCCGATCGGTGATTAGAACGAGCAGAGAAAATACCCTCCCCCTTGGAGGAGGGAGGGTGAAGAAGTGCAACTACCCATGTCAAGTATAACCTGGTCTGAAACATGAGCCAGCCTTGATAGAAGGATCGGGCTACCAGTCGGAGGGCAGAGTAAGCCCGTCGTTGGGCACCATGGCAATATTGAAGGTAAGTTGACTCATGCCCTGGCTGATGATGCGCACGCTGCCATCGCCCAGGGCGGCCAGCAAGGCGCCGGTGTGACTGCTGGACGGTTGGTTGTAGATGCAGCTGAGAGGATTATTGATGTTGAATTCCGGCACGAGGTTCGGCGACAGGCCCGAGCTAGCAGGGGCAGGGCCAAAAATTCCCCCAACCAAGGGCGTGGATTGAGCGCCTTGGCCCGCCCAACGATTGGGTTCCTCAGTTGTGCTACCTGTAGCAGCAGCGCAGTATGCCAGTCGCTCGATCCAGAAAATGGTATTCGACATGCCATCGGGAATGTCCCTGGGAATGACGGTGCCCCCTTTGTTCGACCAGGATAAAACGGTTGGCCTCCCGTTGACGACGCTCGACGTTATCGTCCCGAAGACCTGGCCATTGGCGCCGTAAGAAACATTGGAGCCGGTGGTGCCGCTGGCCGATTTCAGCGTAACATCGCTGGGGCACTGGTAGACTTTGATGACGTAGGGGCTGTTCCCGTTCCAGTTGTAGTAGGGAGGAGAGGTGCCGCCGGGAGGGATGGCAGAAAGGCTGCCCCCGGCGGCGAACTGCGCCTGGATTGTTTGAAACAAGCTTTGCTGCTCGACGAAGGGGAGGATCCAAACCATAGGCGCCGCTCGCACATTGGTGGAAACCGCGGGCGTGGTGACTGGATAATAGTAGTACGCTGGCGGCAACTCCCCTTGATGCACGTCGGCACAGGCCATGGTGGCCACGATCAACTGTTTGAGGTTGTTTTGGCACTGGGAGCGAGCGGCGGCCTCACGCACTTTTTGTACCGCCGGCAAGAGCAGGCCGACCAGTACGGCGATGATGGCGATCACCACCAGCAGTTCGATGAGTGTGAAACCGGCACGGTGGCCCTTCTTTAGGAGAAGAGGCAATCGGTTCCTGGACATGATGCTACCTCCGTAGGAACGGGAAGAGAGACGTTGACTGCCCCTATAAGCACACCTGTTGTAGGGGAGAAATAAGCATTTCCTAAAGATATCGTAATGTTTCAATTGTGAGAGCTTCGTGAGAAAAGGGATTATGAGAAAATGCGTGCCGCCGGCGAGCGGAGAGGCGCAATACAGGCGAGCGGGGGGTGTGAACCCCCCGGTAGCATGGCGAGCGGGGGGTGTGAACCCCCCGGTAGCATGGCGAGCGGGGGGTGTGAACCCCCCGGTTGTGCTACCGGGGGGTGTGAACCCCCCGCTCGCCGAGCGCTGCCCCAACCCCGCTCGCCTACATCCAACGACAGACCCGAGAACGATCGGCAAACGCACCAGAAGCGCTAGCGATATCGCTTCTCGTGGTTTACACTTCCATCTCATGGGGCGAATCATTGTCCCGCAGGGGGGGACGCCGCACGGGGGTTGGCCGACAGCTCGATGTCGTGGGTCTGCGGTCCCGGCTTCACGGTGTATGTCAAACCGGAAGTGGAGGGATCCTCATACTGCGAAGGGATCTGGACGTATCGTCCTTTCAACGGTTGGCGCTCCTTGGCTTCGGTCTTCGCCAGTAGGGGTGGTCCCTTGATTGGTCCGCGGTTTGCTTGCAACATGCGGTTGGTCACGCCGATTTGCACTTTGCCCACAGGGGCCCTGATCTGGTAATGACCGTTGTCATCGATTGTTCCGGAGGAGGCGAATCCGCCGTTGACGGCGACGAAGGTCACTTTGCCTCCCGGCAAGGGTTTGCCCTGGAACAGCACTTGACCTGAAACGTCCGCGTGCTCCACCGAACGGGAATTGTGGCCGCAGCCGGCTAGCAGGGCCAACCAACTCAGCGACAAACCGCAGCGAACGATCAGCGGAGAGAAACAAGGATTCATGAGGACGCTCCATAAATGACACCGTTTAGCAATGCTCCGCAGAAGCGTCGGAGAGGCAACACTTCTGCGGAGCATCGCTAAACGGATACGATTTGTCACCAATCCGGACCAAGGACATCGCCATAATTGGGGGTGCAAGCGGCGAACCAGGTGTTGCCGCTGATTCCCTGGGCCAGGAAACGAACACTGCCGTCGCCCATGCCGGTGTTGATCCCGCCGGTGTGCGGCGACGTCGCCCGGCAACTGCAAACGCTGAAAAGTCCTCCCCATGTATCTTCCCGGGCAGTGTTCGTGTTGCAATATTGCGGGTTCGGTGTGATCAAAGGCACGTAAGCTGGTCCCCAATAGTTGAAACCGCCGCAATCGGTGTAGTAGTTGGTGTCCGGCTTGGTCTCGAAACCATTGTAATCCCACCACCACAAGTTCGGCTGCAAACTACCGTTCGTGGCGGTGCCCATGGAATAGGTTTCGGTGAAGAAGATGGTGTTAGACGTGCCGTCCGTAATGGTGGCAGGGTAATAGGAATAGCCTTGCCAATCGGACAAGAAAATCATGCCGTTGAAGACATAACTACCCACGGCAGCCCAGCCGCTCTTAAAGCCGCTGCCCCAGGTAGGATCACTCGAACATTGGTAGGTTTTGACCAGTTCTTTCAAGTAGCCGCCTTGGGATTTCGGGAGGATACCGCGCTCGGGATCATAGCCGTTGCCGTTGGCGAGGGCGCAAGCATTGAACATATTTTGCTGCTCGATGTAGGGCAGGAGATAGAAGAGGCAACCACCATACGAACTGGTGCCCCGCGCCGTGGGCGAAGTAGCGATGATCGGATAACCGCCTAAACCAGGAGGCATTTTGCCCTGGTTGGTATCGGCACAGTTCTGGACTGCAATCGACATCTGATGGAGGTTGTTTTGGCACTGGGCGCGGGCGGCGGCCTCGCGCACTTTCTGCACGGCCGGCAACAGCAGGCCGATCAGGATGGCGATGATGGCGATGACCACCAAGAGTTCAATGAGCGTGAAGCCACGCGCTCTTCCTTCCGATGTGTTCGCTCTGCGAACTTGCCACACAAGCCTTGACATAAGATCCTCGCTTTCCAAAAGGGAGTCGAAGAAAATAGAAAAACAGCACACGAAGTCTCCAATGGGGCGACTTCCCCTTTTTACTTACAGGGCTTGTAAGTACGGAGAGACAACCTTCAAACTGTCGCAGGGAGAAAGCGTAGTCTTACTGAGAGTTACTTAACTCTCTCATCTTCGTGCGGAGCTGGTCGCTTGTCAAGAAAAAAGTGAAAGATTTTTCCTTCGTGTGGAGCCGAGCCAGAAGCGGGAAGGGATGCTTGTTTTTCGCTTACGCTTCTGGCTCGGAGAGAAAGGAATTACTTGCCGGACCCGATGGACTCCTTGACCGTCTGTCCAGCTTCTTGCACTTTTTCCTTCGCTTTCTCGCTGTCCTTGCGGATTTTGTCTTCATCGATCGTGATCGTGATATTGGATTTCTGGTCCGTGTGCTCGGTGGAAAATTGGAACCAACCTCGATGGTATCCCAAGGCAACGACGCCAACCACGAGCAACAAAAGCACAACAAGAAAACGCTTCATCATCAAATCTCCATAAAAAGATCGCCAAAGAATGTATTTGCTTCCATTCGTCAATCGCCTGCGCCGATGTCCGTGTTGACGCTATCCAGGAGCAGCTTCGTCTCGGTCTCCTGTTTCTCGCGCAGGCCGGCCAAGAGTTGTTTCGCCTGTTGACGCAGGGCGGTGAAATCTACGCCATCCGAAGGGCCTACTTCCGCCGCGCGCCGCACTTGTTCACGCAGGATGGGGAGCTGCTTCACCAAATCATCGTAGTCATTGCGCAATTCATCGGCCTGCCGGACGAGCGTGGGGCGTGTCTGATCGACCGCAGCGAGCGGCCCTTCCGGGTGCCAGGCGGCTGCCTGATACTGCATCAGGGCTGCCTCCAAGCGGGCCAGGGCATCCCCAACCGCTTCCGCCCACTCTCGCTGGTTTCCGCTGCTGTCCGCGTCCAGGGCTTGATGCAGTCGGTCCCAAAAGAAGGCCAGGGCGTCTTCTTTCGGCCGCTGGGCCGGTAAACTTGACTGAGCCATTGCGATCGCCTCCTCTCATCAGATAGCGATTAGCTACATGCGCCCAGCAACCCTTTTGCTCGGCATGCCGAATGGGGTGCAACTTTCGTGCCGAGCAGGCCGGAAGCGGAAGAAACGATTGCCTTACATTTGTCTCCATTTTTTCTGTCACAACAGGGACAAGACCGCGTATAAGAGATAGGACCAAGGACACTCGTGTTTCTACCAGCAACCGAGCCGGGGCCGACGGAATACGGACGCTGGGCGCTGGTTCCCTCTTCAACGTCGCAGAAGTAGTTGCTGCCATGCAGGACGTTTTGACGGCCGCCCAGTGGTATCAGAAGGTCTTGGCCCAGGAGTAGGAGGACGCCGACGCCCTGGATCTGCTCGGTGTGCTCCGCCATCAACAGGGCGCTCATGCCGAGGCGATCGAACCGCCTCCGCCGCTTCGCAGAAGCGGGAGTGAATCAACATTTTGCCCAGACAGACTCCCTAAACGAACCGCCAGAAGCGTGCGCCGCACGTTCGGCAGCGGTAGGGCCGGAGCAGGAACATCGACAGCAAGGATTCCAGCCGCTTGCGCCGCGTAGACGGCCGCGTATTCCGGTCTCGACAACGAGGACAGATTTTCCTGCGCCAATGCAGGATCTTCATGGTGAGTCTCCTACCTCATCAATGAGCAATCGGGGCGTGCTGGGTAAAGAATTATGCGAGCCAGATTTGATTGTACGGTTGCGGACAGCTGTGTCAAGAGTCTGCTTGGTGGGTATTTGCCCAGCTCGAACGTTATAATGGACGCAGTGCGGCTGAAACTCCGATTCAGGAACGATACCCATGAAGCTCGTGCTCACTGTCTTGCCGTTGGGTCTGCTTGTCCTTGCCGTCTTCGCGTCACCGCTCTTCGCGGCCCCGAGCGAGGAAGAGCGTTTGAGGGCCTTTTTCAAGGCGTATCTGGAAGAAGCCTTTCGCCGCCGGCCGTTGGAAGCGACGCGGCTCGGCGAGCATCGCTTCGATCATCTGCTCGACGACATCTCTGCCGCGGCGCGGGCCGGTTGGGTAGAACATTATCGTCAAACGCTCGCCGAGCTGCCCAAGCAAGTCGATTACACTCAACTGCCCCGCTCGGCGCAGATCGATTACGAAATCTTCAAGCATCATCTGAGCACGGCGCTGTGGCTGGCTGAGAACACCCGTCCCTTCGAGAACGACCCGCGCATTTATAATGAATATATAAGCGATAGTGTATATCTTTTATTAGCGCAATCGACGCAGCCCAAAGCGGTGAACCTTCGCAATTGCGTGGCCCGCATGGGCCAATTTCCTAAAATCATCGCCGCTGCCAAGGCAAACCTGCGCCATCCGCCGCGCGTGGTGCTGGAGACGGCCATCCGTCAGGCGCGCGGCGCCCTTCATTTTTACGAAAGCGGCATCTACGAATTGGCCGGCGAAAATCCCCGTCTGAGCGAGTTAAGGCCGGCGGCCGAGCGCGTGTTACCCTTGCTCAGAGACTACTTGCAGTTTTTGGAAGGACTGCTGCCCCAAGCGAACGGCGAATGGCGGCTAGGCAAGGACAAGTTCTATCGTAAACTCGATCTGGAATTAGACGCCAATCTATCGGCCGATGAAGTGCTGAAAGAGGCCGAAGCGGAGTTTGCACGGGTCGAGCGGGACATGTACGTCATCGCCCGGCAGCTATGGAGCCGTACGCATCCCGGAAAACCGCTGCCTCCCGACGACGCCCAGGGCCGTACCGAAACCATCCGACTCGTCCTCGATCGACTCAATCAGGAGCACGGCAAGCCGGAAGATCTCGTCCGTGACGCCCGCGCCACGGTCGAGCGCATCAAGCGCTTCATCGCCGCCAATGACATCCTGCGGCTGCCGGAGCCGGACCAGTGCAAGGTGATCGAGATGCCGGAGTTTCATCGCGGCAATTCCTTGGCTTATCTAAACCCGGCCCCGCCCCTGGACCGCAACGCCTCAAGCTATTACGCCGTCAGCCCGCCGCCTGCCGGCTGGGACGCGCGCCGCGTCGAATCACTCTTACAAGAGTACAACCGCTATATGCTTCAAATCCTCACCATCCACGAAGCCTATCCCGGCCATTATGTCCAACTGGCGTATTCCAATCGGCATCCTTCGCTGATCCGCCGCGTCTTGTATTCTGGCGTCTTTGCCGAGGGCTGGGCCGTCTATACCGAGCAGATGATGCTCGATCAGGGTTATGGCGACGGCGATCTGGCATTACGGCTTAATCAGCTCAAGTGGTATTTGCGTAGCGTGGCCAACGCTATTCTCGATCACAAGATGCACTGCACCCCTATGAGCGATGAAGAAGCGTTGGCCTTTCTGACCCAGCGCGCCTTCCAATCCGAGGGCGAGGCGCTCGCCAAGATCATCCGGGCCAAGCAGAGTTCCTGCCAGCTCTCGACGTACTTTGTCGGTCGCATGGCCTTCTATCGCTTGCGTCAACAGATCCAGCGCGAGAGAGGTGACAAGTTTCAGCTGGGCCGCTATCACGAGGCCGTTCTGGATCACGGTACGCTGCCGGTGAAATATCTCCCGGAGCTGGTGCGCGAACGGCTCAAGCAGGACCGCGACCGTTAGGACGCCTTGGGGAAGGGTACAGTGTTTTTTAGCCGCGAACTGAAGAGGGACACGAACGCGCTGGGCGGCGCGGCTAGCCGAAATGAGTTAGCAGCGCTTGACAATTCCTCCCTGCCTGCCTCACAATTCTCTTGTAAGAAGTGGTGGACTACCCTCCTTTCGCCCTCCTCATGGATTGTGGCATGGCTTTAACCCCCTCACACCGTCCCACGCGCGAATGGCCGCTTTTGGTGTTGGCATTGGCCCTGGTCTGCGCCATCTGCATTCCGCTTTGGCAAGCATCTGCCGCCCGCGGCGACGCCGGCAACGATTGGTCGAAATGGACGCCCGAACGGTTGAGCCGGCTCTTGCTCGGTCCTGAACAGATCGCCAGCTATTGTTGTTTCACTTGGGCCGCCCTCATCTTGCTGGGCCGCTATCTCGAAGTGCGCCGCCAGCGCCGCGCCTTCGATCTGGAGCTGTTGTCTACCGATGCCGGCGTGTGCATTCTGCCGGAAGACGCCCGGCTGTTGCAGCGGCGTGTCGAGCAGCGGGCAGCACGCGGTGGGCCGTTCATCCTGGCCAACATGATCCGCCTGGCCCTGGGCAAGTACGCTGTCAGCCGGTCGGCGCGCGATGTCAGCGATACCGTGCGGACACAGGCCGACGTTGATCTGGGCCGCTTGGTGGCCAGCATGGCGACGGTGCATTACCTGGCTTGGGCGATCCCGGCGATTGGCTTTCTCGGCACGGTGCGCGGCCTGGCCACCAGCTTGACCCTCGGCGGACAGACCAGCTTAGAGATGAGCAAATTCATCAGCGACGCCACACGCCATCTCAATGTCGCTTTCGATTGCACGTTGGTGGCCCTGGTCCTGAGCTTGGTGGTCATGTTCCTGCTCCATTCGGTGCAGCGCGACGAGGAGGCGCTGGTTATCGATTGCCAGCAATATTGTCTGGAGCACCTGGTCGCGCGCTTGTACGAATTGGGGCCGGAAGAAGAAGGGAGTCCGGCGTCAAGGATCAAGGGGCAGGTTATCTGATTCTCGTCTCCTGGCCTCTGCTTCCTGGAGATACGTCATGTCCCTTATTGGCCTGGATTTGAATGCCACCCGCGTTCGGGCCGTTCAAGGAGAAGGCTCGCGGGCCGAGCCGCCCTTACCGCTCGGTTTGCCGTTGGAGGGCGACGAGCGTGAGCTGCCGTTGGCGCTGAGTTTGGAGGAGCGTCACCTTCGTGTGGGGCGGGCGGGTGTCGGCTTGTGCCGCCGTTCACCGCACCTGGCCTGTGTGGATTTTCTGCCCTGGCTCGGCGACGAGCGCCTGTGGGAGGGCGGTCGGCATCGGCTCGACGCCACCGCCGCCTTGGCCCGTGTCTGCGAGCACCTACAGCGTCTGATCGGCCGGGCCGAGGGGGTGACTGTGGCCTTGCCGGCCTATTTCAGCGCAGCGCAGGCGGCGTTGTTGGCAGAGGTAGTAGGACGGGCGCGTTGGCGCTTGCTCGGCTCCGTGCCGTCGCCTGTCGCCGTCGCTTCGGCCACCCACGATCACTTGCCCTGGTCCGATCTGGCTGTCGTCGTCGATCTCGATGGCTACGCGCTGACCTTTTCCGCCGTCGCCGTGCGCGACGACCGAGTGTGCGTACGGCATGTACATCCCGTTCCGCAACTGGGGCGCGGCGTCTGGTTGGGCCAATTGCTTGACGGGGCCGCTCTGCGCTGCATCCGTCTGAGCCGCCGCGATCCCCGGCAGTTGGCCGAAACCGAACAGGCGCTCTTCGATCAATGGGCGGCCATACTAGATGGCCGCACTGGTGAGGGACCGGTCGAGTTGGTGCTTCAGACACCGCACTGGTATCAGCATTTGACGTTTTCGCCTGCTGAGTTGTCGGCCCTGTGCGCTTCCCTGGTGCAGCGAACGCGAACCGAGATGCAGCAATTTCTAGACCACATTGCTGATTTGGGTCCAGTTGGTGCGGTACTGGTGACGAGGGCTGCCGCACGCCTGCCGGGCCTGACAGCGATGGTCGAAGAGCTGATCCATCAACCCGACGCCGAGCCGCTGATCGAGGAGGAAGACGACGATTTCGGGGTAGGTTTGATCGAGGGAAACATGCTATCGGCGCGCATCCATGTCCTCGACGAGGACGCCGTGGCCCGCGCTGCTTTCAACCTGGCGTTGCGACAGCAGCGCGGCGACCTGCCGCGCGGCCATCTCGATTGCGTCCCCCTGCGGGGCCGCACCGCCGATGAACGCGGTCCCACTCGATTACCCTTCCGCGGTACGGCATAGATGGACGAGCCGGAAGTGTAAACGACGGCGAGGCAACCGTCGCTTACGCTTCCGGCTCGTTAGACGCTGATAGAGTTCGGAGAATTCCTCATGCGTGTCCGCCATCGTATTCCCTCGATTTTCAACCTTTCTATGGTAGATGTGCTCTGCTGCGCTTTGGGCTGCGTCATTCTGTTATGGCTGATTAATCTGCGTGAAGCCAAGTATCACGAAGAAAGCGCGGAAGAGGAGCATCACCGTATCACCAACGAGTTGGCGAACATCCGTGCCGACCGCGATAAGACCCTCGCCTTGAAGAGGCAACTCGAATCCCAGGTGGAAGCGCTGCAAGAAGAGAAAAGCGATCTACAAAGAGAGTTGAACGCGAAGCAAGCCGAAGCTGCGGATCTGGCGCGGCAGTTGAAGATTTCCCATCAGCGCATCGTTTCCTTGGAGAGCGATTTGCGCAAACGCAGCAAACACTACGAGGCGGAAAGGGCGCGTGCAGAGGCGCTGGAAAAAGAACTGCGCCAGAGCGAGAAACGCGGCGAGAAAGAAACAGCGCGAAGCCGTGAATTGGCAGCAGAGTTGGCGGCAGTGCGGCTGCGCATAAAAGAGTTGCAGGCAACAGCGGACCTTGTGCCTTCTCTGCAAGCGGACCTGAAAGAAGCACGCCAGCAATATGCCGCCGAGAAAGCGCTGGCGTCGGCTCTCGAAAAAGAGATCGCCAAGCGCATGCGGGACCTGAAGGACGCCGACAAAACCTTGGAGGAACTCGCCGCCTCGCAGCGTGCGCTCCAGCGGGACAAGGAAGCGCGCGACAAAGAGATGGCAGCGCTGCGCCAGCAGAACAAGGCGTTGCAAAGCGAAACAGCGCGGGTGCGTGCAGCGGTGGAGAAGCGCTTCGCCGGCATCACGCTGACTGGCCGGCGCGTCCTTTTCCTCATCGATATGTCCGGCAGCATGGACCTCATAGACGAGAACACCAAGGCCCCGACGAAATGGGCCGACGTGGGCAATACCGTCGTCCGCCTGATGAGCAGTCTGCCGAATTTGGAGAAATATCAAGTGATCGTCTTCGCCGAGAAGCCGGCGTTTTTGTTTGCCAGTGAGGAAGATTGGCTGACCTTCCACCCGCAATCGACTCCGGAGCATGTGCGGAACACGTTGGCGAAAATCACGCCCAAGGGCGGCACCAATATGTACGCTGCCCTGCAATTGGCCTTTCGCCTGCGAGCCAAGGGGATGGATACGATTTATCTGTTCTCCGATGGCCTGCCCAATCTCGGCGAAGGCGTCCGTCCGGAGATGTTGAACACCCTTTCGGAAGTAGAGCGCAACAACCAACTCGCCCGCCATATTCGCCGCACGCTTCAGAGCAACTGGAATCGTCCTCTGCCCGGCCAGCCGCGCGTGCGCATCCATACGATAGGCTTCTTCTACGAAAGCCCTGACGTAGGCGCCTTCCTGTGGGCGTTGGCGCGCGAAAACGACGGCAGCTTTGTGGGCATGAGCAAACCATGACGGACGTAAGCGATCACGATCAACGTTTCAAGACCCTGATTCAGGAGTTCTTCGCGGATTTTCTGGCGTTGTTTTTCGCCCAATGGGCGGAGCGTTTGGACTGCTCCGCAGTGGAGTGGCTGCACCAAGAAGTGTTTCCCGATCCGCCGGAAGGAGCGCGGCGCGTTCTCGACCTCGTGGGCAAGCTACCGACCCGACAAGTTGTGGCGGGCCAGCGCCCCGGCGAAGCGGACAGCTGGCTGGCGCTGGTCCACATTGAGATCGAGTCGCCGGATAAGGCGGCGCCGTTGCGGCCACGCATGTTCCATGCTTATGTCAACCTCCGCGATAAGTATCGCCTGCCGGTGTTGCCGATCGGCCTATTTTTGAAGGTCGGGATGAATGGTCTCGGCATCGACGCCTATGAGGAGAATTTCTGGGAATTCCAGGCCGTGCGCTTCCAGTACCTGTATGTGGGACTGCCAGCCCTGGATGGATTACAATATGTGCAAAGCGACAATTGGCTGGGCGTGGCTTTGTCGGCGCTGATGCGCGTCCCGCGCGAGCGCATGGCTTGGCTGGGGGCCGAGGCGCTCAGACGAATCACCGAAGCGCCGTTGAACGACCAACAACGGTTTTTGCTAGGCGAGTGCGTGCAGGCATACCTGCCGCTCGATGATGAGCAACAACGAGAATTCCAGAAATTGGTGGCAACCGAACCCTATCGAGGAGTACAGGCCATGAACACAACCTGGTACGAAAAAGGCATCGAAAAGGGCATCGAAAAGGGCATCGAAAAGGGCATCGAAAAAGGGCGTCGGGAGTTGTTACGGGAGCAGCTTGAGGAGCGGTTCGGCTCCCTCTCGCCGGCGGTGCAGGAGCGCTTGCAACAGTTGCCGGTGGAGCGGTTGTCTGCGCTGGGCAAGGCGCTGCTGCGGGCACAGTCGCTGCGCGATTTGGGACTGGAGGACTGATCGGGGCGAGTGTTTGTTCTACGTTGCTTCCTCCATTTCTTCGAACCGTCGCCGCCAGGAACCGGGATAGGCCAGCAATTGGAACCCATTGCGCCAGTGCCATAACATACTCGAATCGTTGCCGATCAGGAACGTGCTGGCCAACTGTTTGTATCCTAGCGCCAAGAGTTCGTGGACGGCGGCGCTCAACAACAGAGTGCCGACGCCTTGGCCGGTCTCGAAAGGGCTGACGAAGATCCAGGTCAAATGCGGGCGCCCCCTTCGCCGCGCCAGGGCGTCCGGTGGCGGCGGCTCTTCCCAGTGATAACTGTGCCAGCTGCTCGGATCGCTGTCGGGCAGCAGCGTCACCAGAATGGCGCCGATTTCCGGGCCAGCGTCGCCGGCGACGGCCACGAAGCTGGCTTGTTCGATCCACGGCCCATCGCTGCCCGAGCGTGTGTGTTCCAGGGCTTGGCGCGCCGCCGTCAGGGCGCGTTCCTCATCAAGGCCGCAGAACGGCTGCTGCTGCTGGAACGCCGCTGCAAACAAGGGCGCCAGTCCCTCCCAATCGGCCGTTTGCACGGGGCGCAGCTTGACCTTGCGGTTGGCGCCTTCCAGCGGAGGGGCGGCCCACGCCTCCAGATCAAGTAGCGCGTGGTAATAGCGCGGCCGCGGACTCAGCCAGGCGCGTCCGTGGTAGTACTCATACTTGTACGCAGCATTACGCGGCAGTTGCCGAAACTGCGCGAATGTGATCGGCAGCTGCAAATACGGCATCCACTCGTCGCACATAGAAGTTCCGTCCCTTGCAGGCCCTGTGGGCTGGTAGCGTAGCGGGCTGGCATCTATGATAGCCGATATGAAAGTCGGCATTGTCGGATTTTCGGGCTCGGGCAAGAGTACGGTGTTTCACTGGCTGACCGGGGTGAAGCCCGATCCAGGCAAGGGGCAGACCGGACAGGCAGGCATCGCGCGCATCCCCGATCCGCGCCTCGATTGGCTGTCGGCCCAATTTCAGCCGCGCAAAACAACGCCGGCAACCCTGGAATTTCTCGATACGCCGGGCCTGCTGGCTACGGAGCGGCGTGACAATCCGCGGCGGCTGGGCATCCTCCGCGAATCGGGCGGTTTGCTCGTCGTGCTCAACGGCTTCAACGAGCCAGACCTGGCCGGCCAACTGCGGCGCTTCCGCGAGGAGCTGATGTTCGCCGATCTGGAGATCGTCAGCAATCGCATCAGCCGGCTGAACGATCAGCTCCGCAAACCTCGCCCGGCCAAACAGAAAGAGGCTGACGAACAAGAACTGGCCCTGCTCCAGCGCATCGCCGCCGCTTTCGAGGCCGATCAAACGCCGGCCGCGCTAGGACTCAAGGACGACGAAGAAAAAGCCATCCGCAGCTTTCAATTGCTGACGCTCAAGCCGGAACAAGTGCTGGTCAATCTCGGCGAGGATCGGCTCCATCAACCGCTGCCAGATGAACTGCTGGCGCTGGCGCCGGGCGCCCTGGCCGCGCCGGTCAAGCTGGAGATGGAACTGCACGAATTACCGGAGGAAGATCGGCAAATGTTCATGGCCGATTTGGGACTGACGGGGTTCACCCGCGACGAAGTGCTGCGGAAGATTTTCGCGGCGATGGGGCAGATCGTCTTTTTCACCGTTGGCGAAGACGAGTGCCGGGCCTGGAGCATACCCAAGGGAGCGGATGCCGTCGTCGGTGCAGGACAGATTCATACGGACCTGGCGCGCGGCTTCGTGCGTGCCGAGGTGGTCGGCTACGAGGACTTCCAGCGCGTCGGTTCGATGAAAGAAGCCAAGACGCACGGCGTCTATCGGTTGGAAGGCAAAACCTACGTCGTTCAAGACGGCGACATTATGCACATTTTGGCCAGCACGTGAAGCGCCCCGAGGGCGAGCGGGGGGTGTCAACCCCCCGGTAAAACCGGGCGAGCGGGGGGGTGACACCACCTGCTCG
>Ga0078972_1012140_pt1 | contig 14979 bp, 9 predicted proteins | sample YelNatPaOPGAMG01_FD_67568 | JGI IMG/M metagenome (GOLD analysis project Ga0078972, IMG submission 67568) | Hot spring thermophilic microbial communities from Obsidian Pool, Yellowstone National Park, USA - OP-RAMG-01 (SPADES assembly) (version 2) | ecosystem: Environmental > Aquatic > Thermal... | reverse complement strand
CATTTTTATTGCCTTTTATAATGAACTTTTCATATTTGTCACCAAAGAACCCCGGGATGCAAACTCAAAATCTCTTTTTAATTTCTAAATTTTTACAGTATTATCTTTGTCTGACAACATGACAAACATTCTATTGTCAGTCCTTAACTCTGTTTTTTATATATTTATACTGCTAATATACTGCTAAATCGGAAGGATTTCTATGATATCAATTAGATTATATTCTTATGGTAAATAGATTTAAATCAAATAGCTGTTATTTTCGTATGTGCTTAAATATAAGCTTAGTATCTCAATAACAGTTTTGATGATATATATTTGACATGACCCTATGTTATAGCGTCACGGAATTGACTTAAAATGTTTATCCAGTAATTTAGGGCAGGAAATCAAATAATTATGGTGGAGGATACCGGGTTCGAACCGGTGACCTCTTGCATGCCATGCAAGCGCTCTCCCAGCTGAGCTAATCCCCCTACTTTTTATATTTTACTTTATAAATCAGATATTGTCAATACAAAATTATTTCAGTTTTTATTCCATTGACTAATAAAAGCTGATAAGATATAATTATTTTGTCAAATCTTATATTCTGAGGAAATAAAGTGACCAAAGAATCTCACAATTCACAATTTGTATATTCTCAGGTCTATATCTGGAATAAATATAACATTATAAACTATTATTAAAAAAGATAGGTAAGAATGAATTCAGGAGAAAAATTGAACGTCATATTTTCTGCATCCGAAATGTTCCCGTATGCCAAGACAGGTGGATTAGCAGATGTAGTAGGTTCTTTGCCAAAGGCTTTAGTGGAACTTGGGAATACAGACGCGAGAGTAGTAATCCCAAAATATGGTTTTATTGATGATTATAAATACGGTCTAAAAGAAATTCCCGATCGCATTAGATTTTCAATGAGCGGATACAATTATGAAGCAAAGGTAAAATATCTTGATTTTCCTGTTAAAACATATTTTATTGAGCATGACGGCATATTAAGCAGGAACGATATTTATGGATATGAAGACGATGGTTATAGATTTGCGTTTTTTGATAAAGCATGCATAGAATTGACAAGGTTATTAGGTTTTAAGCCAAATATATTTCATTGTCACGATTGGCATGCTGGATTAATCCCAGTTTATATGAATACAATTTATCGTGATGACCCATTTTTTAAGGATACTGCAACGGTTTTTACAATACACAATCTCGGTTATCAAGGGATATTTTCCAAAGAATTATTGCCATACATTGATATAAGCTGGGAAGAGTTCAAGATGGAAAAGCTTGAATTCCACGACAAAATTAACTATATCAAAGCTGGCATAGCTTATTCAGATATTATAAATACGGTAAGCAATCAATATAGCAAAGAAATACAAACTCCGCAATATGGACATGACCTTGATAGTCTTCTTCGGTTCAGATCAAATGACCTTTATGGTGTGATCAACGGTATAGATTATGAGGAATGGGATCCATCTACGGATAGCAATATCGCAGTCAGGTATGATCTATCAACAATCCATAACAAGGTTGAAAATAAGCTTGCACTTCAAAGAGAACTCGGCTTGCCTGAAAACTCACATCTGCCATTATTAGGTTACGTATCAAGATTGACTTACCAGAAAAGCCCAGATTTAGTAGGGGAATCAGCATTTGAAATAATATCAACAGGGGCGCAACTTGTCTTGCTTGGCACAGGTGATGATTATTATCGTCAGATATTTCAAAAACTTGCTAATGATTTCCCAAACAGTATTAAGGCAAGATTAGCATTTGACGATTCTTTGGCGAGACGGATTTATGCAGGAAGCGACATTTTTCTTATGCCGTCTCGTTATGAACCGAGCGGACTTGGTCAACTTATCTCTATGAGATATGGGACTGTTCCTGTTGTTCGTAGAACTGGTGGATTAGCTGATACTGTCAAAGAATATAATCTTGCGACAGGAGAAGGGACAGGATTTTTATTTGATGACATATCATCATATAGCTTAATATCTGCGGTTAAAAGAGCGATCAGTATTTATTTTAACGATAAAAATGCTTGGCAGAACATTATCGCAAATTGTATGAGATCGGACTTCTCATGGCGAAATTCCGCAAGGGAATATATAAACCTTTATCAAAAGGCAATGGAAAAGAAAAGCATTTGAGAAGTTTAGTAATAAACAAGTTAAAAGGTTGCTCAATATTAGTTATTAACCTTTAACCTCCTTATAGGGGAATAGTTATGTTAGACAACTTCTTTAAGCCAAGCTCTGTGGCTGTTATAGGGGCATCAAGAGAGGCTGGAAAAGTAGGATATGAAGTCGTTAAAAACCTTATAGATAATGGTTTTTCTGGACGTATATATCCGATTAATCCAAAAGCAGATGAAATACTCGGTCTCAAGGCTTATCCAAATGTTAATGCAGTTACAGAGCATATCGGTTTGGCTGTTATAGTGATCCCTAGCCAATTTATAATTTCAGCAATTGAAGATTGTGGGAAAAAGGGGATAGACTCAGTTATAATAATAACTGCGGGTTTCAAGGAATCAGGTTCAGAAGGCGCCAAACTTGAGCAGGAATTAGCACATAGAACAAAAGAGCTTGGAATTCGTGTTATTGGTCCTAATTGTTTGGGTGTTATGGATACATATTCCAAACTTAACGCCTCTTTTGCAGCGGGAATGCCACCGCAGGGGAAAATTGCCTTTTTTTCTCAATCGGGCGCACTTGGCACCGCAATATTGGACTGGGCAATAAAGGAAAATATCGGGTTTTCAAAATTTATCAGTATGGGCAACAAGATGGACGTCAATGAAGCGGACTTGCTGACAGTTCTCGCCGATGACCCAGAAACTAACGTTATACTCGGATATATTGAAGGCGTCAAAAACGGAAGAGAATTTATGAAGTCAGCTTTTGAGGCGACGAAAAAGAAACCCGTTATACTCTTCAAATCAGGAAGCACAGCAGCTGGTGCAAAGGCAGCGTCATCACATACAGGAACTCTCGCGGGTTCTGAAAACGCATTCATATCAGCATTTAAGCAATGTGGCATACTCCGCGCACCAACGATGGAGGCATTATTTGATTATGCACTTGTCTTAGCTTATCAACCTTTGCCAAAAGGTAATAGATTAGCGATATTGACAAATGCTGGCGGTCCTGGCATAATTGCTGCTGATGCGTGTGAAAAATCTTCACTAACAATGGCTAATTTCCAAACAGAAACCATAGAATTATTGCGTAAATCCCTTCCGTCAACCGCTGCTTTATATAACCCAGTTGATGTAATAGGCGATGCAAAAGCAGATAGATACCTTTCAGCCCTTAAAGCGATAAAGAACGATAAAAATACCTCCGCTTTGCTTGTTCTCCTAACTCCTCAGGCGATGACTGAACCTGAACTAACCGCACAATACATAGTTGATACCTTCTATGGCGGAGATAAACCCGTTGTTACATCATTTATGGGCGGTCACAGTGTAGAAGGGGGAATAAAAATTTTAGACAAAAACAGAATTCCTAACTATCCGAACCCTGAAAGGGCGGTATCTGCACTGGAAGTAGCTAGTAAATACGCAAGTTGGAAAGATAACCCAAGAGAGATTGTGGAAGAACGAATACCCGTAGATAGAGAAAAAGTAGCTAAATGCTTAGCAAAAGCTGAAAAACAAAGCGAACATACAATTGCAGGGTCAGATGCTATGGAAGTCTTAACTGAATATGGTTTTACTGTCCCCAAAATAGGTTTGGCGGAGACTGGACATGAAGCCATAGAGTTAGCAAATCAAATCGGTTACCCCGTTGTTATGAAGATCGCATCGCCAGATATTCTGCATAAATCTGACATAGGCGGAGTTAGATTAGGGATTAATAGTCCTGCTGAAGTAGAGCGAGCTTTTGAGGAAATTATATCATCTGCAAGGCGTTTTATGCCATCTGCTTTAATATTAGGTGTGACTATAAATCAGATGGTCCCTCGTGGAAAAGAAGTTATCGTAGGAATGGCGAAAGACCCTGATTTCGGACCAATGTTAATGTTTGGATTAGGCGGTATATATGTGGAAGTCTTAAAAGATGTTTCATTTAGAATAGCACCAATTGATCGCCGTGAGGCAACTGCTATGATAAATGAGATACGTTCCTTCCCATTGCTTAGAGGTGTCAGAGGAGAGGAACCCACAGATATACAAAGTATTGTTACTGCAATTGTCAGATTGTCGCAATTAGTCACCGATTTCCCAGAAATTATAGAAATGGATATTAATCCTTTAATGGTAATGCCCGTAGGAAAAGGCGCTATTGCAGTTGACTGCCGAATCAGCGTGGAAATATAGGTAGTTATTAGTAGATAGCATTTAGTAAATGGCTATCTAAACATTATGAATAATACTTTATACTTGCTGATTACCATCTACTAATGCTATTTGCTAACTGCTAATAAAGGAGATTTTGTTAAATGAAGACGTTGTTTATTACCTCAACTTGTGAATATTGTGGTAAAACTTTAACCGCTTTGGGTCTGGGAAAAAGGCTAAAGTCAGATGGATTCAAAGTTGGCTATATGAAAATGTTAGGGATATTTCCCACAACTATGGATGGCATCGTTGTTGATTCTGACGCGTCAGTTGTCTGTGACGTGCTAGAATTAAAGGATTCTCCTGAGAATATATCACCAGTTATTATGACCCAAGATGTGATCGCACAGGCATATAGCGGAGAAGACTTAAAACTTGATGAAAAGTTCGTCAAAGCCCATAATGAAATATCAAAAGATAAAGACGTCGTCATCGTTGAAGGCACAGTGATATTTGGCGAAGGATCATTATTGGGTCTTTCTGCAAAAGATATGATAAATCGGTTAGACGCCAATGTTATTGTCCTTGATAATGCAAAAAAAGAGGTGTTTGTTGATGACCTTCTGATGGCTAAGGATATACTCGGCGATAAAATTGTCGGAATTATTATGAACCAAGTTGAATTGCCGAAACTTGATTATATTCAACGTAGAGTTTTGCCTTATCTTGCAAGCAAAAATATCAACACACTTGGTGTCCTTCTCAATGATCCATTCCTTATGTCTGTCACGATCCGTGAACTCGCTGAATCGTTGGGTGGGGAGATCATTTGTTGTAAGCATAAACAAGATGAACTCGTTGAACGTTTTAGTGTCGGTGCTATGAATGTTGAAGGGGCATTAAGTTACTTCCGAAAGATAAGAAGCAAGGCAGTAATAACAGGAGGAGACAGAGGCGATATTCAGCTCGCCGCTCTTGAAACTAACACGCAATGCTTAATACTAACGGGTAATCTCTATCCGAACGATGTTATTATTGCTATGGCTGAAGAGCGTGAAGTGCCGATCATGGTTGTCCGTAGTGATACTCTCACCGTAGTGCAGAGAGTTGAAGACATTATGAGCACCATGCGTATAAGCGACAAAAGGAAGATAGAACGTGCAACGCAGTTAGTTAATGACGAAGTTAATTTTCAACTTCTATATGAACAATTAAAATTAAAATAATAAAAGCAAACCTAAAAAGCATTTTCTAAAATAATGGGGGTGATCGCTTAATTAGGTGGTTTTTTCGGTTAAGCATGTAACATCATGTAATTTAAGATAATAATGAAAAGTTAATTTTAGTAGTTTATTTTAGTTAAGCAATTAGGAGGATAAAATTTTATGTCAGAGAATAAGAAAGCCACAATCAGTTCATTCATGGCGGAATCAAGAAAATTCCCTCCGCCACCAGAATTTTCTAAGAATGCACACATCAAATCTATGGAACAATATTTACAGATGTATGAGGAGTCAATCAAAGACCCTGATAAGTTCTGGTTGAGGGAAGCGGAAATACTTGACTGGTATAAAAAGCCTACCAAATCATTAGAATATACTTGGGATACCGCAAAGGGTATCATAGATATTAAATGGTTTGAAGACGGTCAGCTCAATGTCAGCTACAACTGTCTTGACCGCCATCTGAAGACGTGGCGTAAAAACAAAGCAGCTATAATTTGGCAAGGCGAACCTGAAGAAGATACCAGAATATTGACCTACCAAGATTTGCATCGTGAAGTATGCAAATTTGCTAACGTCCTGAAAAGTAAGGGCGTTAAAAGAGGCGATAGAGTTGCAATATATCTCCCTATGATCCCTGAACTGCCAATTGCGATGTTAGCATGCACTCGTATCGGTGCGATACATTCCGTTGTATTCGGTGGATTTAGCGCAGATTCGCTTGCCAGTCGCATTCAAGATTCCGAATGTAAGCTGTTGATTACAAGCAATGTCTCTCTACGCGCTGGTAAAAACATAGGGTTAAAGAACATAGCAGACGAAGCGTTAAAATCATGTCCAAGTATAGAAAATGTGATTGTAGTTAGGCGAACAAGCGATCAAGTTAATATGGTTGAAGGCAGAGACACTTGGTGGCATGATGAGATGGCGAAAGCGTCTGTCAATTCTGAACCAGAGGTTATGAATGCAGAAGATACACTTTTCCTTCTTTATACTTCTGGCTCAACGGGCAAACCCAAAGGTGTGTTGCATACAACAGGTGGCTATTTGCTATTTGTTGCTTTGACACATAAATATATCTTTGATATTCACGATGAGGATACATACTGGTGCACCGCAGATATTGGCTGGGTGACAGGTCATAGCTATATAGTTTATGGACCATTGGCAAATGGTGCGACTTCATTGATGTTTGAAGGCGTCCCAACATATCCAGACCCAAGTAGATTCTGGCAGATAGTGGATAAATTCAAAGTGAACATATTCTATACCGCACCTACCGCTATTCGTGCTTTGGCTCGTGAAGGCGAAGAATGGGTAAACAAGTGCGATCTGTCTAGTTTACGTTTGTTAGGAACGGTTGGAGAACCAATTAACCCTGAGGCATGGATGTGGTATTACGAGCATGTCGGCAAGAACAGATGCCCGATCGTTGATACTTGGTGGCAGACAGAAACAGGCGGAATTCTTATTACACCGTTACCGGGTGCACATACAATAAAGCCCGGCAGTGCATCTCGCCCATTCTTCGGCGTTGAACCAGTTGTCCTGCGTGATGATGGAACTGAATGTGATGTTAACGAGGGTGGAAAACTTTGCATCAAGAAACCTTGGCCCGGTATGTTTAGGACTATGTATGGCGCTCATGAACGTTTCATAGAGACTTACTTCACTATGTATAACGACATTTACTTCACTGGCGACGGTTGTAGAATAGATGAAGATGGCGACTATTGGTTGATGGGACGTATTGATGACGTCGTCAACGTTTCTGGTCACCGTATCGGAACTGCTGAGGTTGAAAGTGCATTGGTCAGTCATCCCGCTGTTTCAGAAGCAGCAGTTGTTGGAATGCCTCACGAGATTAAAGGACAAGCCCTTTATGCTTATGTAACTGTCCGTGAAGGCGTTGAAAAAACTGATGATCTCATTAAAGAGTTGATCTTGCATGTCCGTAAAGAGATCGGTCCTATTGCTCAACCTGATGTTATCCAATTCGCTGATGGATTGCCAAAGACTCGTAGCGGAAAGATCATGAGACGTATTCTCCGAAAGATCGCCGAAGGATCGGTAAACGATCTTGGTGACACTACAACACTTGCAGATCCAAGCGTTGTCAGCTCGTTATTAGCAGGACGCAAAAGCAAGTAAGTAAATGATTTTCATAAACAGGGTGTTCATCACAGGACACCCTTTTTAATTTTATGGAGATTTAGCTTTTAATAATTTTGTATGGAGGTATTGTTTAATGGGAACGTCTGATAAAATCATCAACAGATGGCTTGTTGTTGTTGGAGCCATACTCATTCAATTATGTCTCGGTGCAATATACGCTTGGAGCGTCTTTACCCCTTATTTGACAGGGAAACTCCCTGACCCAGTGAATAGTTTTAGCTTTACTAAAACTCAAACTCAGGTCATTTTTTCAGTAGGTCTCGCAGCTTTTGCTTTGGTAATGGTATTTGCTGGAAAATGGCAGGCAAAGTCTGGACCACGAAAAGTCGCAATGGCTGGCGGAATAATGTTAGGATTGGGATATGTTCTCGGAGGTTTATTGGGGCAAAGTTTTATTGCACAGGTTATATTCATCGGGCTTATTGGTGGTGCTGGAATTGGATTAGGTTATGTGTGTCCGATCTCAGTGGGAATGAAATGGTTTCCTGATAAAAAAGGACTTATAACTGGTTTAGCAGTTGCTGGATTTGGCTTCGGTGCCCTTATTTGGATGAAACTCGCTGATAACTGGGGACATTTGCTTGAAAATTTCGGCGTCCTCAAAGTGTTTTTATTCTATGGGATAGCGTTTGCTGTTATGGTGCTTGTTGGCTCTATTTGGATGGTCAATCCGCCAGAAGGTTGGAAGCCAGAAGGTTGGGTTCCTCCTGAACCAAAGAAGGGAAAAGTAGTCTCGGCGGGGGATTTCAAACCATCTGATATGCTTCGCAGACCTCAATTTTATGGTCTTTGGGTTATGTTCATCTTTTCAGGCATGGCAGGGCTTATGACAATTGGCATTATCAAACTCTTTGGCATTGAGGCTTTACAAGAAAGAGGCGGACTCCCTGCTGAACAGGCAAGTGCTATTGCTGGAACTGCTATGGCTATTTTCTATTCGCTTGCCAATGGCATTGGACGTATAATCTGGGGAACTGTTTCAGATAAAATAGGACGCAAAATATCGTTATTTATTATGACTCTGACTCAGGGCATTATGATGCTTCTATTTTATGCTATGGGTGGAAATCAATATCTGCTTTATCTCGGTGCGACAATTATTGGATTTAACTTCGGCGGCAACTTCGCACTATTTCCAACTGCAACAGCAGACTTCTTTGGAACGAAAAATGTCGGTCAGAATTATCCTTGGGTATTCACTGCTTATGGCATAGGCGGTATCATAGGACCGATAATGGCTGGAAGCATAAGGGATATACTCGGTGGATGGTTACCCGCATTTGTAATAAGCGGTATAGCATGTATAGTCGCCGCTATAATAGCATTGACACTTAAACCACCTAAACCACTGGTCAGTAATCAATAAAAATATAACGATAATTTTATTCTTATCTCAAAAAAATGAAATATGATATTGCCTCAAAAGTAATATTAGACATAAGCAAAGAAGCAATTTTGCGGAGGTTTCTCAATTTAGGTTCAGAAATTGTCCATATTGAGAAACTTCCAGAAGAAACTGTAAGCTTAAAAAGAAGCGATTTCCCGATACGGGTATTTCTCAAAGACGGTCGTAATATAATCGTTTTAATTGAAGTTCAAACGATTTTTGATAATGATTTTGCTATAAGACTACTTGATTATACTGTTAGATATATGCTAAACTATCATCAGGATGTAATTCCTTTTGTTATGTCTCTTGTTGAATCACCTTTGGCAACAGGAAAGTATGAAAATGAATTTATTAGTTTCAGATACCATATAGTCCGTCTTTGGGAAGAATGTTCAATGGACTATATTGACGAAGTTTTTCTGTATCCATTTTTGCCATTGATGAGAGGCGGGGAAAATTTAATAGAAGAGATAGAGACGAAAATTTACGAAGATCCTAATTTGGAAATAGCTGATAAAGCAGATATGCTAACCGCAATGGCTATATTTACAGGATTGAAATATAAAGATTTAGCAATTCGGCTTATAGAGAGGAGGCGAGATATAATGATTCAATCAGCAGCTTATGAAATTATAAAAGAGGAAGGGCTTAAAGAAGGACTCAAAGAAGGGCTTGAAAAAGGACTCAAAGAAGGACTCAAAGAAGGGCTTTATCAAACTATAGCTATGGGTTTAGAAATAAAATTTGGGACAAAAGGGTTACTTTTGATGGAGAAAATAAGAAAAATAGAATCAACTGATAAGCTTGAAGTCATCAAAGAAGCAATAAAAATTACTGATAATCTCGCAGAAATAGAGGCATTAATCTAAATAAAACTTTTATAATCCATTTTTAGATTGGAGGTGTGTTCATATAGATAGGGTATTGATTTCAATTATTTTTTGTTTAATAGGTATCTCTTTAGGTTATCTAATACGCTCTATTATCGGGAAAATGTCACTGAGATCAGCAGAGGCTAAGGCAAAGGAGATATTAGCTCGGTCTCAGAAAGAGGCTGATGATAGAAAGCGAGAGATTGAACTTCTTGCAAAAGATGAATTATATAAACTTCGTGCAAATTTTGAGAGAGAAACACAAGAAAAACGGTCAGAGTTGCAAAGATTGGAAAAACGGCTTAATGCTAAAGAGGAAAGTATAGATAGAAAGGTTGAGATAATTGATTCAAAAGAGCAAGCGATCAATGCACAGGAACAAAAGCTTTTAGAAAGAGAAAAATCGCTTGATGAACGAGAAAAACAATTAAGCTTGATTGAAAATGAACAGAGGGCGATCCTCTCAAAATTGTCGGGTCTTTCGCCTCAGCAAGCAAAAGAAGCATTTATAATGCGTATGCGAGACGAAGCAAAACACGAAGCAGCAGCAATGATCCGAAAAATAGAGGAACAAGCCCTTGAAACTGCTGACAAACGTGCCAGAGAGATTATAAGCCTTGCTATACAGAGATGTGCTGTTGATCATGTGTCAGAAACCACTGTTACAGCTGTTTCTCTGCATGATGATGAGATGAAAGGTAGGATTATAGGTCGTGAAGGTAGAAACATTAGGGCATTAGAGACAGCGACAGGAGTTGATTTGACAATTGATGATACCCCAGGCACTGTCTTTCTGTCTGGATTTGATCCGATTCGCCGAGAAGTAGCACGAATAGCACTTGAAAGGCTTATTGCAGATGGCAGAATACATACCGCAAGGATTGAGGAGATCACAGAAAAAGCCAGAGAGGAGATCGCAGAAAGAATTAGAGAAGAAGGCGAACAAGCGGCACTTGATGTCAATGTTCATGGGCTTCACCCAGAGGAAATTAAACTATTGGGAATACTCAGATTCCGAACAAGCTATGGTCAAAATGCACTTCAACATTCAAAAGAAGTGGCATTGCTTGCTGGAATGATGGCTGCGGAATTACACGAAAACGAAGCGTTGGCAAGGCGAGCAGGGCTTTTACATGATATTGGTAAAGCGGTCAACCATGAATATGAAGGCACGCATGCCCAGATCGGGGCTGAATTGGCGAGGAAATATCAGGAATCAGGCGTTGTCGTTCATGCGATTGAGGCACACCATGAAGACGGCATTAAACCGCATACAGTCCTTGCGATATTAGTTCATGCTGCGGATGTTTTATCTGCTGCTCGTCCAGGCGCCAGACGTGAAACCCTTGAACATTACATAAAAAGACTGCAAAAACTTGAAGAAATCGCTGACTCCTTTGAAGGTGTAGATAAATCTTATGCAATCCAAGCTGGCAGAGAAATAAGAGTGATCGTCCAACATGACATCGTTGATGACTTTGGGGCTTCACAATTAGCAAAAAATATCGCAAGAAAATTAGAAGAAGAGCTTGAACATAAGTATCCGGGCATGATAAAAGTAACTGCAATTCGTGAAACTCGCGCTGTAGAATATGCAAGATAAGAAGGTTAAAGGTTAAAGGTTGAAGGTTAAAGGTTGAAGGATCAGGAAATTTGAGTATTATTAACTTTTAACTTTTAACCTTTAACTTTTAACCCAATATTTGGAAATTATGATAAAAATCCTTTTTATAGGTGACATTATCGGTCAACCAGGGCGTTCAGCAGTCATCGCTAACATTTTACGTCTAAAAGATCAACATCAAATTAATCTGACCATAGCTAATGGCGAAAATCTCGCTGGCGGAATGGGAATCACCCCAGAAACCGCTCTTGAACTACTTTCAAACCATATAGACATTATAAGCACAGGTAACCACGTCTGGGATAAAAAAGAGATAATAGATTATATAGATAAAGACGATAGAATAATCCGACCTGCAAACTATCCGCAAGGCGTCCCCGGAAAAGGTTGGACATTTAAGAGTATCAATTATAATCAAAGTGAACTGATCATTGCCGTGCTTAATCTCTCTGGCTGTGTATTTATGCAACCCTTGGATAACCCTTTCAGAGTCGTTGAGAATATCTTACCATCTATTCGTGAAAAGACCAATATAATAGTCGTTGATTTTCATGCAGAGGCAACTTCCGAGAAAATCGCTCTTGGCAGATTCTTAGATGGAAAAGTCAGTGCTGTAATTGGAACTCATACACACGTCCAAACAGCAGATGAGACCATCTTCCCTAATGGAACTGCCTATATTACAGATGTCGGAATGACCGGTCCAATAGATTCAATCATAGGCACAAAAACCGAACTGATTATCAAAAGGTTTTTGACACAAATGCCCACAAAATTTGATGTCCCAAAAGGCGATGTCTGTATCTCTGCTGTTATCATTGAGATTGATCCATCTACGGGCAGATCATCGTCAATTAAAAGAGTTTATGAAATAGTATAAACGACTAATTCGTCAATCCTAAAAGCTATGTCACTATTTGAAGAAAAGCATATCTATAAAGTCAGTGAATTGACAAGAACGATAAAAACTGTCCTTGAAGGAAGCTTTTTGTCTGATATTTGGGTTGAGGGCGAAGTATCTGGATTAAGCAGACCATTCTCAGGACATATTTATTTCAGACTAAAAGACGAGGATAGTCAAATTGATTGCGTAATATATAGAAGTGTAGCAGAGAGTCTAAGATTTCTGCCTGAAAATGGGATTAGCATAATTCTTAAAGGTGAAATCAACGTCTATGAACCGAGAGGGACATATCAGATAGTAGTGCATAGGATTGAACCGTTAGGTATTGGTGCTTTACAATTAGCTTTTGAGCAGTTGAAACAACGGCTTTATGAAGAGGGGTTGTTTGATACTGAACATAAAAAACCGATACCTTTCTTGCCCAAAAAGATCGGCGTCATCACATCGGCTACTGGTGCAGCTATTAGGGATATTCTAACCATCATAAAAAGGCGATTTTACAATGTCCATATACTTATCCATCCTGTATCTGTTCAAGGGGAAGGTTCGGCGGAAGAGATCGCACAAGCAATTGATAATATGAATAAAATAGGCGATATTGACGTCTTGATAGTTGGCAGAGGCGGTGGCTCTATTGAGGATTTATGGTCATTTAACGAAGAAATAGTCGCGAGAAGCATATATGCAAGCAAGATTCCTGTGATCTCAGCTGTCGGGCATGAGATTGACTGGACAATATCCGATTTTGTGGCAGATTTAAGGGCGCCAACACCATCAGCCGCAGCAGAAATGGTAGTCCCAAATAAAGCCGATCTTGTCAGGACATTGGAGACGATGAAAAGCAGGCTATATTTTAATATAGATAATAGGATTGGACAGGAACAAAGCAGGTTAGAAAATTGTCTTCGTAGGATGAAATCCGCTGATGTTCGTAACATAATAAGTTCTTATCAACAAAATATAGATTTTTTCTTGCAAAGAGCTTATGATATTGTGAGCAAAAAAATTGAGCAGAACAGGCGCTACATTTTGGAATATCAAAGTAAGTTTCTTTATGTCGGTGTGCCGATGATGGCATCCAATGCCCGAAATCAAATCAATAAATTGACACAAAAATTGACTGACCTTGTCCATCAAATAATAGAAGGAAAGAAAAAAGAATTTAATATAAACGTTGCAAAACTTGATGCACTTAGCCCTCTATCAATTTTAAAAAGGGGATATAGTCTTTGCAGAAAAGTTGTTACCAAAGAGGCAATAAAGGGCGTTTCTGATGTCTCTGTCGGCGATGATATTTCAGTCATGATGGTAGATGGCGAAATCCTATGTAATGTGGAAGATGTGAAAAAAGTTGATAAATTTGTCTTTAATGGCAATAGAAAACCTTAAAATCCCCCTTTTATTTCCATAGGCATTAAGCTAAGGGAAAAAGGTTAAAAGTTAAAGGTTAAAAGTTATATGTCGCTCCTGACGGAGCTAAAAGATTTCTATTTAGGTGTCTTCTATAAATATATCACCCCTTCGGGGTTGAAAGTCCTTAAACTTAAGGATTTTATAAATAAAAAAATAACTTTTCTAAAACTTTGCAATTAAATTCACTCAACGATTACAGAAAGGGGGGCATCTATGAAAAAGCTAATTTTTATCTCTTGCATTGTCTTATTTATATTAACTATATCATTCGCTTTATCACAGGAAAAAGGCTTCATAAGGATCCGTGATAAAAGGACTAATGAAATGAAGACTCTAAAAATCTATAATAAAAGCTATGCGGTCTGTATCGGTATTGATGAATATAGCATTTGGCCAAAGCTCAATTACGCTGTCGCTGATGCTGTTGAAATGAGGAATAAGCTATTGGAGATGGGCTTCGATCAGGTGAAATTAATTAAGAACGAGGAGGCAACAGCGGATAACATAATCAAGGCGATCTCTTGGTTAGGTGAGGTTGCCGAAAGCGATGACAGAGTGATCATTTATTTCTCTGGACATGGACATACTATTGAGGGTCGCACAAGAACTGTGGGATACATAATCCCTGTTGATTGCCCTAAGAACAACTACTATGAAAACGCAATATCAATGGCAAAATTGAAAGAGGCAACAGAGGTTATAAAAGCAAAACATATCCTATATATAATGGATAGCTGTTATAGTGGAATAGGTCTTATATCTCGTGCTGATAATGAGGAATTCATGGTTGAGATGGCAAAAGACCCATGCGTTTATATGATAACTGCTGGGAAGGCTGGCGAAGAAGCAATAGAGACAGGCGGTCATGGCATATTTACAAAATACATTCTCAGAGGCTTGAAAGGCGAAGCGGATTATGACAAAGACGGAGTAGTCACTGGGACAGAGCTTGGTCTATATTCAAGAAAATGGGTAAGCAACGAAGCAAAGGAATTAAAAAAGACGCAGACACCACAGTTTGGCAGGATTGATGGAGAAGGAGAGATAGTCTTTACGACTTTGGGTGTTGATGAGCCTA
>Ga0078972_1012139_pt1 | contig 14979 bp, 9 predicted proteins | sample YelNatPaOPGAMG01_FD_67568 | JGI IMG/M metagenome (GOLD analysis project Ga0078972, IMG submission 67568) | Hot spring thermophilic microbial communities from Obsidian Pool, Yellowstone National Park, USA - OP-RAMG-01 (SPADES assembly) (version 2) | ecosystem: Environmental > Aquatic > Thermal... | reverse complement strand
TGCGAGCGCGCGTAATCCATCAGCACTACGCGTTGGTAACCCTGATAAAGTGGTGCCAGACGACCAAAGCCGGCGCCGACCTCGATCAGTGTGTCACCGACGGGGGGAAGCAGGGCACGTAGCGCGATACGCTCGGCCATGTCTTCGTAGCGGCGGTCCTGGCTTTCCCAGAATTGCTGGCGATAGCAGGCGTCCTGATAGTCGCAGATGCGCGTCATGCGCTGCCTCGCTGTTTCACGTGAAACATTGTCTATTAGCAAATTATACCATCCCCGCCGGGGAGAACAAGACGCAACGCCGGAGAGATGGATCTCCTATGAAGACGGCAGAAATGAGAACCCTTTTGCGCGACCGTCCCGGTTGGCATAGCTTGATGTTTATGCCCACCTACCGGGCCAGTCGAGAGACGAGACGGGATCCCCTCTGTTTTAAGAACCCGTTTCTTTCCGGGGATACCTAGCGTTGGACGCCCGGAGAATATCACGGGCAAGATGGACTGTCAACGCATCGCCACAGCCGGTCATCGCCCTGGACTTTGTTCTTCGCGTCATCCCGTGGTACATTGCTGTCAGCCATTTTCAGGGATGATCCCAGATGATGAGGAGGTTGTTATGCAATTCACGCTGCCCACTGCTCAACTGTTTATCCCAGACGGCCTGGCGGAAGAGGAGGCGCTGGTACGCACGACCCATATGGCGATCAGCGCCCACCAAGACGACCTGGAGATCATGGCCGCGCACGGCATTCTCCACTGCTTCCAGCAACCAGATCGCTGGTTCACAGGGGTGGTGGTGACGAACGGCGCTGGCTCGCCGCGCGACGACTTATACAAGGATTACACCGACGAGCAAATGCGCGAGGTGCGCATCAAGGAACAGAAAAAGGCCGCCGTGGTGGGCGAATACGCCGCCCAGGCGTTGCTCGACTATCCCAGCGCAGCGGTCAAGGACGCCAACAACCCCGGCCCCGTCAATGATATCGTGCAGTTGTTGCGCCTGGCGCGGCCCGAAGTGGTTTACACCCACAACCTGGCCGACAAACACGACACCCACGTGGGCGTGGCCGTGCGCGTCATCCAGGCAATCCGTAGCCTGCCCGCCGATCAGCGACCCAAGCAGCTCTACGGTTGCGAGGTGTGGCGCGACCTGGACTGGCTGTTGGACGAGGACAAGGTGGCGCTCGACGTCTCAGCACATCCCAATTTGCAAGCTGCCCTGTTGGGCATCTTCGACTCGCAGATCTGCGGGGGCAAGCGCTATGACTTGGCGACGCTGGGACGCCGCCGTGCGCACGCAACTTACCACGCCTCGCATGCAGTGGACGTGAGCGAAGGGCTGACCTTTGCGATGAATCTCACCCCATTAATCGAGGATCCACAGCGCGACATCACGGACTTCGTGGTGGCGCACATCGAGCGCTTCGCCCAGGATGTGCGCCAGCGCATTGCCAAGTTCGCCTGAGGTGGCAAATTACCCCAGCTGCCCGAACTCAAGGGCAGCCTGGTACATCGCGGCCAGATTTTCCTCCGGAACACCCGGCGGGAGGTTGTTCGCTTCGCTCAGCACGAAGCGCCCTCCCGCCGTCACGCCACTTTCCAACACTTGTCGCGTGCGCGCACGCACCTGTTGAGGCGTACCCTTGAGCAGCAACCCCACTTCCACGCCGCCGTAAATCTCCACCTCCGGTCCGACCGCACGGCGCAGCCAAGCGAGATCCACCGGGAAGCCGGTGTCAATAGAGAGCACACCACACTCCTCGACAATGATGGGGAAGAAACGCGCGGCGTTACCGCACAGGTGGAAAACGCACTTGAGCTTGCGTTGCGGGTCAAGCGCCTCGTAGAAGTGTCGGTGGTGGGGCAAGATGCGCTCGCGGTACATCGCCGTGCTGATGGTGACGATGCTGTCATCCGCAAGCCACAACTCTCCCTGCAGCTCCTTGCCCCAATAGGCGAGCAACGCCCGGACGCGGTTGATGGCCGCCTGGGTGATGAAAGCGAGCAGGCGGTCGGCATAGTCAGGATCTTCCACCAGGTCGGCCAGGAATTCACCGCCGCGCACGTTCAATGCCACGGTGAGCGCGCCGTCGGAGGCGGTTTGCAGATAGGGCAACACCTCGACTGGCCGGCCGTGGAACTCCATCCCGCGCGCCAGCTCCATCATTTGTTCGGTCAGCTCAATGGCGCGCCGAAACGAGGGCAGTTGGAGAGGATGCTCGATGTCCACATCGAAGACAGCCCACTTGCGGTCACCGGTGTAACCGGGCACCGTGTCCGGCACCTGGCCTGGCTCCAGACGCAGCGGACAGCCGAGCGCCCAGGCTTCGTAGGTGTTGTGCAAAAAAGCGCTGACCTGCCAGCGCTCCGGCAGGCCCACTGGTTGATCACAATACCGGTGAAAATGGGTATATAGCACATATTGCCAGTTGAGTTGGGCGGTCAACATCGCCCGCGCATCGGTGAACACGTCCTGGTAGGTGAGCCCATCACGGTTAAAGCGCCCGTCCAGCATGTAGACGCGGTCGTTGGTGCGCAGAGCAACCGGCACCCGTTCGGGTTGTCCGGCATAATAACGTTCCCAGACACGTTGTTTCTCGGGATTGGTGATGGGCGATTCCATCAGAGCGTCTCCGTCACCTTGCGCAGTCCCCGAGGCTGGTCGGGATTGCCGTGGCGCGCGTAGGAGAGGTGCATCGCAAATAGCTGACCCGGCAGTACGCATGTCAATGGAGAAAGCCACTCGGGCAGCGTGCGCGGCAGCGGCAAAGGGGTGTGGGCCAGAGATAACAACTCGGCATCATCGCTGATGGCAAGCACCTCGGCGCCCCGTTCGCGCAGCATATGGGTCAGGTGGCGCAGCTCGGCCAGTGGCAGCCCGCTGGGAGCCACCACCAGGACGGGGAAACCCGCCTCGATGACCGCCAGCGGGCCGTGCAGAAAATCGGCACTGCTATACGGCTCAACCACGGTGTAGGTGAGCTCCTTCAATTTCAGCGCGATCTCGAAAGCGGTGCCATAGTTATAACCGCGCCCGAGCACGACACAGTGGCGCATCGGATAGTAGCGGCGCGTCGTCTGGGTCATATCGGCATGGGCTGCCAGCGTCGCGGCGACCGCCTCGGGGACGGCATATAAAGATTCCCACATCGTCTTGTCATCGGCCAGACAGCTGCTCAGCAGGGCAATCGCGGCCAGCTGGGCCGTGTAGGTCTTGGTCGCTGCCACAGCCCGCTCCTCTCCGGCGCCCAAGTGGAGCACAAAGTCCCCCTGGCACGCCAACTCGGAGTCGAGCACATTGGTGATCACCGCAGTGAGTGCACCCTGACGCCGTGCTTCTTCGAGCACCGCGATGATGTCCGGGCTCTTGCCGCTCTGGCTGATACCTAGCACCAAGGCGTTACCCAGCCGGGGTGGCCTGCGGTAGATGGTGAACAAGCTGGGTGTGGCCAGCGCCACGACGTAGCGATTGACCGCACCCCACAGATACTGAGCATAACGCGCAGCATTGTCACTGGTACCGCGCGCAGCGATCAGAATATAGTGGATCTGACGTTGGTGCATCGCCGAGGCCAGCGCCTGCGCAGCGGCGCGCTCGCGCTCTAACAACCGGGCTAAAACTTGAGGCTGTTCATGAATTTCGCGATATGTGTACGTCTCTTCCAGCAACACTTTTCCTCTCCTGAGACTTACTCCGAGGCGGTCTCTACGGGCCTGTCATAGCGCCCGATCTCCTCGGCCAAGGGGGTGAGCAGCTCGAGCTTCCAGGGCTCCATGCGCGGCGAAACCGAACATGCCGTGCTCAGAATATAACCGCCCCCCGGCGCGCCGATGCGGATGCGCTCGCCAGCATGGGCGATGACCTGTTCCGGCGTGGTGTAGGTGAGCATCTCCACCGCGTTCATATTGCCCTTAATAAACACGCGATCGCCAATTTGGCGCTTGGCGTCAGCCAGGTGGACGTTGCCCAAGGGGGGTGGATCAAGCGTGTCAATGCCCTGCGTGCCCGTTTCTACCATCAAATCCAGCCGGTCGCCGATGCTGCCGCATGTGTGCGTATAGACGATCACACCTTCCGCCTTGACCGCCTCGGCCACCCGCCGTTCATAAGGCAATACAAACTCGCGATACATCTGCCGATTGATGAAGGGCCCGCCGGCAAAAGCGGACGAAATGAGCACCGCATCCACACCGCGCCGCGCCTGCGCAATCGCCCATGCGATCACCGCCTCGGTCAAGCGATCGAGCAGGGCATGGGCCTTTTCGGCATCCATCAAGAGGTTGACCAGGGCGTTCTCGTAGCCGAACAATTCCATAAAGTGCGTGAACGGCGAGAAGACCTCGCCGTGGATCGAGACCTCGTGATGGGTCAGCTCCATCACCTGGTCAATGGTGCGCAGAAAATAATCGGGGATCTTGGTCAGGGGGCCGCGGCAGGTCTTGCCGGCAATGTGGGGAATGTGATAGACACCCCACGTGTAGCCCACTAGGTCGTCCAGGATTTCGAGGTGATCCGGATCCAGGGTGGCAAAGTCGGCGCGCGGCGGCTTGCTGCCGTCTGCCATAAGGTGATAGGGGTTGTCATCGGGCGGGAAGATGGTGACCTCCCCGTTGCGCCAGACGAGGCGTTCCCCTTCGGCTGTCCGGGTCAGCGAGGCAACCTCGTCCAGCAGATCAGGCGGACGGCCAGGCAGGTTGATAAGGATGCCGTCGAAGCGATAACGGCGCTGGAGCATCACCAGCGCCTCAGCGAAACCCTCACTGGTGAACCAGATGCGATGTGGCGGAATACCTGTGTTTAGGAAATAGTGTCCCAGTGCCAACTGGCACATCACCGGCACGCGGTCGGGAATCTGGTGGCGCATCGCCAGCGCCATGCGGGTGCGGGAATTCATGCCCATCGCTCCTGAAGAAATCAAGTATACCTCTCTACCCAAAAGGGCAGGTGAGGTCGCTTGTCCGAGCGTTATTCTTGGCAGCCTATATTATTCCGGCGTGGCACGGTGGTCAATTTTCCACCTGCCGTTGACCCAGGTGGTGATCCATTCGATAGGCTTTTCAACACGGGTGAAGGTATACCCCTTCCATCCCTCAAAGGTGAGGCTCACAATCATAAAGCGGGGCTGTTCTCCTAGCGAGGACTGCAAAACTTCTCTTTCCTCTGCTTCCGGGTAGTATTGCAAGCTCGTTACTCGAAGATCTGCTATCGCGCCAGGTGCTGCGCTCAGACCAAAATAGGAGAGGTTGCCGCGGTCATATTCCAGTAATGCCTGCCCGGTGAGGAACTCACGCGGATTTACGCGGGGTGAAGATGTCCCTAGCATCTCGTAGAATCCCAGCACGATCTTCTCCGGATAGGGGGAGTCGAGAATATCAAGGGGCATCCCGAATGCAAAAGTGACGCGCTGGGAGATGGGTGGTTTGAGTTGGGTGGCATCGGCAAGGCTCATATAGCTGCCATGTTCCTCATCCAACGCATATACCGATTGCACGGCGAGTTGGCTGCGTTCCAGATACCGGTCGGTGACCGTGACTCGCTTAGTGGCGGGATCAAAGCGGACGCCCCCATCGCCGCGAAAGGCACCGATCACCTGGTAACGGGCTGGAACATCTCGAGGGGGTTCCCACTCAAACGAATTGCGCACATGGCGGAAGATGGTGAGATCGGTAGGCAAGCCACCGGAGTAACCATAGATCATCAGCTCCATAGCTGGCTGGTCGGCCAGCTCGCTTTGGGAGACCACATCTACGAGTTGCAAATCGACACCTTCCTCGCCCAAGTAGTCACGGTGGGGTGGAGTCAGGCGGTAGGGAAACAGGACAGGTGGATTGCCCCGATCGTAGTCATACACCACCCCGGCATAGGGTCGGCGTCCATCGTCCAGTTCGAAGCGATAGAAGACCACCCACTCGGGTTTGCTGTCCCCGTCGGTGTCCGTGTAATACACGTGCATGTCCTTTGCATAGCGCGGGTCGGGTAGCAGGGTGCGAAAATCCACCAGCTCATGCTTGCTCAGCTGCAATGCCAGGTCGTGCAGAGGAATGTCTATTCTGTACCTTGTGACCTGGATCACCATAAGCACCAGCACGAGCACCCCAAATGCCATCACCAGAGAGCCTATCAACCACAGCCAGATCTGTTTGAGGATCTGCGGGTAGATGACAATCACGAGGAGGCCGGCAACGAGGGTCAGCGCCAACGCCACCTGACCAGGCCTCTGTTCGATAAACCGGATGAATTCCTCTATCATTCCAACTCCTGTCGCCGTTGCTCGGCACCGGGGCAGAAGCTCTCACCGAGTTAAATTGTAAAAGATGCTCAGAACACATGAGATTATGCAAATTTTACCATAATAAGAGGAGGGAGTCAATGACAGGAAGTACTTGCGCCAGGAGATCGTTACCAGGAGGTGGAAGCGATTTTGACACAAGGCGGCGCTCCCCGGATACATGGGCTGTGGCAACACCTGCATCAGGAGGAGCACCGCCTATGGCCGAACTGGCTTATCGGGAAATATACGCGATGAACGCGGTAGAGGCAAGGAAACGGTTGGTGCGCAGTTATCAGGAGTTGGGCAGTATCCGTGCCACGGCGCAGTTATGGCACACTTCACGCCAGGTGGTACGCAAATGGGTTGCGCGCTACCGGGCGGAGGGGGAGGCAGGGCTGGAAGACCGCTCCCGCCGTCCGCGCACTTCGCCACGCCAGACCCCGCCCGCGTGGGAACAGGCAGTGCTGCAGGCACGTCAGGAGACAGGTTTGGGGCGGCGTCGCCTGGCGCTGTACCTGCAGAGATGCGGGATATCCCTATCTCCCCACACTATCCGCCACATCCTGCGGCGGCACGGCTGTTCGTCGCGGCGTCCACGCCGGCAGAGTGTCTACCCGGCGCACTGGGCATGGGAGGTGGACGAACCCTTCGCGCTCATCCAGAGCGATGTGAAGGACATTCACGACAAGGGGAGCCTGGGCACGCAGCATACCACCCACCTGCGGCGTCATCACCTGCCCCGTTACCAATGGACGGCCTGCGATGGGCGCACCCGCCTGCGCTTCCTGGCTTTCAGCCACACCCTGAACAGCACCCACGGCCTGGCCTTCCTGATCCTGGTGTTGTGTTGGCTGCGCGCCTTTGGGGTGGAGACATCCGTGACCTTCCAGACCGACTGGGGGCAGGAGTTTGGGGGTGACAACCCCCGCCACGTGGAGGAACTGAGCCGACGCTTCCTGATGCCGCTGGGCGGAGCGCTGCGGCGCTACCCCCTGGGGCGTAAAGGCTACAACGGCCGGGTGGAACGCAGTCATCGCACCGACGACGAGGAGTTCTATCGCCCCTATCTACTCCAGGTGCAAAATGTGCGGCAGTTCCTGAAGCTCAGTGCTCACTGGGTGTACGTCTACAACGTGTTGCGTCCCCACAGCGGCGTGGGGATGGACAACCAACCTCCTCTGGCGGTGCTGCAGCGTCTGGGATATACTGGGGATGAGCGGATTGCCCTCTTCCCGCCCGTGCTACTGGACGACATCAGTACCGATCTACTCCTCTCCTGTCGCCCGGAGACTGGTAACGATCTATTGGCCCATTACAAGGAGGGCGATCTTTATGGGAGCTCTGAGGGGTGGTTCTTGTTTCTTTGAGCGCATCCTTCCGCCTCTTGCTCGAGCATGCGTTGCTGTTCCACTGCCGGCGGATAGCCGGGCACCAATTGCAGCAATTCCCGGCAGACCTCCAGAGCCTGGTCGCATTCTCCTTGCGCGGCGTAGAGCTGAGCCAGCTCCAGATAGATGGCAGCCTGGGCAGGTGAAGGCGGCATTGCAGCCACAGGCAGTAAGTTGCTATCTCCCAACAGGCCGGAACGGTAGAACAGAAAATCGAATTGCAGATTGAGACCATACAGCACATTCGGGGGAACCGTGAGCTCGCGATAGAGGGCAATGGCATCCACCACCCGTCCACGGCGTGCCATCACCTGGCCCAGCTCGTAGCGCGCCTGTCCATCCCCCATGAACCATGCCGTTTGAAAGTCGCGCAGGGCGGCCTCTTCACGTCTCAAGGCCAGCTGAGCGCGACCGCGATAACGATATTCTTGCGCCAATGCCTGTCCGGAGAGGCGAAGGAAGAGCTCCTCAAACACGTGTAAAGCCTCGGCATAGTTTCCCTGCGCTACCAGCGTTCGCGCCAGCCAGCGCAATCCCTCCGTTTCATACTCCTTGTCCGACAGCACAGAGCGAAAAGCGCGCATCGCCGTCTCCAGGTCGTTGCTGTGATACGCCAACTGTCCGAGGAGCAGCGCTCTCGCAGCGCCTGTACGCTGCCGCTCGATCAAGCGATAGGCAGTCTCCCGGATGAGCGGCCAATGTTGACTCCGCCACGCATTCTGTTGCCAATACAAGGATGCAGCGATGGCAGGATCGGCCATCAATGCCTGGGCATACCAGTCAATAGCGTCCCGTTCATTCCCGGCTTGCTCTTCCAACAGCCCCAGGTTCACTTTGTAAAGCGGCTCCACCGGCCAAAGCTGCGTCACCTGCACCAGTTCATGGCGTGCTGCCGCCAGGTCACCGCGTTGCCAGTAGAGCGCTGCCAGATTGGCGTGCGCCGGTACATAGCGCGGCTGCCGTTGCAAGCCGGCGTGATAGAACTCGATGCTTTGCGCAACGGCTGAACCCGTGAGATCGGCGGATGCCATGCGGGCGTAGCTCAGAGCCAGCTGAAACTGCCGGAAGCTGGTCGGCAGGCTACCCGGCGGCAGGCGCTGCAGAGTGGCGACCACTTCTTCCCATCGAGCGCTCAGCACAGCGTCGGCACTGCCCACCAGGGCGGCCATACCATACAGGGACGAAGCCACCCATGCTATAACAAGGATGCTCAGTCCCAACCCGCGTGCCGGGGTAAACCAACGGTGGCCTGGCCTGCCGGGCTGCGCGGCACCATGACAACAAATGCCTGCCGTCATCACGACCGGCAGCATCACCGCCGGTATGGAAAGCAAGGTCTCCAACATACTGTGGATGGCAAACGCCACTAAACTCGCGAGAAGGCCGGCCATCCAGACGGATTGTTCGCGCGGCAGGTGAAAAATGGCGCGGTAACCGGCACGCAGCACCAGCACTGCCACGATCACCACCAACAAGGCGCCCGGAATACCCAGCTCAGCCGCAGCCTGGAGAGGGACATTGTGGGCGGTTCCCAGAAATACATATTGAATGGGATATTCCGCCGCATCCCAGTAGTCCAGCAGACGGGCACCATAGGTGCGTGGCCCGCTGCCGATCAAGGGATGCTCGCGGATCATGATAAGGGCATACTGCCACATGGCGAGGCGCGATTCGTCCGATCCGGGGCGGCGCAGTTCCGGCAGAACCTTGTAAATGACCAAACCGGCAACCAGCAGCACCAACGGCACGGCCAACCACATGAAACGCCAACGCGCTATGGTTGCAAGATTGGCCCATCTTCGTGCCAGCAATCCCATGAATGCCAGCAACCCGGCTCCGGCAGCAAGCCAACCACCGCGGGAGAACGTGGTCACCAAGACCACACCACACAGCGCCAGCCATAGGAGGGCATTCGCTCTTCTCCAGCGGGAGCGCGCAGCCACTGCCGCCGCTGCTCCCAGTGGCAATGTATAAGCCAGCAATGCAGCTGCAAGGTTGGGGTTGGCGAGCGTGTATTGCAAGCGGTACCAATAAGGTGGTAAGGGATCTTGCCGGCCACCGATCGTCCACCAGCCCTGGCGAAAATCCGGAAAAAGGGGCAATCCCACATACCAGGCCAGGTATTCCAACAGAGCGAACAGGCATAGGATGCTGATGGTCATTACCAGCGCTTTGACGAACGCGGTCATGGGCCATCCGGCGCGCAGGCGCTCCAACACCATGTAATAGAACATCACGTATGTGAAATACAGCACCGCGTCGTTCAGGCTGAAGACGAGGTCACGCGAGAGCAAAGCGGATAGCAAGATAATTCCGCCCAGTGCTAACAATGGCACATCGAGCGGATTGGCCGGTATGGTGCTGCGGTGCAGCAGGAGGATAACGAGCCATAGCACAATGAGTCCGAGATACAGCGACTGCGTGATCAGCCTGGGCAGAAAAAAGTACAACCCATATGGACTGCCACCGATAAATGTATTGTAGACAAGCAACCCCAGCAATAGGAGCCAGGCCCAGGATGAGCTCCCTCTGGCGGAGCTATTGGATTTCGTCCCCATAGCATTTATGCCGGGTGAGGTGGGCATTGGCATCAACGTATCCCTCTTATGGCCGATTGAGTCGCAGGCGATACACCGTCATGTTCTCGCGACCTTGGGCGCGCGTCCAGGCATAGCCGCTGGAAAACACCGCTTCCAGGCGGGCACCCTGTGCCATGCGCCGATAGGCCGGCGACCAATCCGGGAAAAACACGACATAACTGCCACCCTGTGACTCGATGAACCGCAACAACGCAGTCTCATCATCTATGATGGGAATGACCTCAGGGGTGATCAGTCCGGCGAGGTCAATCAGACGCCGCCCGGCAAAGTAACCGACAGCGCCGATGTCATGCACGGCGATAAGACTGTCTTGCGGGGTGTGAGCGGCGAGCCAGTGGGCAGTGACGACCATCTCGCCCTCGATAAAACCGACATCCTGTGCATAGGCGCGCGCCCCCAGGCCGAGGAAGACGAGATAGATCACCGCGCAGGCCGCCAGAGCGGTGCGCGCCATGATGCGGCGAGCTCTCCCGGGTCGCAGCGCGTCGCACAGCATCACACTGCCCACCACGCCGAGCGTCACGAAGGCGGCTACAACGGGCATCTGGTAACGGCCGTGTTGATAGGTGAGCGGCAGCTGCCAGGCGTATAACGTCAGATGCGCAAACCACCAGCCGGCGAGCAGAAACATCACCGTCCTTCGAGCGCGCACCGATGCATCCGTGTGCCCACGCACGGCAAATAGAGCATGCCCGATGGCAAACAAGAAACCGGGCAACAGCAGCACCTGGCCTCCGACCAGCGCCGCCTGGACAACCGTGAGCCAGCGCTGTCCCAACGGGTACAGTTCCAACATCACGCGATATTCTTGCTGTTTGGCATAGAGGGTGTTGGGGAAAGGATGACCACTGATGGCGAAATGGAACGCCAAATAGGGTAACACGGGCAGCGCCACACCGGTCCCGAACAATCCTCCGACCACTGCCAGCCGACGCAGGCGATGCCTCGCTCGAAAAACTAAACATAATGCCACCAGTCCTAGCAATAATAACCCTTCCGGCCGCGTCAGCACCAGCAGGCCGCCGACCAGCCCGGCGAGGAAGTAGCGCAAGCGCGGTATTTGTCCCACACCCTCTTCAAGTTCCCCGCATGTTTTCCCCTCCTCCTCGGAGGGCTGTTCCCCGTCGGCAATCAGACGTATCAGCCCCAGCCCCAGGCCGCTGAACAGCAACGTCTCCATGCCGGACACGGCCGCCCAGACCAGCTGCCATTGCGCCAGACACGCCATCCCGGCCAGCCACGCGGCAAAAGGTCGGCCGGGCAGCAGCCGGCCGCTCAGCCCGGCGGCGAGCCAGGCATTCACCCCCAGCGCCAGGACGCCCAGGCCATAGGTCCAGGCCATATGAGGGATGCCCAATCGGTAACCCAACGCCAACAAGATGCTCCACAGCGGTGCTGTGGAACCGGCACTCACCTCGCCGGGCTGGAAGACCCACCGGCCGAGGGTGCTCAGGTTGCGCGCGTAAGTCTGGTGGATCCAGGCATCGTCAAGCGGAAAGCCCATTAGACCGTGAGCAACCCAGGCGTGGAGCAAATACACACCGCCCAAAAGCGCTGCTACGATCACCCAGAAGAGCAACTTCCGGTCGCTGCGTCTGAACCGGTGGAAGATCGTCGTCCCCTTATCCGCCGAGCTCACGGTGTCTCCTCGAGCGCTTCCAACCGCCTCTGCGCTTCAAGCAAATAGGGATCCTGCACCAGCAACATCTGATAGAGCTGACGCGCGGGAGCGTCGTCGCCCTGGGCTTGATACAGATCGGCCAGTGCGAAATAAGGCGCTGCCTCTTCCGGCCCGATTCCGATGTGAAAGAGCGGAGGCAGCAAATCAAACGCCACATGGCGATCGTATAATATCACCTCGACATCGGTGGGCAGGGCGATCATCGTCAGATCGTGGCGATAGAAACGGGCCGCCTCGGACCGGTCTCCGCGCGATTCGTACAGCCTTCCCAGGTGGTAAGCGGCACGCGGCTGGCCGAGGAAGAGGGCTATGCGCCAATCCTGTTCGGCGGCGTCCTCTTCGCCTTGCGCCAGGCGCACCTGTCCGCGCACCAGGTAGGCCCCGCCACATGCCACGTCGGCACCGATTGCCTGCTCGGCAGCCTGGAGAGCCTCCTGCAGCCGGTCATCCGCCAGCCGGGCACGTGCCGTTGCGGAAAACGCCAGGCAGCTAAAGGATGGATCATTCGACAGTGCAGCGGCGTGCTCTTTCACAGCGTCCCACTCCTGACGGGCCAGTGCCAGCAAGAGGTGCCACTGAGCCAAGGAGAAATGCGCCGGTAATGCCTGTTCTGCCTGGCGCACAATCTCAGGCCAGTGCATCCGCCGCGTGGCGTCCGCTTCCCAAAACTGAGAAGCGCCCAATTCAGGAGCGGATGCCAGCGCGCGACCGTAGGAGGCCATAGCGCGCGGGATATCGCCCACCTGCTGGTAGAAGTACCCCAGATTGATCGCCAACACAGGCGCCGGATCTGCTGCCACCGCTTCCTGCATGGCCACAAGAGCGCCCTCTCGGTCACCCAGTCGCCACAATGTTGCCGCCAGATTGGCGCTCTGCCGGCCGTGGACCGGTTCTGCCGCCAGAGCAACGCGATAGAGGTTGCTTGCCTGGACAGTTAATGGGTGCGCTTCAAGGGTATCCATTCGTGCCCCGGCCTCGCTCAGCACGTGTGCCAGCTGGAAGGTATACAATGCCATTCCCGGATCCATCTGGCGCGCGCATGTGGCGGCGGCAACAGCCTCCTCCCAGCGCCCCTCCTGAGCCAAGCGGATGCTGCGCTGGAGGTGATACTGCGCCCCATCCCACCAAAGTAAGCCGAGGGTGTACAGCGCCAATGTGCCCAGTGCAATTAAGTTGAGCGGACGGCTCCAATTGAGGCATTTGGGCAGGGTCAGAAATCCATGGGTGGGAGAGGGCTCCTGCGCTTGTTTTGGCACCGATGGAGCGAGAGCAGATGCCATCAGGACCAGCGCAGGCAACACCACCGGGGTGGCAGTGAATGTATCCACTAAGTTTTGTGCGGCGAAACCCGCCAGAGCCGCGCCCGCCGCGCCGATGCGCATACGTTGATGCGCCTCATGGACTTCCTGCCAACGCTGCCGAAACGCGAACATGGTGCTCACCAGCAACCAGCCACTGGCTGCCAGACCCACCAGCCCGGTCTCGGCGGCCGTGTTCAGGTACAGATTGTGGGCAGTCATAATCTGACGGCGTGGCAGCGAGGCATCATTGCGCCGAAGGAGGCTGCGCCCATAATTGAAAGGTCCCACACCTGTCATGGGATCCTCTTGAAACGTTCCCAGTGCAACCTGCCATAAAATAAAGCGAAAGTCTGTGCTGCCTGCCCTCCTGGCGAAGGTACTTTGCCACCAGAGAGGGCCGAGCATGGCAAATGCCACAATACCAACGGTCAGTCCTGCACCCAACAACCACCGTCTTCGTTTCGCGTCGCTTTTATCAGGTGCGTGCTGGGGTGGGCTCTTGCTATGCGCAATGGCGCCCATGTCCATACCGCGTCGCGCCCGATAAAAGGCCAGCGCCGTCAAAGGCAGGGAGACAAGCAACGCCAAAATCCCTCCTCGGGACATGCTGAGCGCCTCAACCACCAACGCCAGCACCAGCCAGAGGGACATAGCGCGCCTGGTATCTCGCAGGGGGGTGGTGACCAGGATGGCAATCGCCGGCGGGATGAGCAATGCTATGTAGGCGGAGAGCGGAGTCGCTCCGTTCATAGCGAGCGACAGACGGTGCAAAGTGGGCGGAATGAGCTGGCCACTTCCAATAGAGGGCCAGCCTTGAACAAACTGGGGCAACAACGGCCACCCAAAGTACCAGCCGGCCAATTCGGCCAGGCTCACCAGACAGACGACCGTGGCGCTCATATACAGCGCACGCAGCACAAGAGGGGTGTAACCGCGTTGACCCAGGTCGAACAGCAGATAGAAGATCAGCGCCCAGGTGAAGGGCGTCCATAGCTTCTCCAAACTGAAGCGCGGATGGATGCCCAATAGGGCGGTGAGAAACAGAGCAGCAAGCCATGCTATGATAGGCACATCTAAGGGTGTGCGCGGTAATCCTTCGCCTCGGCGCAATTTATATACCAGCCAGCCGAGCAAAGCTACGCCAACGAGTAGATGGTGGAATACACGCAGAGGAAGCAGGAAATCTGTGTAGAACGTGCCACCGATAAAGGTGCAATATAACACGGCAAGGAAGAAGAGAAGTTGTAATCCCAATGATCTGGAGGGTTGCATCATACTTCCTACCGCTATTGGTCGCGTGTCGCTTGCCACAGCTTCGGTGGAAAGGTATTTATGTCATTGTAGCTCGCTTTCACGGGGCAGGCAAACGCCCTATCGGGCTGCAAGCCCCCGGCGCGCCAGTTGTGTAAACCTTGCGTTTATGTGCTATAATCTTTACTCTAATCCGCACGCATTAGGTTGACTCCAAGGGGATCATGCGCATTGTTCTTGACGCAATGGGAGGTGACCACGCTCCCCAGGCGACGGTGCAGGGGGCTGTCTGGGCTGCCCGCGATTTCGGACTGGAAGTGCAGCTGGTGGGCCGGCCGGAGGTGATCGCGCGTGAGTTGGAAAAGCTTGATCGGCGCGACCTCTCCCTCCCGATTATACCGGCCGAGCAGGTGATCAAAATGGACGAGCGTCCCGCGGCAGCCGCGCGCGCCAGAGCAAACTCGTCTATGGCAGTGGGGATGCAAATGCTG